>Ga0272448_1001321_pt1 | contig 33843 bp, 23 predicted proteins | sample YNPCB0191_FD_202220 | JGI IMG/M metagenome (GOLD analysis project Ga0272448, IMG submission 202220) | Hot spring sediment microbial communities from Yellowstone National Park, WY, United States - YNP-CB-019-1 | ecosystem: Environmental > Aquatic > Thermal springs > Hot (42-90C) > Sediment...
GCCAAACTGGAGGAGATCAAGTCCCAGCTGGCCAAGATGCGCCTCCAGGAGGAGAAGCTGCGGCAGATGCTGGGAGTCCCCAAACAGCCGGACACCCTCTCCACCAGCCAGGTCTCCCAGATAGCCTCCCCGCCCCAAAAGATTTTGCCGGGCGCCGACAGCACCCTTCAGATCCAGGATCGTTTTCTTCCCAGCCTCTTGCCCACCCGGGGATGGATATCGGCCGGGTTTTCTCCCAACCACAACGGGGTGGATATCGCCGCCAGACAGGGACAGCCGATATGGTCCACGGCCGACGGCTTGGTGGTCTTCGCCGGCTGGGATACCTATTTCGGCAACAAGATCATCATCAAACACGGAGAAAGATATGTCAGTATTTATGGCCACTGCGACAAGATCTTAGTATCGCCCGACCAGCCGGTGCGCCGGGGCCAGGTGATCGCCTTAGTGGGCTCTTCGGGAAAGAGCACCGGCCCGCATTTGCATTACGAACTGCATTTCGACGGCCGGATAGTGGATCCGGCTAATTATTGGGTGAACCGCTGATAAACTTTGAAATTCAAAATTCCAAAACTTTTGCTCGTGATGATCCCATCATTAAGTTCAATAAAAATTCTCATCCATCTGCTGGAGGGCGCTGTTGATTATTGGGCCTGAGACTAAGTTGGAAATTTTCCGCCAACCGAAAAATTTTATTTAGATGAAAATTTTCTCTTGACTTTTAAATGAATTATTGATATATTTATCACGCTGAAAAATTTCTTGGATATAAATGAAATCGCGGAAATCTTCCGTGGTTTCATTTTGCTTTTTATAGCCCAAAGGTGGACAATCCTGTGGATAACTCTCCCATTTTCCCCAATTATATTAAGTCCTTGTTAAATGTGATTTTAGATATACCACCCCTGTTGTTGATAACTAAAATTTTTATATGTCGGTTATTGTCTAACTCATTGAAAACAAACAAGATAGACTGTGAAATAAATTGTGGATAAATATGTGGTTAACCCCTAAAATGCGCCATTTCTATTATTGGCCATGGCCAGCTTCGGAAAAACCCTAAAATCAATATTCTTCAGCCTGTGGATATCCTATGAGCCAAGCAGCACAAGACATCTGGGCCAATGCTCAGGAGAGATTGAAAGAGCGCCTTGGACCGCAGACGTTTGAGACCTGGCTGAAACCCATTAAGGCTATCAGCCTCGGCAGCGACGCCATCACCCTGAAGGTTCCCAACCAGTTCTTCATTGAATGGTTAGAGGGCCACTATCTCAATTTCATCAACGAGGCTATTTCCCAGGCCGCCAGCCGGGACCTGAAAGCCATCCTTATCCCTCCGCCCCAGCAGCCCATACCCCAGCCGGCCGAGCGGATGGTGGCCATGCCCAGCAGCACCACGGCCGACGAGAGCGGGCTCAGGGAGCGGTACCGTTTCGAAAATTTCGTTATCGGCAAGAGCAACGAATTCGCCTATGCCACGGCCTTCGCCACCGCTCAGGCCCCAGGCAAGCTCTACAATCCTCTGTTCATCTACGGCGGGGTGGGATTGGGCAAGACCCATCTGATGCAGGCCATCGGCCATTTCGTCAGATCCAAAAGGCCCAAGGCCAAGATCTTCTACACCCCGGCCGAGAACTTCATGAACGAGCTCATCCATGCCATTCAGAACCGAAGGCAGTTGGAGTTCAAGAACAAATACCGCACCTTAGACATGCTGCTCCTGGACGATGTTCAGTTCCTCACCGAAAAGGCGGGGACACAGGAGGAGATCTTCCATACCTTCAATTCCCTCTACGACGCCCATAAGCAGATCGTGCTGACGTCGGACCGGCCGCCAAAGGATATCACCCAGTTAGAGGAGAGGTTGGTCTCCAGGTTCCAGAGCGGACTGGTGGCCGATATCCAGCCCCCGGACCTGGAGACCCGGGCGGCTATCCTCAAGAAGAAAGCCTCCCAGGACGGATTCTCGGTCCCGGACGATGTTATCTATTTCATCGCCGAATCGGTCAAATCCAACATCCGGGAGCTTGAGGGATGCCTCATCCGGGTGGTGGCCTTCAGCTCGGTGTCCGATAGAGAGCTGACCGTGGAGTTTGCCCGCGAGGTGCTCAAGGGCATCATCAACCACAACGGCCGGCGCTCGGTCACTATCGACCTCATCCAGAAGGCCGTAGCCAAATTCTATTCCCTGCCCGAGGAATCACTGCGCTCCAAGAAACGTACCAAGGAGCTGGTCATCCCCCGCCAGATAGCCATGTACCTCTGCCGCCAACTGACCACCGCCTCCCTCAATGACATCGGACAGCGCTTCGGAGGCAAGGACCATACCACCGTGCTCCACGCCATCGCCAAGGTCAAGCGGCAAATGGACGAGGACCAGGAGCTGTCGGCAACCGTGGAGAGGATAAACAATTTGATAAAAGGTGAATAACCTGTCATCTTTAACAGAAAATTATTTCACCGGTGGAAAGGGGTGAACAAAAGACCGGGATCTCCACCGCAAGGCCAGAGGTTATCAACATCTTCTCCACCGCCTTAAAACCAAGCCGTTTTTGATCTCATTAAGAAAAGCACCATCTTTATCCACAGTTACTATTGACAACGACAACTAAATAGATATATCATTATTTCCTATCAGCCATTCCAATGTTAATAAGATTGTAAAAGGGCAGCTATGAAAATCACCCTAGCCCAGGATCGTTTGGTGGAGGGACTGCAGAGCCTGATCGGGGTGGTCCCCAATAAGAGCACCTTTCCCATCCTCTCCAATATACTGCTGGACGCCCAGGATAAAAAGCTCAGCCTCTCGGCCACCGATCTTGAGATAGCCGCCGTCACCCAGGTGGAGGCCAAGGTTCAGAGCCCAGGAGCCATCACCGTTCCTGCCCGGCAGTTCACCGAGATAGTAAGGCAGCTGCCGGCCATGCCGGTGGAGTTGGAGGTGAATGAGAACCGGGTCAGCATCAGATGTGACCGCAGCCGTTTCAACATAGTCGGCCTGCCCAAGGATGACTATCCCAAAATGCCGGAGCTTAAAAAGGATAAGGGTTTCAAGCTTTCCGGCTCCTTGCTTTCCACCATCATCAAGAAGACCATCTTTGCCGTGGCCAACGATACCTCGAGGCCGGCCCTCTGCGGAGTGCTGTTCCAGATGAACGGCGACAGCCTGAAGGTGGTGACCACCGATGGACGGCGCCTGGCTCTTTTCGAGACCATGATCTCTCCGGTCTCCCATAAAAGCGAGCTTTTGCTCTCCCCCAAAGGTCTTAATATCATTAACCGGATGATAGGAGGCGAGGACAAGGAGATCTCGGTCCAGTTCGACGAAAGTTATTCCAAGTTCAGTTTCGACGGCACCACCGTATTTGCCAGGCACATCGAAGGCACCTACCCCGATTATGAGAAGGTCATCCCCAATAACAACAAGAAGGTGCTGACGGTTAATGTGGAGAACTTCACTGCCGCCGTCAAAAGGGTGGCCATACTCTCCGACACCTTCACCTATCAGATCAAGCTCTCCCTCAAGGCCGATTCGGTGGACCTCTCCAGCCAGACGGTGGATATCGGGGAGGCCAGGGAGACCATGGCGGCAACCTATCAGGGCGACGATATGGATATCGGCTATAATGCCAGCTATCTGTTGGACATCCTCAAGAACATAGATTCCGAAGAACTCAACATGTATCTCAATACTCCGCTCTCGGCAGGTCTGGTCAAACCGGCCAAACAGGCCGAGGAATACAAATTGACCTATCTGATAATGCCGCTGAGGCTGCCGGAGTAGAAAGCGGCATGTATGAACGACCACCCGGGATCTCACCGAGTGGTCGTTCTTTGTTTGTCTGATACGGTATTACCCAGAGAAGACTTAATTTTTCTCCCGGAGCAGCCGCTATTTATCCTCCATCCATTTAGTCTTGACTACCCGATCTCGGTTATGCGATATCCTTTTGAAATTGGGACAATCCCGCTGGTGCACGGTCACCCGGCCCTGGGAGATGTAACCGGCGATCTCCTGTCCCCTCCGGGGCGAGCAGCACTTCCCTAACCTGATGTTGAGATTGGAAAGCCCGGGCACCATGACCGCTCCGGATGGTGGTGCCTGGACTCTGGCTTGGTTAATGGTCCGCAGCTCCCTGGGAAGCTGACGGAATATCTTCTTCACCACCTGGCCGGCGCTGCATTCCCCCAAGCCGATGGAGGCATAGAGGTCGTCCAGGCCGCCGTATTTATCGGCCTTGAGCAGTGGGGCCAGAAGCTCATCCAGGCTCAGGCCGGCTTTGAGCCTCCTCCGATCTATCTCCTCCTGCAGCAGTTCCCGTCCTCGGGCGATATTCTGCGGCCGCTGTTCCCTTTTGAACCATTGTCTGATCTTGCTGCGGGCATGGCGGGTTTTGACGATATTCAGCCAATCCCGGGAGGGGTTGTCCCGGTTGCTGGTGAGGATGTCCACGATATCGGCGTTTTTCAGAGTGTAATTCAGGGGCACGATGCGGGAATTCACCTTAGCCCCGATGAAGCGATGCCCCACCTGGGTGTGGATGCGATAGGCGAAGTCCAACGGGGTGGAACCCGAGGGCAGATCCACCACCTGGCCCTTGGGGGTGAAGACGAACACCTGATGGCCGAGGATGTCCATCTTGAGGTGCTGCAGGTAGTCGGGATCTCCCTGGCCCTCCTCGAACCATTCCAAAAGCCGTCGCACCCAGGTATAGACCTCATGGTCCTGTTGCCGGGACAGGTCCTTTCCCTCCTTATAGGCCCAGTGGGCGGCCACGCCATATTCGTTAACCAGATGCATCTCTGGGGTGCGGATCTGGATCTCCAGGGGCCAGCCGTCCGGCCCTAATACCGTGGTATGCAGCGAGCGGTAGCCGTTGGGCTTGGGCAGGGCGATGTGGTCCTTGAACCGCCCCGGGATCGGCATCCACAGGTTCTGGATGAGACCGAAGGCCCGGTAGCAATCGGACTCGGTGGGCACGATCACCCGAACCGCCTGGAGGTCCAGGATCTCGTCCAGGCGGCAGCCCTTGCGCTGCATCTTCTGATGGATGCTGTAGAGATGTTTGGTGCGTCCCTCCACCGATAGAGGAGGGATGCCCTCCTGGGTCAGGGCCTGGGTTATGGTGCGTTTCACCAGGGACAGGGTCTGTCTCCGATTCCTCAGCCTCAGGGAAAGCCCCTGTTTCAATTTTCGGTAGAGGTCGGGCTCCAGGACCGAAAAGGCTAAATCCTCTAACTCCCATTTGAATTCCCATAGACCCAGACGGCCAGCTAAGGAGGCGTAGATGTCCAACGTCTCCTGGGAAATAAAACGTCTCTTCTCCGGCTCTAAAAACCTGATGGTCCGCATATTATGGAGGCGGTCGGCCAGGCGGATGAAGATGACCCTGATATCCCGGGACATGGCCAGGAAGAGCTTCCTCAGGTTCTCGGCCTGATGCTTGGCCATCAGCGAGGGGTTGTCGGATGGATCGGCCTGTGGTATCCTCAGGGAGAGGAGCTTGGTCACCCCCTCCACCAGATTGGCCACCTCAGGGCCGAAGTTTTTTTCTAAATAAGCCCGGTCCAGGGAGCTGTCCTCTAAGACGTCGTGGAGCAGAGCCGCGGCCACGGTGACCGCATCCAGGCCCATCTCGGCTAAGATCCTGGCTACCTCTAAGGGATGGATTAAATAGTCCTCGCCCGAGGCCCGGCGTTGGCCCTGGTGGGCCCGGCGGGCGGTGCGGAGGGCCCGGGCTATCAGGCGGCGCGCCTGGGGATGGTTCCGGTATCTCTCCAGAGCCCGACGCAGCCTGACCAAGGAAAGGCCCAGGGATGGCTGGATGACGGTCTGACCCATAGAAATTCCTATCTTGACTAAACTATTATAGTGTAGTATCCTATTGGCGTCAAGTAAAAAGAGAAAAGGTATGAACCGGGACCAGGCGAAGAAAGAGGTGGAGAGGCTGAGGCAGGAGATCGCCGAGCATGACCATCGCTACTATGTATTGGCCCAGCCGACTATCTCCGACAGCGAATACGACAGGTTGCTGGACAGGCTCAGGCAATTGGAGTCGGAATATCCCGATCTGGTGACGCCGGATTCCCCCACCCAGCGGGTGGCCGGAGGTCCGCTTCCCGGCTTCGTCCAGGTGCCCCATCATCATCCCATGCTCTCCCTGGACAATACCTATAGCCGCGAGGATCTGCTGGAGTTCGATCAAAGGGTGGCCAGAATCCTGAGAAACCAGACCTATCGTTACGTGGTGGAGCTGAAAATAGACGGCGTGGCCGTGGCCCTGCGCTATAGAAAGGGAAGGTTTTATCAGGGCCTGACCCGGGGCGACGGCCATACCGGTGATGATATCACCGCCAATCTAAAGACCATCCGAACCATTCCCCTCAGCCTAGCCCGGCCGGCCCAGGGATTGGACATAGAGGTTCGGGGTGAGGTCTATCTGCCTCGGGCCGAGTTCCAGAGGATCAACAAGGAGAGGTCGGACCAGGGCGAGCCGCTGTTCGCCAATCCCCGCAATGCAGCCGCCGGCACCCTGAAACAGTTGGACCCCAGGGTGGTGGCCGGAAGGAAACTGTCCATATTTATCTATGGGGCCGCCGAGCCTCCTCAGGGATGTCCTTCCCACTGGGAGTTGCTGTCGTTTTTGAAGGCGGCAGGGTTCCGGGTCAGCCCCCAGGCCAAGCTCTGCTCCGATATCCAGCAGGTCATCTCCCATTGCGACCTCTGGGAGCAGAAGAGGGACAGCTTGGATTTCGATATCGACGGCCTGGTGATCAAGGTGGATTCCTTCGAACAACAGAAGGTGCTCGGTGCCACCAGCCATTCGCCCCGCTGGGCCATCGCCTATAAATTCCCGGCCCGGAGGGCGGCCACGGTGCTCAGGGACGTGGAATTCAGCGTGGGCCGGACCGGGGTAGTGACGCCGGTGGCCGTATTGGAACCGGTGTTTCTTTCGGGGACCACGGTCTCCCGGGCCACCCTGCACAACGAGGATCAGATAAAAAAATTGGACCTCCATTATGAAGACATGGTGATCATCGAGAAGGCCGGGGAGATCATACCCCAGGTGGTCGCGGCCGAGGCCGCCAAGAGAAAACCAGGGGCCAGGCCGGTGGCCATGCCTAAAAACTGTCCGGTCTGCTCCGGAAAGTTGGTGAGGGACGAGGCCGAAGCCGCCTGGCGCTGCCAGAACATCGCCTGTCCGGCCCAGGTCAAAGGGCGCATCCAACACTTCGCCTCCAAACCGGCCATGGACATAGACGGCTTAGGCCCGGCTTTGATAGAGCAACTGGTGGATAAGGGATTGGTCAAGGATTACGGCGATATCTACTATTTGGATATGAAGAAATTGATGTCATTGGAGAGGATGGCAGAGAAGTCCTCCCGCAATCTTCTGGAGGCTATAGAGAGATCGAAAAAAGCCCCCCTGTGGCGGCTGATACACGGCTTGGGCATCCTCCATGTCGGGGCCGTGGCCGCCCAGCAGTTGGCCCAGAGGTTCGGCAGCTTGGGGGCTTTGGAGCGGGCCACCTATGATGACATCGCGGACATCTATGGCTTGGGGCCGGCCGTGGCCCAGAGCCTCATCGATTTCTTCAAAAGCCCGGAGAACCAGAGGGTGATGAAGAAGCTCAAGGAGGCGGGCCTCGATCCCCGACAGGAGACAAAAGAAACCGCCGGCCCACTGGAAGGCAAGGCAGTGGTGCTCACCGGAGGCCTGGATAGCCTGACCCGGGAACAGGCTAAGGAGATGGTCATGAAGATGGGCGGCCGGGTATCGGAATCGGTCTCCCAGAAGACCTGGTTGGTGGTCGTAGGTCGTGAGCCGGGATCCAAGTATCAGAAGGCAAAGGAGTTGGGGGTGAGGATTATAGATGAGCGAGAGTTTCTGAGGATGGCAAAGGAGGCAGGACTATGAGGGCTTCTGGCCACTTCTGTTTGGAGGCAGCCATCCTCAATCCGCTCTCTCCCGACCGCTGTTTCTATATAGACCGGGGCCAGCTGGTCTTCGATGGTTCCGGGAGGATTGTATACTGTGGCCGGCGCCGGAAACGGGGGGGAAAGGTGCGGATGATCCAGGCGCCCCAGGAGGCGGTGATCATCCCCGGCCTGGTGGATGGACATAGCCATCTTTCGCAGTACCATGTCCGCGGCCGCACCGGGCATACCCTGATCCAATGGCTCAGGCAATATGTCTTTCCCGAGGAGGCGCGGTTTCAGAATAGAGATTATGCGAACTCGGTGGCCAAAAGATACTACCGAAAACTTTTAGAGAACGGGGTCACCAGCGTGGCCCTCTATGCCAATACCGCCGTCGGGGTGGAGGCTGCGGTCAGCCAAGCAAAGGTAAACGGCCTCAGGGTTGTGGTGGGCTACACCTTGATGGACAGGAACGTTCCCTCCTATATCAGGCAGAGGCCGGACAAGGTGTTGAGGGAATGCCAGGTCTTGTCCGAACGGATCGGAGCCCTGAAAGACGAAAGGATAAGGTTCGCCCTGAATCCCCGCTTTGCTCCAGCCACCACTCCGGAATTCATGGAAGCCATCGGCCGGCTGGCCAAGGACCGCGGCCTGTACCTCCAGACCCATTTATCCGAGAATCCGTCGGAGGTTAGGTTAGTGGCTAAACTTTTTCCCGATATAGAAAACTACACTTCTGTCTATGAAAAGTTCGGGCTGTTGACCTCTAAAACCCTTTTAGCCCATTGCATCCATCTCTCGCCTCGGGAGAGGGAATTGATAAAGAGACGCGGCTGCTCCGTGGTCCATTGCCCCTCCTCCAACCTCTTTCTCCATTCCGGGCGCTTTCCTATTGAGCATTGGAAGGATTATCCCAAACTCTGTTTGGGCAGCGATGTCGGGGCCGGGCCCTCCTTCTCCCTGCTGGACACCATGCGCGATGCCTATTATGTGAACCAGCAGAGCCCGGAGAGGCTTTTCTGGTTAGCCACCATGGGCGGGGCCACGGCCTTGGGGATACAGGAGCATACAGGGAATCTGTTGCCGGGAAAACAGGCGGACTTTTCTATAGTGACCGTGGGGGAGAGAAGAGGAAAAAGCGGACGGGAGCTGCTATCGGATTTAATATTCAAATGGGACCAGGTGAGGTTCCATAGGGTATATATAGATGGGCGGGAGGTCTGGCCGGGTTAAGGGTTCGGGAAAAGAAAAGGGCGGGATGACATCCCGCCCTTTTCTCATAAAAGGCTTATTTCCCAAAATTATGTTGGGTAGCCCAGTTTTCCGAGGCTAGGGTGTAGTAGCCCCGCGGGTTGGAGCCTGCGGCATAGAATACATAGCGCACCACCTCGGTGCCGCCGGCATACATTTTGCCTGTGCCGGAGCCGTTGGCATTGAAGGTGAACTCTCCGGTCAGGTTGACCTGGATGACGCCGGTGGTGCCGTAGGTCGGATAGCTACAGGTGAAGGAGTAATGGCCGCTGTGATCAGAGGGTGAGATGGATACATTATCATAGTTCATCACCCAGTTATAGCCCAGATTGTATCCGCCATAGCTGTAATTGAAATGGTACTCCCAGACGCCTTTGACATGGGTGGTGTCGGTGGTCGATTGATACTCGCACCGGGCATAGTACCAATAATTGTGGGTAGTGGTATCCCGATAGGTCATCCGCCACTCCACCTTAGTAACCGGCGGGGTGCCCGAGCCCCAGACATCCGGGGTGAGCCTCACCTCATATTTATAATAATAGTTTAGGCTGTCGCCACCATAATACCACCAGTACCAGCCATTGGCATCAGGGCCATGCCAGCCTGCGGGCGGAGTCTTTCCATCCTTGGGGGTGCCGTCCATGAAGCCGGATACCAGGTCGACGTTATTTTGAGCCGAAAGAGCCATGCCTTGGCCGAGATCGGCCACAGCCGACTGCTGGTTGGCCGGCAGCTGAGTCTGAGTAACCGCCGGCGTGGTCGGGTTCTCCTTCTTGCTGCAACCGACGGCCATGATCACCGAGAGCATCAGGGCCAGGGCCAGGATGGCTCGGAATAACGATTTCATGGTTCCTCCTCTAATTTTGGTTTGCAGGTTTATAAATATAATAATACCGTCGGGTTCGAATGTCAAGAGATTTTTGTTTAAAAGCCGAACATGACCCCGGCCTGGACCGAGGCCGTCATGTCATTGGCATCGTAATGTCCCACGTTGTACTTATTGGTGGCTAAATATCCTCCCCAGGCTTCTAAGAAGATCTGGAGATTTTCCGCCGCCTGGTAGCGGGCCCCTAAGGAGAAGGCGACATGGGGAGAGAGGTCCTCTTGGGAAGCCGCCTGGGTGCCGAAATCGGTATGCAGAGCAGCGAGGGAATCCATGGAGTTCTTCCAGGAGACGGCGCCCAACGAGAGCGAGACATAGGGCTCGATCCTCTGCTTCGGCGCCAGGGAGAATTGGCCTATAAACGAGCCGGCCAGTAGTTCGGTCTGGTAGTTCTTCGCCCTGGCCTCAAAGGGATCGTCCTTGCAGCCCACCTGGCCGTAGCCGGCCTGGAGGCCGGCAGCGAACCGTGGGTTGATGGTATAGATGAATCTCAGGCCGCCGGCCGGACCGATCTTAGACATATCCCATCGGCCGCCCACCAATTTGAGAGCCCCGGCCGAGGCGCCGGCCCACATCCTCTTGAAGGGGGAGCAGAGAAGCGTCAGGCTGCGGACGGTAGCATTGCCCGCCCGGTCGGTGGCCGTGATGTGCAGCTGGTTCTCCCCGGGGCTCAGGGTCAGGGGCCAGGCGAAAGAACCGTCGGGCATGACATAGATCTGGTTCCCATTGATGCTCACCGTCGACCTAACTTCGCTAATCCCTTTTATCAGGACCTCGCGGCGGCCGATCGTTTTTCCGGGCAACGGCTGGATGATATCCAGTTTTGGGGGATCTATCTTCCTGCGCACCTCGGAGGACCGCATCGGCCAGGGCAGGCCCTCCAGCCCCAAGCTGTCTATAGAATTGATCTGCCAGTAGAGGCGGTCGGACCTGACCGCGGCCAACTGATAGGAGGTGTCGGCGGTCACCACCTCGGCCACCACATCGTTAAGTTCGGCATCCCTGGCCAACAGGAGCCGGGTGCGGCAGCCGGGCACCGGTTTCCAGGAGAAAATGAAGTTTTGGGGACGGTCCGGATTGTAGAACAGGGTGTCGCCAGCAGCCGGCTGTTGCGGTTCGGGCGCCGGGGGAAGTTTAAGGGGCGGCTCCGGGGGAAGGCCGTTCAAGCAATAGCTGCCGAAGCCCGCGGCCACCGGCCATTCCAAGGAACCCTTGGCCCGTCCTTGAAAGACGACCTCGCCGTCCCAGACCGACAGCAGCGATTTTTTATCGGGCTGGGTTTCTAAGAGAAATTCCGTACCCCTGATGCCAGCCACCGCCGTGGGCGTGGCCAGGGAGTACTTTCTTTTACCTTCTAAGAGTTTCAGCACCTTGGCGGAGATCCGGCCCAGAGGTAATTTGATGTCTATCTCTGGATCCTCACTGTCCGAACCAGAAGACAGCCGTTCCAACACTAAGTTGGTCTTCGGTTTTACTTTGATCCTTCCTCCGTCATCAAAGGTTATTTCCAACCGGCCGGTGGAATCGGTGGCCACCTCATCCATCACCGTCAATATCCGTCCCAGCTCGGCCTTCTCCCAGCTGCTTAAGCCCTGTTTGCGGACGAAGGCATTGCCCTGGACAAAGCTTATTCTGGCGGTGCGGATCCGGGAAATGACGGTTATCTCCACCCTTCTGTTCTGGGCCCGGCCCTCCTCGGTAGCGTTATCCGCTTTCGGCCTTGATGGTCCATAACCTTTGGCTATCAACTGTCCGGCCGGAATACGATGCCGTGCTATCAGGAATTGTCTGACGGCCTCGGCCCGACGCTGTGAGAGCCTGAGGTTGAAGGAGGCCTGGCCGACGTTGTCGGTATGTCCGCCTATCTCTATTTTGGCTCCGGAGGTTCTGAGAAACAATGAAAGAGAATCCAGGGCCGCATAGGAGGATGGTTGGATAATGGAGCTGCCCGGTTTGAATTTTATCGAGGAGAACTCGAACTTGACCGACTGGGAAAGCAGGGTCAATGATGACGCGACAACCAAAAGAAGCGTCAGGATGGTCTTTTTCATAATCAATCCTCCTGTAATTTTTAAGTAAAAGGTATGACCAGGGATTTTTAGAGTTATCAAAATATCATAGAAAAATAAGCCAATATTTATCTAAGTTTGCCAAAAGGAGGTTTATTAGCTTTTAGGCCGAAACATCATATTTTGAGATTATTCAAATGTTTCAGGCTTTCATGCATTAATTTTAGACAGCGATGGATGTCCCTGATGCTGGTCAGGGCCGCCGGCGAATGGATGTAGCGGCAGGCCACAGCCACCACGGCCGTTCTTACGCCGCCGCCGCTGAGCGATATCCTGCCGGCATCGGTGCCGCCTATGCCGGGGCGTTTGAGCTGATAGGGGATGCCCAAAGATTTCGAAGTATCTATCAACAACTGCACCAAGTGGCGGTCGCAGAATACGGAGCGGTCCATGACCGTGATCACCGGCCCGCCGCCCAAGGCCGGGGTGCTGCCCTGGCCCGACTTTTGAGCCAAGGGGAAATCGGCGGCCCCGGTGCCTTCCAGGATGAAGGCTAAGTCCGGCCGAAAGTCATAGGCGGCCACGGCCGCGCCCCGCAGGCCCACCTCCTCCTGAACGGTGAACACCGCTTCCAAATCGAAGGGATAGCGGTTCTTCAAAAGCTCGGTGAGGAGGTAACAGCCTAAGCGATCGTCTAAGGCCTTGGCCTTGAGGATGTCACCCCATCTTTCCGTTTTGGTCCCGAAATAGGCATAATCGCCGGGCCCGGCCAGCGCCTGGGCCTCCTCCTGGCTGGAGGCGCCGATATCTATAGCTAACTCCTCGTCGGACGGCACCCGATCGCGATCGGTGCGGCGCCGCAGGAAATGCACCGGCCAGGTGCCGATGACCCCGGGCACATTTTTGGGGCCCACCAACACTCTTTTGGCCGGAAGCAGTCTAGGATCTATCCCTCCCACCCGGGTGAAACGTAGATACCCGGATTTGTCGACGAAGGTGATCAATAGCCCCACCTCATCCATGTGGGCCGCTAACATCACCCTGAGTTTCCGGCCTCGGCCCTTAGATTTTTTGGTGATGAAGAGGTTGCCCATGGCATCGGTCCTGACTTCATCGGCATAGGGCGCCACCTTGTCGCGGATCAGGCTCCGCACCCGGGATTCGTGGCCGCTGATCCCTGGGGCCTCGGTCAGGGCGCCTAGGAATTCTAAATCGATTTTCATCTTCAATCCTTCCAGGCGAGGTCGAGTTGATCCAGTTCGCTGATAAAGGTAGCCAGGAGCCGGGCCACCCGTTCGATATCGGCTAAATTGGCGGTCTCTACCGGCGTATGCATGTAGCGTACCGGGAGGCTCACCAATCCGGTGGGGATGCCGGCGCCGGTGACCTGGATATCGACGGCATCGGTGCCGGAGTTCCCGGCCAGAGGCTCTATCTGATAGGGCATCTCCAAGCGACGGGCCAGGGAGATGAGGCTCTGGGCCACGGCGGGGTGGAAATTGGGGCCGATGGCGATGACCGGGCCTTTGGCCAGGGAGAATGTCCGGTGCTCAGGCGCCAGCGGCATGTCGGCATGGGTGACGTCTATCACCAGGGCCAGGTCGGGTTTTATCTTGAAGGCCGAGGTGGAGGCGCCCAAGAAGCCCAGCCCGGCCTCCTCCTGGGAGGTAGCCACGGCATAGACGTCCCTGGGGTGGGCCCGGGTCGACAGATGCTCCAAAGTCATGATCATGGCGGCGCAGCCGATGCGGTCGTCCAAGGATTTGGCCGAGGCCCGGCCGCCCTGCAGCTCGGAGAACACGGATCTGAGGGTAGCGGCATCGCCCACGGCCACGGCCCGTTTGGCGGCGGCGCCTCCCCGTCCTATATCTATATAGAGATCGGCCAGGGGCACCATCGATTCCTGCTCCTGGGGATTCTGATAATGCGGCGGCTTGGCACCGATGACGCCGAATATCTTCTTCCCCGGCTTCAGCGAGGAATGGATGAAGACCTCCTGTCCCAACAATGTCCTGGGATCGATGCCGCCGATATTGGTGAAACGAAGATAGCCCTCTTGCTCAATGGAGGTGACCAGAAGTCCGATCTCATCTAAATGGGCGGCCAGGAGCACCTTGCCATTGGAGGCTTTAGGCCGGGAGGCCTTCTTATAGGCCACCACGCTGCCCAGGCGGTCGATGGCCACCTCATCGGCCAGGGGCTTGAGTTTCTCGCTGACGACCCTGGCGGCCGGGGCTTCGTAGCCCGAGGGGCCGTGGGCCTGGGTCAGCTGGTTGAGGAGGCTAATGATTTTTTTGTGCTCGCCCTGGAGGGGGCTAGGATCGTTTTTCATTTTTTCTCCGAAATATATTAGCCAGGTATTTTCTCAGGTAATGGCCGGAGATTATTCTGAACAGCCTCCAGTTACAGGCCATGGCTTCCCGGGGACAGGTGCGGTGACAGTGGTAACAATAGATGCAGCCTAGTTCTGAGATGACCGGAAGATCCCTAAGGGCGATGATGCCCTGGGGACAGGCCTGGACGCAAAGGCCGCAGCGGTTGCAGCGCTGGGCTATGATAATTTTGCGGGGCAGAAGGCCAACCCGGGCCAGCCGTCGCAGGCCGCGGTCCGAGAAGAGCCGGGACAGGATCCGGGCGGGAAGTGGAACGGCGATATCGTCCCTCTGTCCCTGGCCACCGCGGTCGTTGGCCGCCGTCAACATATCCATAGCGAATTGCCTGGCCCGGGCCAGATCGTTGTCGTCGGGATGGCCGGCAGCGATCTGAGGGCGGCGGTCGGCAAAGGGGGGAAAGGTATCCACCCCTAAGCATTGAAAAGCGCCTATCGTTCTCAGGTTCTTCGAAAGACAGAGATGTTTCAATCTGAAGAGAACCGCCCCCGGGGTGCCGCCATGGGTGGCGAAGATGAAGACGGCCGGCTGTTTTTGACGGGAAAGGACAGGTAGGCCCTGGATGAATTGTTTGACATTCATCGGCTCCCGAAAATAGAAGGCCGGACAGCCCAAGCCCACCAGGTCATATCTTAAAATCTCGGCAGGATCGGCCTGCTCTAAGCGGTAGAGGGCGCAGGAGCCGGCCCGGACGGCCAGGACCTCCTGCATGGCCTCGGCCACCCTGCGGGTGTTGCCGGTCTGGGAGAAGTAGAAGATAGCGGCCCTCATGGCTAGAGAGATCTATCCTTTTATCTCCCGATAATCTATATGCATCGCCTTTTTCGCCTGAGCCAGGATTTTGGAGGAAAAATCTAAGCCCTTCTCGGTGCCCTCCCGCAACACCCGATGCACATAGGCCCGGTCGGCCTCCAGTTCCTGGCGGCGCCTGCGGATGGGCCCTAACTCCGATTCTATATTTGCCACCAGCTCCTTTTTACACTGGACGCAGCCCCGCCTCCCCTCCAAGCATTCTATTTTTATCCGGGGCGCCGCCGCGCTGAATATCTGGTGGTAATGGAAGACCATGCAGCCGTCGGGATGTCCGGGATCGTCCCGGCGGGCTTTGGTCGGATCGGTGAAGGCGGACATCACCTTGCGGGCCAGCTCTGCCTCGGAATCTTTGAGGTAGATGGCATTGTTGAGGGATTTGCTCATCTTGGCGTTGCCGTCCAAGCCCTTGACCCGGCCCATCGAGCCCACTTTGGGCTCGGGCTCGACAAAGATCGGTCCGTAGATGCGGTTGAAATCCCGGGCTATTTCCCGGGTCATCTCGATCATGGGCAGCTGATCCTCGCCCACCGGCACCAGATGGGCATTGAAGGCTAAGATATCGGCCGCCTGGGAGACGGGATAGGAGAAGAAGCCTAAGGGCAGCGAGTCTCCGAAACCCTTCTGCCGGATCTCCTCCTTGACCGTGGGATTGCGCCCCACCCGGGCCACGGTCACCAAATTCATGAAGAAGACCGTCAGCTCGGCTATGGCCGGAATCTGGGATTGGATAACTAACGAAGCCAGGGATGGGTCCAGCCCCACTGCCAGATTGTCCATGGCCACCTCGGCCACATTGTCCCTCACCTTCTGCGGATCTGAGAAATTGTCGGTCAGGGCCTGGACATCGGCAATCAGGATATAGGTCTCGTACTGTTGCTGCAGGGCCACCCGTTCTCGCAGCGAACCGCAGTAATGACCGATGTGGAGCGGGCCGGTAGGCCGGTCCCCTGTCAGGATGCGTTTCTTCTCCTCCTGGCTCATCTCTTCTTTCTATCTCTAAGGCTATCCTGGTGGTTGCTATCATTTATTGGCGATGCGGCTGAAGGATCCCGTCCCTGGCCCAAAAGATCCAGATAACGATTGAAGTCGTAGCCAGAGGCCAGGGCCAATTCCATGGCCCGGATGGCGGTGGCCGCCCATTGGAATAGGTCGCGGCGATAGGAGGCCGTACCGGTATCCGAAGCCAGCCCCCTTTCGGTAACCGCGGCCACGAACACCCAGTAGAGTAAGGCCTGAAGCCGTTCCTTTATGAACCAGAAGACGTCCTGGTGCCAGTGGCAGCCCAGGAATAGCAGCACCTCGGGCTGCTCCAAAAATTTCCTCAGGCTGGCGGTGCTTCCGAGGGCCTGGAGGATGGCCGATGGGTTTTCGGTAATGATGCGGCCCAGCTGAGTGAGCCTCTGGGCCAGCTCCTCATCCCAGCCGAAATTCTCCAAGGATTCGGTCAAACGACTGAGGAACAGTTCCCGGGCCGGACGATGGTCCACCACCTGGGTAACGCTGTGCAGCACCATGATGGAGTAGAACAGGCATTGGCCGGCCTGTCCCGTCAGGGAGCAATCCAGGTCCTCGGCCTCCAGGGCGGCTAAGAATCTACGGCCGATCCGCGATTGCCGCATGCGGCGGAAGGCATCACGGCCCAAAAAGTCCAGGGCGGTGCGTAGTCGGATATGGGCCTGCTGCCAGACCTCCTCCTCACGGCCCGCCAAATCTACCACCTTTCGGCTCTGGGAGACGAACTCGGAGAACTGCCTCTGGAAAGCTTCGAAGAAAGGCTCCCTTTCGGCCTCGGAATCGGCGCCGGCGCGCACCAGCTCTATGAAGCCGCGGAGGGCTAAGGGCGAGAGAAGCCGGGTATAGATCTCTAACACCTGTCCTAACTTCACCTCCCAAAGCGACCGTTCCAGGCTGGGCGTGCCCCGGCCGGCCAGCCACTGGTGGAGGGCGGCCAGCTCGCCGCCGGGAAGGTCTTCGCTGGTGCGGAAATCGGAGAAGACATGGTAGCCATAGGCCCCTAACTCCACGAACAGCCCCGAGCGCTGCATCTCCTTGGTCGATCGGATATACTCCAGGCCGGTGATCAGATCCCGGAACAGGCACCAAGGGCCATCGCTCAAATGCAAGCCCTGGGACAGGCTCTGGCTGATGGGCCGGGGATCGTCGGCCTGTTGTCTGAAGGGCACCGAGTTTCTTATCCAGCCCGAAGCGGTGCGGTAACGATTGTTGTAGACCACCAAAGCATAATGTCCTTGATGGCCGTTGGAGTAGGCGAAGATATCCTGGACCACATGCCCCTGGCCGTCCACCACATCGTAGAGTCGGAACTCTTCGACTTCGGAGAAGAGATAACGTTGGCGCAGAAGAGGAAAGATCTCCCGGCGGTGCCGTTCCCAAAGATAGGAATCGGCCGTCTCCTCCCAGTAGGCCCGGGAGTACTCCATGCCGTATTTCTCGGAATATCCCTCTATCTGGCCGTGGCCGAACATGGGAAGGCCGGGCAGGGTGGCCAACAGCAGGCAGACGCCGAAGTACTTGTCCCCCTTGCCGAACTGGACCGCGGCCGGCTCCTCGTCCGGGTTGTTCATGAAATTGACGAAGCGCTTCAGGATCTGGGGATCGTACTCCAGGACGTTCTTGAGCACCTGACGATAGGCCGAGTTCTCCTCCTTCTTGAGCATATTCATGAAAGCGCTGTTGTAGACCCGGTGCATGCCCAAGGTGCGGACAAAATAGCCTTCCATCAGCCAGAAGGCTTCGGCCAGGAGCAAAGTGTCCGGAGCCTGGGCGGCCATCCTGTCCACCACCTGGCGCCAGAACTCCTCGGGGAAGGCGGCGTCGAAATCCTTTTGGTCCAGGCCGAACCAGGAGCGCGAGGGGATGTCGCCTCCGGAGCCGGGCGCCGGGAACCAGAGGCGGTGATAATGCTTCTTGGCCAAAGTCATGGCGGCGTCGAAACGGATGACCGGGGCATAGCCGGCCACCCGGAGGATCTGCTGGATGACCGCCTCCCTCACCTGTGGCAGCAGGAAGTTCAGCTGAGCGGTATCGTTCCAGGGCATGTGGGTGCCGTCGTTGCCGTGGTAGATGTAACGGACCGAGTTGTTGCGGCGATCCACCCTTTTGAAGACCACGGCGGCATCGGAGCGGGTCCAGTAGCCGTCTTCAATATAGAGCCCGATGCTGGGATCGTCGGAGAGGTCGGGGCCGCCGAAGGTATACTTGGGAAAGGGTGGGTAATCCAGGCTGATGAACCAATCCGGATGTTCTCTGATCCATTTGGAATACAATCCGGTGTGATTGGGAACCATGTCTACGGCTAAGCGCAGGCCCAAAGCCGAGGCCTTTTCCTTCAAGGCGAAGTAGGCCTGGTCTCCACCCAAGTCCTGGGAGATGACATAGTCGTACAGGGAATAGGCCGAGGCGGCTGCCTCGGAGTTGCCGCAGATGCGTTTTATCTTCTGCGAGGCCGGGCTACGTTCCCAGACACCAATGAGCCAAAGGGTGTTGAATCCACAGCCGGCCAGCTCCCGGAGCTCGGACTCGGGGATCTGATCTAAGCGACGAATCTCGAAGCCATACTTTCGGGAGAGCTGCCAGAGCCAGACCAGCGTATTCTTGGCAATCATCACCACGTTGGGCATCCAGTGGAGGTCTGGAGAATACCTTCTCTCCTCCATCTGATAGAAATCTCCGGCGGCTGAGGATTTTTTGAAATCCAGGATGGCCGAAGGCCCGGGGCCGAAGCCCCGCACCTGGCTCTCCTCCTTGATGGCGTCCAGGGCCAGCAGGATGCGGCGCTCTATCTTACTTAAAAGATGGGGCGGCAGAATATCCCGCCAGTTCTCTAAGATATAGCGCAGCTGATCGGCCAATGAATTGGGGGCATACCTCATAGGAGCGGTGAGAAGCTCCCAGAGGGTTTGGCGAAGCCGGCCGTACCTGGGCTGGGTGCGGAAGAAGCCCTCCATCTCCTTAACGGCCGGTAGATAATCGGTGCTCTTGGCCAAGGCCGTGTCGTCGAAGAGTTCGGAGAAATCGGTCAGGGCCGGATTGGCATTGGCCATCCAGAGGTGCATCAGCTCCTCTATAGAGATGGCGATGTTGGGATAGCCCTGGCAAGATTCCCGAAGGTACTGATGGCTGGTGATCTGGCCGCGGTGGACTGGCATCGGCGGGAAATCGTGGGTAAAGGAGAGGAGCAGATGAGAAACAGACTCCGGGCCCAAGGAGTTCTCCAGATGGAGGACCGATTGTTCGAAGACCTTCGGATTCTTCTCCAAGCGATAGCGTTCGGCCACCGCATGCAGGATTTCGTCCAGAAGGCCCATGGCCAGCATCTGGGCCGGGCTCAGAGGCGGCAGCGGTGACGGCGGCTGGGCGCGTACCTGGTTGATGCGGTGAACCAGGGCCTGGGACTGGGAGATATTCACCAAGATGGCATTGCCCGAATATCCGAAGAGGATATCATCCACCTGGTACTTTTTCCTGCAGGCGGCCGAGATATGAAACTCAAAGGCCGTCGGCGGAAGGGAGGTTATTCTTAAAAGAGGCATGGGCGGATCAGGTCCAGTAAGTGGTGTCCATGAGATATTGTTTTATCCTCTCCGCTACCCGGGGGGCAATCAACCCCAGTTTTTCGGCCAACACCCTTTCCGGAGCCGAGAAGCCGAAGTCATCCACCGAGATGACCAGGCCACGGCCGCCCAGTATCTGATGCCACAGGGCTCCCCGGCCGGCCTCGATAGCCACCCGGCTGGGCAGGAGACGGGAGATGGAATGGCGATAATCAGCGGGTTGGTTGAGGAAGGCCTCCAGGCAGGGCACCGAGACCACCTGGCAGACGATGTTCTCGCGGAAAAGAAAACCGGCCGCCTCCAGGGCTAAGGAGACCTCGGAACCCGAGGAGAAGATAACCACCTGGGGCTTGTCGCCGAAGGACTTTATTATATAGCCGCCGCGGCTCATATCCTCAAAGGCGAAGGCGGCCGGGCGTTCCACGGCTGGCAGCTTCTGCCGGGTGAGGATGAGAGCGGTGGGACCGTCGAGTTTTTCTATGGCCATCCGCCAGGCGGCCGCCGTCTCCAGGGCGTCGGCAGGACGGATGACCTGGAGGTTGGGGATGAGCCGCAGCGACGAGAGGTGTTCCACCGGCTGATGGGTAGGACCGTCCTCGCCGACGAAGATGGAGTCATGGGTGAAGATGTAGATCACCGGCTGCTTCATCAGGGCCGAGAGCCTGAGGGCCGGGCGACAGTAATCGGAGAACACTAAGAAGGTGGAGCCGGCCGGCCGGAAGAAGCCATGGAGAGAGAGCCCATTCATAACCGCTGCCATGGCCTGCTCCCGAACGCCGAAATGTATGTTCCGTCCCGAGAAGTCATCGGCCGAGACGGCGCCGCCGTTCTTTATGGTGATATTGGTGGAGCCGGCTAAGTCGGCCGAGCCGGCGATCAGCCAGGGCGCGGCCTCGGCCAGCTTCTGGATGATGTCCCCCGAGATCTTTCTGGTGGCCGCCGGCTCCGGGGACAGAGAATCATAGATGTTCCGCCAGAGGTTTTCGGGCAATTTCTTTTCCGTCAGCGCGTCCCAGAGCTCGGCCCGTTCCTGGTGAAAAGTCCTCCAGGCATCGAAAGATCTCTGCCACCTGTTGCGGGCCCGGCGCAGGGCCTTTATCCTCTGGCGGCAGATGGTGGTGACTTCGCTTGGGATGTGGAAAGTATCTTCGGGCCAGGAAAGGTTTCGCCTCAGGCCGGCCACCTCCTCGGCTCCCAAAGGGCTTCCATGGCAGGAGGAACGGTCCTGTTTGTTGGGGCTGCCGTATCCGATATGGGTTTTGGCGATGATGAGATTGGGGCGGCCGGAACGTTGCGCCTTCTTCAAGGCCCGTTGGATCATAAGATAGTCGTGTCCGTCTATGGACTGGACATACCAACCATAGGATCGAAACCTCTGGGCAGTGTCGTCAGAGAAGGAGAGCGAGGTCTGGCCGTCTATGGTGATGCCGTTGTCGTCGTAGAGATAGATGAGGTTATCCAGCCGGAGATGGCCGGCTAAGGAGGCGGCCTCGTGGGAGATGCCCTCCATCAGGTCTCCGTCGGAGACGATGGCATAGATGCGATGGTCGATGATGGATTGCTCCGGGGTGTTGAACCTGGCGCCAGCCATCTTGGCCGACAGGGCCATGCCCACTCCCATGGCCAGTCCCTGGCCCAAAGGCCCGGTAGTGGCCTCCACCCCGGGGGTGAGGCCGTACTCGGGATGGCCCGGGGTCAGGCTTCCCCACTGGCGGAAATTCTTTATCTCCTCGAGGCTGAGGGCAAAGCCGAAGAGATGGAGAAGTCCGTAGAGGAGCATGGAGCCATGTCCGGCCGAGAGGATGAAGCGATCCCGGTTGGGCCATTGAGGATCGTTAGGATCGAAGTTCAAAAAATCATGCCAGAGGACGAAAGCCATATCGGCCGCGCCCAGGGGCATTCCGGGATGGCCCGAGCCGGCCTCCTCCACGGCATCCACCGCCAAGAGGCGCAGGGTATTGGCCGCCAAGCGGTACTGAGATAGCGTCAGTTTGGACATCGATTATTGGAATTCGATTGCAGCCATTATATTAACACGTAAAGAGGCTGGTTGTAAATAGGAAAATCCCCCGCCGGCACCGAGATGAGGCGGCGGGCCGAGGAGGGGGAGAAAGGACGGGGTCATGATCCCGGCTTCGGTTGAGGCGTTTTTAGAATACGAGAGAGATCATAGCCGTGTTCAGCAATGCGCTCCAAAAGCTGCTGATACAGGCCATCGTCCATTTCCGGCTGGCGGCAGAGGATCCAAAGGTATTTTCGGTTGGGATGGCCGACCACGGCGTATTGATAGTTAAGACTATCGAGCTCTATTATCCAGTAATCTCCGGAAAAAGGCCAGAAGAACCGAACTTTGAGCTTGGCATTGGTGTTCCTATCCACCACCCAGGCCACACCGGTGACCGATTTCGGTTTGCCGGTAAGCGAATCTTTGCGGCAGGAATTGACCACCTGGATCTTCCCATCGGGCCGCAGGGAATAGGTGGCCCTGACCGCGGTGCAGCCCTTCTGAAAGTGCTGGGGAATGGTGGCGATTTCGTACCAGGTGCCCAAGTAGCGATGGATATCCACCTGGGACACGGTTTTGAGCGGAGGAAGTTCGGGAGCGACCGTCAGCGCCGCCGTCAGCAGGACGAAGGGAAGGTTCATCTTTCACCTATATTTATATTGTATTAAGTTAGATATATTATCGTAATACTGGAGGGGGGCAGCCATACCCGGTGTTTAGGAAATACCGCCTTCGTTATCTTAAAGAGGGGATGGTTCGATATCTGACGAACTATTCGAAGCTATCCGGAAATTCCATAAATCAGTTCCGCCTATTGCCGATCTTCCTCAGGTGGACCAGCAGCATAGCGATGTCCGCCGGGCTGATGCCGGAGATGCGGCCGGCCTGGGCTAAGTTATAGGGCCGGATGGCCGAGAGCTTCTGTTTGGCTTCGGTGGTCAGGCCAGGGACAGCCCAGAAGTCGAGATCAGAGGGCAAGCGGGTATCCTCAAGCTGACGCAGTTTTTCCGCCTGCTCCCTCTGCCTCTGGATGTAGCCCTGATATTTGACCTCTATCTCCACCCTCTCCACCAGAGGCTCCTCTAACTCCGGCCGCTCCTGATCTAAGGGCAGCAAGCTCTGGTAGGAGATCTCGGGGCGGCGCAGCAGGTCGGCCAAACTGGTGACATCGGAGAGGAGCGAGGAGCCCAATTTCTCCAGAACCTGATTGGCCTCGCCCGGCCTCACCTTCTCCTCGCCCAGGCGTCCGATCTCCCTTTCTATTAAGAAGCGCTCCTCCAATAATCTCTCATAGGCCGAATCCGGTATCAGTCCGATTTCGTGGCCAATATCGCCGAGGCGCTCCCGGGCATTGTCCTGGCGCAGCAGAAGGCGGTATTCGGCCCTGGAGGTGAACATGCGGTAGGGCTCCTCGGTCCCCTTGGTCACTAAGTCATCGATCAGCACTCCGATATAGGCCTGATCCCTCCTCAGGATGAGTGGTTTTCTCTCCTTCAATTTCAAGGAGGCGTTGATGCCGGCCAAGAGGCCCTGGGCCGCAGCCTCCTCATAGCCCGAGGTGCCGTTGATCTGCCCGGCCAGGTAGAGGCCGGGGATGGTCTTGACCTCCAGGGTGGGCAAAAGCTGGACAGGCTTGACGAAATCGTATTCTATGGCATAGCCGTACCGGGTGATCTCGGCCTGGGCCAGGCCTTCTATGGAATGGATGAATTCGGCTTGGACGCTCTCCGGCAAGGAGGAGGACAGACCGTTCAGGTAGATCTCGCTGGTCTCCAATCCCTCAGGCTCTAAAAACACCTGATGGCGGTTTCTCTCGGGAAAGCGCATCACCTTGTCCTCTATTGAGGGGCAATACCTGGGGCCGGTGCCCTTTATCCGGCCGCAGTATAGAGGCGATCTGTCTAAGTTATTCCTTATTATCTCATGGGTTTTTTCATTGGTCCAGGCCAGATGACATGGCCTCTGGGGGAGGCTGGGCCAGATCCTTTCCTTGAGCCTGGTTTTCTCGTTGAGGATCCTGAAGACCTGGGTTCTGAAGGAAAAGGGATTTGGGGCTTGCTCCCCTGGCTCAGGGGTAAGTTTATCGAAGGCAACGTTTCTTCCATTTATCCGGGCCGGGGTGCCGGTCTTCAGGCGGCCCATATCCAAACCCAGCCGATACAGGCTTTCGGCTAATGTCAAGGAGGGGAACTCGCCGGCCCTGCCGGCGGAGAAGCTCTTAAGCCCGATATGGATCAGTCCGTTCAGGAATGTGCCTGGGCAGAGGATGACGGCCCTCGCGCTTAATTTCGTGCCGTCCTCTGAGATGACGCCGCCAGCCCGGCCATCCTCCAATAATATATCGGCCACCGTAGCCTGGATCAAAGAGAGGCCGGCCTGATCCTCTATAGCCTTCTTTGCCTGTTGGGCGTATAATTGGCGGTCGCATTGAGCCCGGGTGGACCAGACCGCCGGGCCCTTGCTCCGGTTCAGGGTCCTGAACTGGATGCCGGCCAGATCAGCCAACCGGCCCATCTCCCCGCCCAGGGCGTCTATCTCCTTTACCAGGTGGCTTTTGGCCAGTCCCCCGATGGAAGGATTGCAGGACATCCAGCCCAATCGGTCCAGGGACATGGAAAGAAGGCAGGTCTTAAGCCCCATCCGGGCCGAGGCCAAGGCCGCTTCGATCCCGGCGTGCCCCCCGCCCACCACGATAATGTCGAAAACCGGACGCATGAGGCTATGATACCATAAAAGGTGACCGGATACAAGAATCGGGCCGGAAGCGTTTCACGTGAAACAGACTTCGATGGGTTTTCTCGCCGCAGGACGGTTATGAAGGCCGGATGTTTCACGTGAAACAAGGGGCCGATCGGCCGCCATCCGCTTGGAGACGGAAGGAACTTGACATTGCCAGCGCCTTGTGTTTTAATTAGCCAATCTTTCCATCCGATGAGATATAAGAAATTCGTGATGAAGGGGTGCCCTTGTCCGAATCCCTGACCTTTTCGTTGGCCAGAGGACTGTCGGCGGGAATCGAATAGATTTATATGTAGTTATTACTATATATTTTTCATGAGGATCGTTTTCCGCCTTTCCTGCCTACTGCTGGGCCTCACCAGCGTCCTTCCCGCCCAACCGGAGCGGCGGCAGGTGTCCGACATCCCGGTGCCGCCGGGATGCGCCCGCATCCCCCTGCCCCTAAGCTCCTACCCGGCCTGGCTGAGGGCCTCTCGGCTCAAGGCCGACCTTTCGATCCTGACCCATGACGGAGATACAGTTTCATCCGAATCCTACCGGGTGTTGGCGGTGCTGGACCGGCCGCTTCTGTTCCGGGACGATTTAGAACAGTGCGCCGATTGGTGCTTCCGGCTCTGGGCCGAGTATCATCGGGAGGCCGGCAGGCTGAATAAACTCTATCTGTTCCACTATAACGGTCGGAGGAGATATTTCTCCAAAAGCGGGAAAACCTTCCGAAGTTTTCTGCGCTGGGCCATGGCCAATGCCAACAGCCACTCGCTTAAGAATGGCTGTTCCTTGGTAGATAGCCTCGATCTACTTCCGGGAGATATGCTGGTTCAGAATAACAGCGGCGGAGTGGGCCACGTCTCGGTAGTCATGGACGCCTGCGCCGATTCGGCCGGACACAGGTATTACCTGTTAGGCTACGGCTATATGCCGGCCCAGGAGTTCCATCTGGAGCGGGCCAGTCCCGAATACGGCCCCCAGGGCTGGTTCGACCTTCAGGGCATCTATCAGTATCTCCGAATCCATTTCGGCAGCTTCGGCCGGCCCCGGGCCTATCGCTTCCCCTGAGGATCTCCGGTTGATTTTATTTTGTTTTTTATATACAATAAGGAAAAAATTTACGAGGTCATATGAATATCACCAAACACCTGCTGCCGGCCGAGGCTCTTAAGCCTCTCTACGACGATCCATTGAAGCTTCCCTTCGGCCGTACCTTCACCGATTACATGTTCACTATGGAGTATCATCAGAAATCGGGCTGGCACCATCCCGAGATCAAACCCTATGGCCCGCTCTCCATAGATCCGGCGGCCAACGTCCTCCATTATGCCCAGGAGGTGTTCGAGGGCATGAAGGCCTATCTCTCGGCCTCGGGCGATATCCTGATGTTCCGTCCCCGGGAAAATGCCAAGAGGCTCAACGCTTCCCTGCGGCGGATGTGCATGCCAGAGATCCCGGAGGAGGAATTTATGCAGGCCCTGTGCGAGCTCTTGAAAATAGAGCGAAGATGGATTCCCTCGGCCGTGGGCTCCTCGCTCTACATCCGGCCCACGGTGGTGGCCACCGAAGCCGCCTTGGGCGTCAGGCCGGCCGAGAGCTATCTATTCTTCATCATCCTCTCCCCCTCCGGGCCCTATTTCGCCGAGGGCTTCAATCCGGTGGGGCTCTGGGTGAGCGACTCCTACACCCGGGCGGCGGTGGGCGGCACCGGCGAGGCCAAGACCGGCGGCAACTATGCCGGAACCCTCCTGGCCTCCAAGATAGCCAAGGAGAAGGGCTTCAGCCAGGTGCTGTGGCTGGACGCCGTGGAGCACCGTTATATTGAAGAGGTGGGAGCCATGAACATCTTCTTCGTGATCGACGGCAGGCTGGCCACGCCCAAACTGACCGGCAGCATCCTCCAGGGCATCACCCGGAAATCCATCCTTCAGATCGCCGGCGATTTAGGGATAGAGGCCGAGGAGCGGAGCATCACTATTGACGAAGTCATAGATGGGATCAAATCCAAAAAACTGACCGAGGCCTTTGGCTCCGGCACCGCGGCCGTGGTCAGCCCGGTGGGACGGATCGGCTATAAGGATGAGGTATACGCCATCTCCGATAAGGCCGGCCCCTGGTCCCAGAAGATATTCGATCACCTGACCGGCATTCAGTACGGCAAATTGCCGGATAAGTACGGCTGGGTTTATAGGGTGAGGTGATGATTCACAATCGGCCCCGGCTCGGGGGCTTTTTAGGAAACATTTTGTCCGGTATGTTTTTATCATGGTCAAGTGGGGCCTATCGCTCCGAGCCAGGCTCAAAACCGCCTCTTATCTGGATTTCGCTCAAATCGAATCGGATCTATACCATTATATATGCCTGGCTTTACCGAAGCGCCGGCTTCAATATATAGGGGTTCTTTAGCAATAACTTCAACTATCGTCTGATCTATGCCGCCAACCAGGGACGGAACTTCATCCAGGACAACTACTCCATGGTCTTCCCGCTCTCAGTCGGTGACAACGGTAACCTAGGGACAGAATAGAGCCAGAACAACCAGGTGATCGGCATGGTGCCGCGACTTCGGTCCAGATTTCTATGGCGGATCCCTTCTCGCATGACCTTGAACTTATTCGACGAAATGGTGATGTTCGTCCCGGGGGCCGAGATCAGACGAACCAGGCTGTCATCTCGGCTGGGGGCTGGTTGCCCTGGAATTTACGTCCCAAGAGCTGGCTCTACCTCGCCCGGAAGGATCACTCGGGACAGGAGCCTAAGTGCTACAACATGATGCTGACCGATTACGTCATGCGGCCATGAAGATGCGCTATTTGCTTTATTTCTGAAGAGAATTATATTATAATTATGCCATCCTCTGATAATAGCCTTGCTCGGTTCCAGCCCTGTCCATAAAAGCCTTAGTCTATAGTTCTTATTTCTGTATAGGCCGGAAAATGTTGACCTGGGCTCAGGCCCCCGGAGCGCAGGGTCGCTTTTGGGGACGATGATATTCGAAATGGATTGACAGAAGGAAAAACCTCATCATCAGCATAAATGGAGTGATCATGTTTGAGGAGTTGAAGAAAACCCTTTCCAAGATATCGGCCGACTATGCCGATATCCGTTACGAAAGGATGTCGGAGAACTATATCGCCTACAGCGGCCGGGAGTTGGTGACATTGTCCTCCAACGATACCGATGGCTTTGTCATCCGGGTGCTCAAGGGCGGCGGCTTAGCCTCGGTGGCCTTCACCAAGCCCGAGGAGGCCGAGGCCGCAATCAGGATCGCCCTGGAGAACGCCGTGCTCTTTGCCCAAAAGAGCCGGAAGCCGGTGCGGTTTGCCGAGGTCCGGCCGGCCAGGGATGAGTTCCGGCCCCAGCTGTCCGAGGATCCGGAGAAGGTTTCCCTGGAAGAGAAAATGGCCCTGCTAAAAAACTACAACGATATCCCGCTGTCCGCGCCCCAGGTGGTCAACACCAACATCGGCTACGCCGAGGTCAAGAGGTCCAAATATTTCGTCTCCAACGAGGGCTCTGAGATCCGGGAGGATCTGATCACGGTCAGTATCCGGGGGCAGATCACGGCCCGGGAGGGCAACCTTATTCAGAACATCCGGGTGGCCATCGGGGGCAGCGACGGCTTCGGCAGCCTGCGTCGCCAGGAGGATCATTTCGAGAAACAGACCAAATTGGTCTGCGACCTTTTGAAGGCCAAACCAGTCAAAAGCGGGGTCTATCGCTGCATAGTCAATCCCGACTTGGCCGGGGTCTTCGCCCACGAGGCCTTCGGCCACTTCTCCGAGGCCGATATCGTGGAGACCCTGCCGGCCATGAGGGAGAAGATGAAGCTGGGCGCCAAATTGGGATCCGATATCCTGAACATCATCGACGATGCCACCATCCCCAATCAATTGGGCTTCTATCGCTACGACGACGAGGGGGTGGCGGTGCGGCCCACTCCACTCATAAAGAACGGGGTGCTGGTGGGAAGGCTGCATTCCCGGCGCACCGCGGCCGAGTTCGGCGAGCCACTCTCCGGGCACTGCGTGGCCGAGGATTACCGCTACGCGCCCATCGTCCGCATGGGCACCATCTTCATCCAGCCCGGGGATCGGGATCTCCAGACCCTATTGGGGTTGCTGGGTGACGGGCTCTACCTCCTGGATGCCAAGGGCGGACAGACCGCGGGCGAGAATTTTACCTTCGGCGCTAATTACGGCTATGAGGTGAAGAATGGCCGGCCGGGGGAGATGATCCGGGACATCAACATCACCGGCAACCTCTACCAGACCCTTTTGGACATAGAAGCTGTGGGCGACGATCTGGAGCTCTCCAGAGCCGGCGGTTGCGGCAAGGGGCAGACCAATATCCGCTCCTGCCACGGCGGCCCCCATGTTCTGATCAACAACCTGGTGATAGGAGGTATCTGATGGAGAAATTATTGGAGATGGCCGGACGGGCGGCCGACCAGGCCGAGGTCTATTATCGCGACAGCGTCTCCGATTCCGCCGTCTTTCAGGATGCCAAGCTGCACGATATCGAGACCAACCTTCTCTCCGGGGTCTCGCTACGAATAATCAAGGACGGCAAGTTGGGCTTTGCCTATTCCCGCAACCTCAAGGATCGCCAGGGGCTCATCGACAATGCCCTCAATTCCCTCAAGGGCGGGGTGGAGGCCAATTACGATTTTCCCAAAGCCGCCCAGCTACCCGAGCTCGCCACCTACGAACCTTCGGTCAAGGAGCTTTCGGGCGAGGAGCTGGTGCGCCAGGCCGAGAAGGTCTGCCAGGAGATCGCCAAAAATACCAGGGCCGAGATCATGGCGGTCTCCTTCACCGAGCGGCAGCGGACCGGGATCATGAATACCCGGGGGCTGAGGGTGGAGTTCCAGTCTTCGGTAGCCGGCGTCTACGGCAGCGCCATCTATCCCGGCTCGGGTTCGGGGATAAGCCGGATGGAGCAGGGCAAGGCCATGAGGGACATGTCGGACGAACTTCTGAAAGAGCTGGTGGACCTCTACAATGCCGGAGAGAAAGCAGTGGATATCAAGGGCGGGCGGATGAAGGTGCTGTTCATGCCCAACAGCATGATCGCCCTGCTCTGGCGCCTCCAGAGCGGGCTTTCCGGCCGGAGCCTCTATGATAAGATATCGCCGGTGGCCGATAAATTGGGCCAGAGGATATTCCATGAAAAATTGACCATAGTTGACGATCCTCTGAACGATTCCTATCCCGGGGCCAGGGCCTGCGACGACGAGGGCGTGCCCTGCCAGCGTCGGGTGTTCATAGAAAAGGGGGTGCTCCAGAGCTTTTTCTATGATCTCAAATATGCCGGAAAGTTGGGCGCCGCGCCCACCGGCCACGGCTACCGCAGCGGGCAGTGGGGAGACGATCCGGTGACCACCAAACCCGGGCCGGCTCTGAGGCACGGCTTCATCCAGCCAGGAAACAAAAGCTTCCAGGAATTGGTGGCCATGATGGACCGGGGGTTAATCATCGAGGGGGCTCTGGGGGCCCACAGCGGCAACATTCCCAATGGGGATTATTCCATCGGGGTCAGCCCCGGGCTCTATGTGGAGGACGGACGGATAGTCGGCCGGGCTAAGAACGTGATGGTGGCCGGCAACATCTACGAGACCTTGAAAAACGTGGTGGACTTGGGAAACCGGCTGTACCCGGCTTTCGGCGGTTTCTGGGTGCCGCCGCTTTTGTTCCAAGATGTTTCGGTAGCCGCCAGGTGATCTTAAGAAAAAAGAAAAAGCCCTGAAGTCAGCCAGGGCTTTTCTTTTTCAACCAGCTCAGTTCTTCCGGGGTGAGGTAGCGCCATCTGCCTGGAGACAGCCGGCCCAATGATATGGGACCGAAGCCGATCCGCCTCAGCGCCAATACCCTCCGACCGATGGCCTTAAACATCATCCTGACCTCGCGCTTTTTGCCTTCGGCGATTTCGATACGCACCAGGCTATTATCAGAACCCGAGGCCAGCACCCGGGCCGAGGCCGGCCGGTAATTCTGGCCCTCAAAGGTGATTCCCCGGCGAAGCGGTTCTAAATCTACCGAGGCCAATCTTCCCGAGATCTTAGCCAAATAGGTTCTCTTTAGACCATAACGGGGATGGGTCATCTCCTGGATCAGGTCTCCGTCGTCGGTCAGCAGCAGCAGGCCCTCGGTGTCCTGGTCCAAACGGCCGACGTATTTCAACCCCTGAAGCTTTTTCGGAAGCAAATCGTAGATGGTGGGGCGGCCGAAGGGATCGCTCCGGGAGCAAAGGTATCCGGCCGGCTTGTTGAAGGCGTAGTAACTGAAAGCCTTGGGAGGAAGGACCGTTTTTCCGTCAACCGCCACCCTGGAGCGGGCCGGGTCGATCGAGACTCCCAGTTCTCGGACGACACGACCATCGACGCTGACCCGGCCGGAGGCGATCATCTCATCGGCCTGGCGCCGCGAGGCCAGCCCGCAGCGGGAAAGGTAGCGGTTGAGCCGCTCGGTCTTTCTCACCCTAAAAGGATATCATTTATTGGCATAAAAAGCAATCAGGCTGAGATTTCTGTTGACATGATTGGACAATAATGAAAAATTATCAAGAAATATTCATTTAAGAGAGAAGGCTATGCTCAACGGGATCCTTTTCCTGGCGCTGATCGCCGTCATCGTATATGCGGGAAGCAAACTGTCGCGCTACGGAGACGCCCTGGGAGAGAAAGTCGGCCTCTCCGGCTCCTGGATCGGCGTGGTGCTGTTGGCTGCGGTTACCTCCATGCCGGAGATGTTCGCCGGGATCTCGGCCTCGGGACTGGTCAAACAGGCCGACCTGGCCTTGGGCAACCTGTTCGGCGCCTGCATCATGAATATGGTGGTGGTGGCCCTTTTAGGCATCCTGCACCATCCCGATCCCATCCACAGAAAGGCAGGCGAGGAGCAGGCCTTGGGGGCTAGCTTAGCCATGGCGGCTTTGGCCCTGGCCGGATTAGGTCTGGTGCTGAGCCGGGAGCTGGTACCTGTCTCTTTATTTGATATCGGGATCTTCGCCATCGCCATCTTCCTCTTCTATTTAGTGGCCCAGAGGCTGATATTCCTGTTCGAGAAAAGAAGGAGCCCGGCATCGGAACCACAGGAATACGGCCATCTCAGTTTGAAAGCCGTGGTCCTCAGATTCTCCTTGGCTGCATTGGTGATAGTGGCCGCCGGAACCGCATTGCCCTACGTGGCCGAGGCGCTGGCTAAGCAGATGGGCTGGGGCCGCTCCTTCGTGGGCAGCATCCTGATGTCCTTAGCCACCACCTCGCCGGAGATGGTAGTATCCATCTCTGCTTTGAGGATGGGCCAGGTGGGCATGGCCCTGGGAAACCTCTACGGCAGCTGCATCTTCAACATGAGCCTGATCTTCATTGACGACATCTTCTATCCCGGCTCCATCTTGGCCCAGGCCTCCAGCACCCATGTCTTCACCGCCCTACTGGCCATCACCATGGTCGCCGTCTCCTTGATCGGACTCATCTTCCGGGCCGAGAAGAAGAGCCTGAGGCATATGAGCTGGGATTCGCTGATCATACTAGGGCTTTACCTTTTAGGGGCGGTTTTGATCTTCAGGATGGGGCTGGCGTTGGGGTGATTGATGTCTTTTAGGGACGGAAATAGCAGAGGGTAGAATATTAAAACGTTATGACGGTAAAGATACGCCATAGAGGATATTAATATAAGCCTCTTATGGTTATACTTTGAGGAGAGCGATAATATAATAGGGGATGTTCTGGTTATCGTAGATAGGAAAGCGGCGGTCCCCGAGGGCCGCCGCTTCCCTATTGCGTCGGACATGGAGCGTCCGCCCTTACTCGTTAATTAACTTCACCAACACACGTCTCTAAGAGACGAGGCCCAGCTTTTGACGCCTAAGGGTGTCAGGGGTGCTACAAGTTCATTTTGGTATGGCTTCGAACGACAGGTCGAGTCGGTAGAGCCCGGTGGCCGATCCCGGCGGCAGATAAAGGCGGAGACTGCATCTTACCGGCGTTGACTTTTCCTTGTTAGAGCTTTCGTAAATCACTAAGGAACCACTGTCAAAAGTGCTGTAATCTACACACGCCGATGTCCGCAGAGCCACTAAACCACGGGAAAGGATCCTGCCTTGAGGGTCGCTTATACCCTGACGAAGGTTGGCGGACACTTGCACCCCCTCCAAGCTATTGCACCAAACCAGTAGATTAACGGCATCTGTTATTTCCAAATAACCCCGGGCGATATCAGCCGAAGTGACCGTTACCTCGCTGATGTTTTTTGTCAATTCGATTCTTGCTTTCTTGTTAACCATAACGGTCACCTGCACCGATTGGGAAACGTCATTTAATCCAAAGTATGACGATTCCTGTGCGCCGGAGACGCCGATAATCTGGCTCAGCATCATTAAAGTTAATAGATGATTTTTCATGGTTGTTCTCCTCTGCTTAAAATACCAAGCGTTAGTCTATTAACACTGCCTTTCTTATTCCCTGATAACTCCCGGATGTCAGACGGAAAAAGTATGTTCCGGAGGAAACTCGAAGGCCTTTTTCGTCACGGCCATCCCAAGATAGTTGATAACTTCCCGCAGGGAGCACCTCGGACTTTAGCTTGCGGACAGACTGGCCCAAAGAGTTGTAGACCACGATGTCAACCGGCCCAAGTTTGGCAAGTTGGAAAGAGATATAAATGTTCCCTCTTGATGGGTTGGGATGACAATGGCCCAGCGAAAAAGTGTAGAATGCGGGAGATGTCCCAAGTTTGGACGGGGATGGTAAATTGTCTTCCTTAGATAAAACCTGGGTATAACAACCAGTCCTTCCTTTATTTCCGCCCAGGCAGGACCAGGAAACGGCTTGTCCGCTTTTGGGCGAGGGCAGATCCCAGACGAAGAGTCGGTGGCCTCCCCAGCCGAAGGCGATGAGGTTCAATCGCCCGTCACCATCCATGTCGGCCACGGTCGGCGCCGACCAGCTGGACTCCATCCAGAGGGGAAAACCGGGGATGTCGGAACCATCTGCGCCGCTCATAGCCCTGAGATAACCATCTTCGGTGGCCACGGCCACGTCTAACATCCTGTCGCCGTTCAAATCGGCGATGACCGGCGAGCCCCGGCCGTTGGGCGGCGCCTCCCGGCTCCAATTGATAACCGGGCCGTTGTTATGAGAAATAGAATAGAGCAAGCCGTCCCCGGATAGCAGGGCTATCTCGGGACGGCCGTCGTTGTTTAGATCGCCTATGGCCGGAGAGGAATAGTTGGAGGAGAAGGAGAGGGCCAGGGGCCAGCCCTCCA
>Ga0272448_1001322_pt1 | contig 33843 bp, 46 predicted proteins | sample YNPCB0191_FD_202220 | JGI IMG/M metagenome (GOLD analysis project Ga0272448, IMG submission 202220) | Hot spring sediment microbial communities from Yellowstone National Park, WY, United States - YNP-CB-019-1 | ecosystem: Environmental > Aquatic > Thermal springs > Hot (42-90C) > Sediment...
CGGGAATTCACGGCAGGGAAGATAGGGTATAATTTTACGAGCCCGCCCTCGTAGCTCAAGTGGACAGAGCGTCTGACTTCGAATCAGCAGGCTGGCGGTTCGAGTCCGCCCGGGGGCGCAGAATATACAGGTCAATACTCCCCGAAACCACCCCCATACTCCACATATGGGGGTGGCGTTTTAAAGGGATTTGTTTTACTAAGGTCTATTTAATGCTTGTGGACATCTTCTCCAGCCATTTCTCCAGTTCCGTCTCCCTTATCCGGACGTCCCGTCCTATCCGTATGTGGGGAATTCTCTGGCGTTGGACCAGGTAATACACCTTGCTTTTTGAGAGCTTGAGGTATTTCGCGACCTCGGGCACGGTAAATAATTGGCCGTTCATCTTGGACTCCTTGTAAAGCATCTACTATTTTGGATACGTAAATTGCTACGACAACCTGTCTTACTCTGGGCGACATTTCCTCCTGAAATTCTTTTAGGGGAAAACGGGGCATTTCAGGGAGATTTACGCCTTTCTTTAGCTCAAAAAAGCGGTAGTCCTTTGCAGGGGCACACCCCTCTACACACCCTTCACTCATGCTGTTCCTGCAAAGCTGGCAGGTACTAAAGGGAGGTAAATGTATTGCTTTTCCGTCTTGTTGTTCAACCATCATTTTCATCTTACAAATTCCAAGTGATATACTCAAATCGCTGATATAGCTCAGTTGGCAGAGCAGAGCCCTTGTAACGCTCAGGTCGCAGGTTCGAAGCCTGTTACCAGCTCCGTGGACAGACTAGAAGTTTGGCCTGCCCACGAACTTTACTTACTTAGCTCTGCCTTCAGCCTTTTGTATGGGTCAACCCATACTTCAGTACCGCAGTTGGGACATTCGTAAACATCCCAGTCAACGCCTTTCTCCTTATGTTTCATAAGCGGAGAAAGCTTGGCTCTGCACATCGGGCAAGGGCGGTAGGTCTCATTCATAGTCATCACCTCCCCTCTAGCCTGTCCTGCTTAAACGGGTCAAGCCCGTAAAAGCCTTAGTTAAGGTGCGGTGGCTCCGATGTCAGCATTCGTTGGTTGACTACATCCAAAGCGTCCCTCAGCCTAATTCCTCTTTCCTTAAGAAGGTTCTCCTTGACTTCCTCTAAAGGTTCATGGGTCGAGCCGGGTAGGTTTGTTGTCTTTTCTACGTAGCGGATGTATTTGTCCTGCTGCTTTTCGCTGATGTACCTTCTTAGGAAGCATTCCCTATTTTTCAGTCCTTGTATCCAATTTGCATGGGTGAGGTATTGTCCTCTGTCGGCTTCGATGATTGGTTGTCCTGTTTCCGACCTGGCCGGCATTTTGACGACGTGGGGGTCATATTTAAAAAGCTGTTGTGCGATTTCATAGGCTTCATTGAGGTCGTGAACCGCAAAGCACATCACATTCCCAAGTGACCAGATTTTGAGTCTCAGCTCCTTTTCCAGTTGCCAAAGAGCTTGGATAACAACCATGAGTTCCAACTTCCTCGACCTGTATAGCGGTGAGATTTTTCCTATTTCCTCGGCCATCCCCGGAATTTGTAAGAGGGAGTAGACTTCATCCAAAACAAGCATTACAGGTTCATCTTTGGGGTTGGCTGGCCTTCGTTTATTTATCTCCGCGATTATCAAGGAGTAAACTTGAGTAAAGAGGTAGTGCTGAGTACTTTCCTGATTTATGAGGTTTTCACCGCTTACCAGAACTATCAATCCTTTATCTATCGCTTCTTTGGGTGTCCATCCAGGCCGATAATAACCAAGCCTTGCCCTTGTTTCCCTAGGTTCGATAATCCCCAAAATTGCCCGCAGGGAATAGCTTCTCAGTTCCCTTTCCTGGGGTTTGACATCTGCGCTTAAGAATTCTTTTTCAAAGTACCACTTTGCCTCTGGTACCTCGTGTCCGAATTTCGCAGTTGCCTGCCTCAGCATTGGTTTATCTATGAGGAGTTTTTTGGCTTCAGTTATCTGCCAATTTTCGCCGTGCTCGTTGTGGATTGCACAAATCAATCTGAAAAGCTCAGAACCCGTTTCCGTTATCGCAATATCGCCTAAGATGGGTGCATTCTTCACAAGGTAGTCGGATAATTTTTTAAGGTTCCTGACCACTCGCTGTACCTGGTCTTCGTAGTAAGCCCCGTATTCTGGTGAGAATTCGGGTAAGGGAACTACCCATTCTCTATTTCCCAGCTCGTCATAAACGACCCTTTTTAAAAGCTTTTCCTGCACTTCCTTAGGTTGCTGCAGTATCAAGGTCAGGATTGTGTCCGTGAGAGAGCCAGATGAGTCGAGGGAAAAAATTCCTCGGTTGGGGAATTTAACCGCATAATCCAATATCATCCTTGCGAGGCTGGAGGTCTTGCCCGAACCCTGCTTACCGATAATCAGAGTACCCATTGTCAGCCCTTCAGCCGGCAACTCATCTTTTCCAAATGCAAGGTAGGGGATTGGTGGTCTATCCCCTAAAAGAACTCTCTTAATGTCCTTCCAGTCCATCATTTTTCAAAGAGTACGGTTGCCCATCCTCTCCCCACAAATAGATTTTCGCGTCCAATTGCTTTCCTAGAGGTACGCTTGTGAAGGTCTCGTAGTCCACGAAAAAGTAGGGTCCGTCCGGGTGCTTTTTTTCGATGTAGGTTTGCAATCTGTCCCTTTCCACATCCACCACAAATAAAACCAGGGCTTCGCCTTTGAACCTACCTTCGATTGAGGGGAGAGTTGCTTGATAGCGTTTGACCTTGTTCATCACAACTCCCAGCTCGAAGTTAGACCTTGTAGAAAATTCATATAAAAGAAGTTTCCCATGGTTATAGCGGATGCCCCATTCTGGGACATTTCCCATCCCTTTGAACATCCTTTCGGGAATAATCGTGCAATCCCTATTCGACCAGGCCATCCTGATTAGCCCTTCGGTGCAACCCAGTCCGTGATAGATTAAGGGTTTCTTCATACCCTTTACCCTCCGAGGAGCTGAGTAGACGTATTTTTTACCGTACTTTTTCACTCTCAGCTTCCCTTGCTTGACCAACCTTGGCAGCATCACCTCTGTCCTTCGGTGTCTTTTCACTTCACCTGTAAACCACTCCACGTAGTGGTCCCTCGTCGCCCAATGGAATAATTGGGCTGCTCTTAGATATGCGTCCCTCCTTATAATCATGCTGGCCATTTTCCCTCCTTGAAGCGTGGAGCTAAACCGACATATTCCACGTTTCCTCCATTATAGAATATTTATTCTAAAATATTAGATGCACTAGCCAGACTGTGATGAAAGCTCCGATTATCCAGCCAGCCAGAATTACCAAGAAGGCGACCACGCAAAGGGTTCTATAAAGAAAGCTATCGTATTCCGTTGGAAAACCAGCGGTTACGGCATTACCTACCCACTGGTTTGCTATTCGTCTTACGGCCGTTGGCACTCCGACCCAAAGACTGACAACCGACATCGCAACAAGCCGTGCAGTAAATCCGACCACCCTTATAACCCAGGGTATTATGAAGCGGATTCCTATCAGGATGAAGCGGGCAATTCGAACCATCTGACTACCTCCACCCAAGTTCCATCTTCCAACACGACAATTACTGCGGGGTCTGTCATCAATGCAGTTCCTAAAATCCAAACAAACCCAAGCGCCAGGTATCCAATCACCTGTGCCATAAACACAGCCACCTGGCCAACGGTATCCAGTATCTCCTTGCTCTGGATCTCGGGTAATGGTGCCTTGGTTTTTTCAGGTGCTTTGAGGAGTTTAGGCGCTTCGTGAGCTATAATGAAGCCGACTGGTTTAATTCCCGCTAATTCGATAGTTTTAATTCTTTTTTCCGCTTCTTTGGGTATAATGGTTCTGTCAACCGGAGTGAACCACCACTCGTTCTTGTATAGCGGGGATGCAGGCACTCCACCCTTATCAAGTTCCCTGAACCACCAATGGTGTCGCCTTGCTATGGTTAGGGTCTTTTTTAATTCCTCCGTCTTTTGCAGGTACATTTCATCCTCCTTCCATTTGGTTTTACCTGTCCATAGTGTATTTCGTGGATAGTTTAAAATTCAAAACCTTTTGTTTTAATTACAGCAGGAGGTAAAAATGGCTGATGTTAACTACGAATCGCTTCTTGGAACGCTCAATGTTACAGAAGCCGTTATTCTCTTTTGGAAATGTAAAAAACTACCCTATAAACAGATAGCAAGAAAAAAGTTTCCTTTAAAAATTGATGCTGTCCAATGGCATATGAGTAATGTTTATTCAAAGTTGGGATTTGATCTTACAACACACGCCACCGAACGTTGGAAGATATTACAAGATAAGGTTTGTCCGGCTCTGTTTTCTCTTACTAACGGGGATGTAGCCAATATTACAAAGGATATTTTTAAGGGTGAAACACCTAAATTGGTTCCCAATAATTCCTTATTGCCTCTCGTTAGGGAAGAAAATGCATTAGAGGAAAGCGGAAAAGGAATTATTGTTTCCCCCACTGGTGAAATAATCACACTTGAAACTAAAAGAAAGCCTTCTTTAATAGGTCTTGGCTTAATCGTTGCCTTAATTACAGTAGCGGCATTTGTTGTCGGCAGACTTACAGCTCCTCTAATTACAGCAGCAGTTCCCTCACCAATCGTAATGATAATTACAGCAACCCAACCAACCCCCACAAATACTGTAGTGGCAACTGAAACCCAAGCACCCACAGCAACGATTGTTCTAACAGAGACACAAATTCCTACAAATACTCCACTTCCATCGCCTGTAGGACCAACAGTGCTTTTTGAAGATAATTTCGATAATGGACGTTCAAGTTCATGGCAGGTAGTGAGCGGGAATCCGGTTATCGCCAACGATGCCCTGACCACAGATAATGAGGCCACCTTACTAGTTGGTGATTCTTCGTGGGTAAATTACTCTGTAGAGTTTGACGCGCTAAACTTCTTTCATCCGGGAGTAAAGGCAGGCGGTATTGTCGGTGTTAGGGTTCAAGACCCGGATAATATGATTGCCTTCACTTATTACTTTTTCAATACCTTTTGGGATGTTGTGGAGAATGGAAATTGGAGCGAGGTTCCCAACACAAGAACAGGGGTAATCGGTTATCCTCCCCAAAGAATAAAAATCACAGCGAACGGACAAAAATATACCGCCGAGGGTAATGATGGAAAAATCTCATCCTTCGTAAACTCAAAATTCTCTTCGGGAAAGATATTGCTAAAGATTTACGGTGGTGAGATTATTGACAACTTTAAAGTAATTCAATTACCCCAATGACTATTGGATTTTATTTAAAGCTGACCTTATCCCAATAATTCCAAATCCTGCCAAGACGGTGTCTATGGCTACCTGTATATCTAATTTTCCAATGGCAAACCCAATTATTGCCCAGAGGACTGTAAGCCATCCAATAATATAAGTTTTCTTTCCATTGATGGTTTCTAAAATCTTCATACTCTCACCTCCTTAAATTCATAATTATTGATATCGTTAAAAATATCCAAGCTAAAAGTTCCATGGTGTGCATTATTCTGTCGTATTTATTTCTTTTTTTAAATAGATATCTGGTTGCCTCATCTATCGCATGAGAAATTGACAACAAGACCTTTTCTGTTGCCTTCTCGATAGGATATGTTTTGACATTTCCCATAAATCAATCTACCCAAGCCTTTTTGCTATCTGGTAGAGTAGATTGGCCAACCTTGTTTTAAACGTTGGTTCAATGGGATTAGCGTAAACAACGGTTCCTTGAGACTCTTTAAGAATTCCAAGTTGCGTTTGTAACTCGCCTAGTTGTGTTCTGGTATTGGCAAGGTCTCTTTGTAAATCCTTAATCGTGCTCTTTATCTGTTGAACCTCCATTACCCCCAATTCCCCTAAATCAATTTTTGTCTGGTCTGTTATCTTGGGTTCGGGTTTGGGTAAGTTCTTGGGTCTAAGCCAACCAAGTAAATTATTATAGTTGTGGTTTTGAAAGTGGCATAAACTCCCGATAGGATAATTCTGGTCGAAACTTATGAAGTGGCTCATATCGCCTTTAAAACAAATTGCAATATGTCCATATTGTCCTAACCCTGTCCCCCAAATCATTACATCGCCTTCTTCCGGTATTTTTGAGACTGAATACTCAATTTTGTCGTAAAAGTTGGTAGGGAAGTTGCTCCAGTAGTCTATCGCATTTCCTGATACATTTGGTGCAGCCACAACCTCTTTATTAAAGGCTTTGAAGACATCGACACATTGAAATCCATAAGCTCCGTCAAAGTCTAGTCCAATGCCGTTGTATTTTAAAAAGAACTCTTCTGGTGTCATACCTCTATTTCTTTGGCCTGATAGATAATATTATGGTCTAATCTTACGGGTTCTTCTATAAAAACGCATCCATATTTTTCGCAGTTGTCTTTATTAGGACAAATTACCTCCGTAGGCTCCAGCCTTTCGTGAAGGGCTTTGACCTTGGCTTTAAATTCAATTGGACAAATTTCTTTCATTTTGCAAGGTGCAACTTTAATAACGTATCTACATTTCTGTCAATCGTGTCTATCTGCTTGACTACTTGGTTAAACTCGTCCTTATCCACATAATTATCCTGGGCTTTTTCTACCGCCTCGACTCTTTGAACAATGTTGTTTAAATTTTGCTCAATAGGAGCCAGACGATAAGTAATATAAGCAGCAATGATAAGAGCCATAGTCTGTAAAATCGTGAATGCGATTCTGACTTCTTCCGATAATGCCAGTTTTTTGAGTTTTGACATGCCATCTTTATGTAAGTGCTTGAAATATAGCTGCGCCACCTAATAGATAAGTAACTACCAATTTGGGGTCTTGGGACACTCCCGTTTGATCTGCTCCATAACCATATAGACCATCTGTAAGCCTATAACCCCAATAGGGATTAGTATCGCTTAAGTCATTCGATGTCCTACAACCGAACTTACTTATTCCTGCCTTTGATATATTAGCTATTCCATTTGAATCCAAGGAGATATCGTTATATCCGGTTGTGGAAAAATTGGAATAACTTACGCTTCCAAAGCTTGTGGTGCCCACGTTTTGATAATCACCAGCCACAAGATTCGTATTTGAAGCCGGGTTGGAACTAACAACGTGAAGTGCAGGGGCATTGCCTATGGCATTCGCTTTAGAAGAGCCATATAGAGACCAAATTGCAGAGAGGATTTTCGCTTCCGTAGTCATCAAGGAAGTATCAAACAATGTAATACCTCTTATAATTCTCCACCATTGCCCCGATGAATCGCCACCAACTAAATCAGCATCAACTCCACCAACTGTAGCTGTAGTAATAGCATTTGTTCCTGCTCCTGCTCTTTTAGTTGACCAGCTTTCATTGCCTACACCATCCTCCCAAGAGCGTTGGACATAACCATCAACGGTATTTGTTTCGGGGTCGGCATCCGGATATTTGGTTAATGTATCAAAACCCAAATTAAACTTCGGATACCAAATAAAATCCCAGAAATGAAGCAAGTACCAAAAGGGCTTGAAAGCGTAGAATAGCCTTTTCCCGAACTTGTTGTGGGTTCTGAATTCAATTACATACTCATTTTTCTTTTTGCCCTTCCAAGTAATTGAATTGGGAAGGATACGGATTATCTTATTTTTTCCAACAGAAGACCTTTTTCCGTTAATACGAAGGGTATATCTTCCTAGGAAGGTATTTGCGAATGCGAGTAATAATTTTTGGTGTGTTTGAAACCACTGCTTGTCGAACATCATAGGTTTGACCCGATAAGAAAACCATCATAATTGTCGCTAGCGGTACAGATAAAGCCAAAAACGTCCGCTTTACCTGCGGTGGTGGAGAGTGTTGGAGCTGAACCGCCCGACCATTTGATTGTGGAGAACCAGGTGACTAATTTAGAGCCCCCAGTCCCTTGTATCAACCTGATAACAAAAGCCTGGCCAATCGATACGTTAGATAGGGCCAATGTCCTATTTCCACCAAGTGTTACCTGATGAATTGTGGCATCCTCTAAATCAAAAGTAATCGTGGTTCCATCGCTGTCGGTTTTTAAAGTGCTCAATGCACCCTTTAATACTGCTCTAACTCGTTGGTCGGAAATATTAGCATTGGTAATCGAACCTGCTCCAGAGGCAACCGTTACATCGGCAAGGCGCAAGAAAGGATTGGAAGCACCGATTGCAGTCTGAATTTCCGCATCTGTAGGAGGCTGCGGGGACGCTGCGGGAGTACCGGCTACAGCTGTTAACTTGGCAACGTTGGAAGCATCCGAATTCGGAGAGGCAGCCAAATCAACGTAAAGGACGATTGCATCCTTTCTGGGATTGCCTGAAGAATTAGAGGTAATGGTTACTGTGGCGTTGGCGGAAGACCTGATTGGATAAGCACTGGATGAGGAGCCCTTACAATAGGCATCTCCGGGATAAACCTTCACCGTCATATCAGGGGTTGGTTGTTCAGTGACTTTAAAATGGTCTGAACCCAAAGAGACTATTCCCGATATTTTTACAAAATCGGTAAAGAACTGTAATACAGAACTTTCAGGATGGGATGTCGCCCCACTTCTTAGTGTATAAATTGTCATGCTATTTGATTTTAGGAAGAAATAGGGGAAAGGTTATATATTTTATGAGGTGCTGATGGTATACCAGGTATTGTTCCTGCATACCTTGAAAGTATTGGTTGTCGTATTGTAATAAATTCTTCCATTCTCTGCGGTTGGGTCTGATGCTTGAGAATCGACAACCAATTTGCCATCGGAAGGTATTGTTATCTTGGTTAATTCAGCCTTCCTTTCCAAAGCCTCTATCCGCTTTTCCAATTCCTTTATTATTTGAGCGAGTTCATCCATACTACTTTAAAGATAAAGAGATTACAGCCTTCTGGCTACCGTCAATATCAATGGTTCTTTTATAAACTCTCTTATAGGAGTTATCTATATCTAATTCGGGAAGATTTATTTTAAGGCTATCCCCAACCTCGTAATCTAAAATATCGGGGGCTCCATCCTCATGGCGGATGGTCAATTGGACTAAAGGAGCCTGATTGTCTTCAAGAAATTTATCCCCCCTATCCTGCAAAGTTTGGCTTTCCTTCACATCAGTCTCCGAGAGTATTCCTTCCAGGAGGCCAAATGTTTCCCTATAAGTAGTTGAGCTGGTCCTGGTCTCATAAATCCTGTCATCATTAACACCTTCTCCTAAAACGTGAACCTTATTGGTCAAGGACATAATAAGTGGTTTTCTGTATTCCCAAGAAAGTATATTCTGATCATCGAAATAGATATTTTCTCTTTGGCTTCCTTTGGTCGGGTAATAAACATTGAATTGCTTTGAGGTGTTTATCCCAAAATCGAAACCATTTTTTAAATTTTCATTGCTCATTTGCCAGATTTCATATTGAATATCGGCAAAGCGGAAAGTCCTATCTCTATCAACCGAGGTCTGGATTGTTCCTTGAGTAATACCCAAATCAGAATAATAGGGATCGCTATCTTGGCTTTCATCTATCAATGTCCATGCAATTAGTCCGGCATCGGTCGCACTAAATTCCCTTTTTGCACCTGTTCTTCTCTTGGAAAGGATGGTAATAAAATCAACCGCCGCCACGGAAATATTGGTTTCTCCACTTTCGTTTTTATTGATTTGAAAATCCGAAACCAGACCGTAGAAGATTTTCGTCCCTTCCTTCTGAATCCAGATTTCTCGCTTTCCACCAGAAAAGACAAAAAGAGGGTCGGTTGAATACTTATCGGCTATCTCCTCGACAGCAAGGTAATCAAGTGAAAATCTGGCATCGGAACCCTTATTCAATTCTTCAATAAAAGAGAGTGAGCTGTAGGGGAGCTCGTATATCCTATCGTTTGCCAGGTCTTTGACGAATAACTGATACATTAAATTCCGAGATAATGATTTCTATATCTTATGAAGCATTTCCCCGTTGTTCCTGAAGTGACAGAAAGTTTCAGGTAATTATTGCCAGCAGCCAGAGTCAAAAAGTCCCCAGTAAATTTACCCCTTACGCTGTTGCCTGAGGGGTATAGTGTTACCGTGTGGAGAAATGTATCAACGACTATGAAATCATCAGCCGTAGCCAGGTTATAAGTGAGGTCTATAGATTCGCCGGTTGTGGAATTGGTGAGGGTTGGATTTGTCATTATCCCGTAAAAGGTGATTAACGGATATGCCTTGTAATTTCCAGAATTGACTAGAAAAGTTTCGGATGAGCCATCTGCTGACATGTCCATGGGTATTTCCATCGGGATTGCCATACCTCCGCCTGAAAATATATTGACTTCATTAATAATTTCATCGCTTGATTGTAGAAATGGATACTCAGCTTCAAACTCAACTAAAAAAGGGGTTAAGGTTTTATCTTCTGCCTTCAAGTTTCCAACTACGTTTACAGCTTTTACATCAATCTGAACTGAGACATCATTATCTTTTGTGATTTTTAAAGTCTGGACACCTTCAGATAGGATATTGCCAAGAAGTCTTACAAATTCTTCCCTTTGACTGGCTAGGTCTGAAAAAGACTCGCCCACTATTGCCCATTCGGTACTGAATTTGAATGAGCGGGATTGGGGAAGCGTAATCTTCTTACCCAAAAAGCCACCCTTATCTCGAACCGCGTAAGAAATAGATGGGAAACCAAGATTTCCGATCGCTGTGCAGAATCTTTTACTATTTGATAGTGGTGTATTGCCTAAAGCAATTTCTGTAATCATCTTGAGTTTCTAAGTTCCCAGGCCAAACGCTGGCCCAATAAAGCCAAATCCACATCGCTATTAATGAACGCATTGATATTGATTGGTTGATTTGTAGTTGTTGTTATGGAAGGAACAGGCTCTCTACCTGACAGCATATCTTTGGACAAAACAAATTCCCCCGCATGAAGTATCGCCAAACCCGATTGTCCTACCCATCCTCCGGTATCGAATGAAACTAACGGGATTTTGGGGAGATTCAACCCATTCCATTTAAAACCAGCTATCTTTTTGCCTGCGACATCGACACCGGGGATGTCAATTTTGATTCCATTAATTGCATCAATAAAGGTGTTGAACATGCCGATTATGGAATTGATGCTGTCTGAAAAGACCTTTTTAATTCCAGTCCACAATTCGGTCATAATTTTACTGACAGAGGTCTTTGCCGTATTGAATGCATTAACAACTGTTGTCCATAGATTGGTGAAAAATGTTGTTATTGGTTTCCAGTTCGTCATGACTAGGGTAGCAGCAGCTCCAATGGCAGCAGCAATCAAAATTACCGGAAGGGAAACTCCGATAAATGTAAGCATGGCAGCTGTAGCGGCCACAATCGAGATAAGAAGTATTCCGCCAATGGCACCGGCGATTGCTTCTAAGGCTACCTTATGTTCAGAGAGGTATATAATCGTTCCTCCTACTATTTCACCGAATTTCCCATAATCCTGACCAAGGTTTATTACATATGCATCGAGGGTCATGTTCCCCTGGACTAAATTCTATGTATCCGTCGCAAGGTTTATAAATTTATCTAATAAAGGTTCAAGGGCTTTGTCAATCAATCCCCCAATGGATTCTTCCAAGTTGTCTAACGTATTTTTTAAGATTTCCAGCTTTCCTGGAAGGGTTTCCCCTGCTGCCCTTGCGCTTCCACCAAATTCTGTTTGCAATTCCTTGAGAATGTATTTCTGTGCATCTAAAGACTTACCACTCTCAACCAGCTTCTTAACCATTTCGGTTTGGGCTTCGTTAAAGTTTACACCTACACGTCTTAGTGCTGTAACTCCTAAAATGGGGTCTTGTAAAGCCTTACCCACCTGTATTGCAGAAGAATTCAAATCCTGCTTTAATGCGGTGGATACATCCATAACTGCTTCAAGTGTTTGAGGAAAAGTGTCTTTACCTATGTTGGTAAACGTTAGAAGTAGATTTTCAGCTCCTAATACTGCTTCATCAGAATAAGTGGTTACAGTACTTAAACTAGATGCTAGTCCTAAAGCCTGTTCCTTTGTTACACCGGCTATTCCCCCAGTGGACTTCAAAACAGTTTCAAGTTGCTTGACTACCTTTTGGCTTTCCTCAAACGCACCTACTGATCTGATCGCCTCAGCCGTCAGCCCTGCCAAAGCTGCACCAGAAACAATTGCTGCATTTTTGAAACTATTGCTTAGAAGATCACTAAGCCCCCCTGCCTCTTTACCGACTTTCTGGATTTCTTTTGAAGCTTCATCTCTGGCTTTTAAAACAATTTCTAATATCCGTTCCTCCATGAAATTTGATTTTTTAAAAGGTAAGCTCTATGATTAACTCATTGTAGTAACCCGCCTATTCAAAGTTATATAAAATGACAGGGGTTCAATGCACCAATTGCTTGCAGTATAAAATTCAAAGAAGGTCGGATATTATCGGCGGAACTGGAGCATTAATGAGTGCCTTCGGCTTTTTTCTAATACCCTTCGTTATCGGTATCCCAATAGTTATATGCGGTTTAGCGGCATTAATTTATGGCTTGACGATTCGATTCACCAAGTATGAAAAATATATCTGCAGGAACTGTAAGAAAATTTACTCGGCTCTGGAATACAAAAGACTAAGAGTTATCGCTTAGCTTTACCTTTCTCCTTCTCCGCCTTAGCTTTCCCTTCAAGATAAAGCATGCTAAGAACAACCCAATCGGCAGGCTGTTGTTGAAGTTCGGTATAGGTAATTCCCAGTGTCTGACAGAGATGTACTTCAGTCATTTCGTCGGGAAGATGTCGGGCATTATCACTGTAGAAGGCTTTGAATACTTCTGTCTTTAAGAAGTCCCCCTTTTTTTGTCAATTTTCAAGTCTTTTGTGAGTTCGTCAATTTTGTCTTTAATGCATTGGCCATCAGGAATATCCATCTCATGAAGTGTTTTGGCAATATCAGTTGCTTCAGTTCCATCCGGTAAAAGGATTTTTACAACCAGCATCTCCATTGCTTTTCGGGACCCGACATACAAAACATCGCCTGTTATATCATTTTTTGCTTGCTGGGTGGAAGGGTCAATTTTTATTTGGGCGGCTACATATTCTTGAAGATCTTGGAATTCCCCCCATGACAATTTGGGCTTTAGGTAGACTTTGTAACCTCCTGGGGTTTTGAGTTCGATATATTCCATTAAGTAAGATTGGTGAGCAAATTGGTCACAACCACATTCAAGAGTTTGCTGGTTGCGGTATCATAAACTCCCTGAAATTCGATAGTTAGCAAGTTGTAGTCTTCCCTGAGAGGTGTTTCCGCTGAGGTAAATACGGCTTTGGGTATGGTCATATCGAACTTATTATTTGAGGCGCTACCTATTACATCGCCGGTGAGTATAAGTTCAACCGACCTTTCCGTTTTTCCCAGATAGTCAGTAATGAAAGCAGCGGTTGTTGAATCAAGATATAATTCGACCTTACCTTTTACTTCGGATGCCTTAACATAGTTATATGCAGGGTCATTAGTGGCATTTAGTGCGTGTAAGACCTCCAATCCGTTTATGTATTCGATTTCAAAGTTCTCAACCTCTCCTATGGCTGTTCCCCCCAGCTTGATAGAAACATCTTTCCAATTATAGGGACGTGGTGTGGTGTAGGCAGCAGTTATCTTGGAAGCCGTTGCCTGGGATTTTCCTTTTACTCCGAAAACGAACTTAACGCTTTCTCCTGCTTTTCCGCTTATCTTGAAATTGGTAACTAGGCATCCCGCAAACCTTTTGACGTTTTGGTCGATTGCCTGCTCGATGGTGAAGCTGGGTTTAGACTCCTGCTCAGTTATGGTATGCTCATAAACTGTACTTTCTCCTCCTTTGAGAGCGGAATTAACAGCTCCCAGGGCTCCCAGAATGAAATAGGCTGGATAATCGGGCATAAAATCCAGCGTGAACTCCCCCTCGTGTTTTTGGGCTCCAATATATGAATTTATGTTTTTAGCTAGTTGGGCTTTGAGTTCTTGGTTGAACTTAATATCGAGGTCTGTTTTGATTCCACCAGAGAAATCAACTGGAATAGATTTATCGGGAACAACAGCAGTCCCCCATGCGGATTCTTTCTTGAACGATATTTGATTTAAAACCCCCGTACTCATATTTCCTTAGTTTTATTCTTTTTTTCCTTTACCTCCTCGAAATCAGGGTGGTTGATTGGTTGTTCAACTTTATATTCCTTGCCTGGTTCAAATGTGCCCAGATAGGGAATGTTCACTATCTCATTACCTGTATATTTATATCGGTACCTCATAGCCTAACTCATTCTATAAAGGAGCTACCCCTTTGTTATATATTTTTAGCGGTTAATGCGTTTGTATGCATCAATGGTTATTTCGACAACCTTTACAGGGACTTCCCTTTCTGCGCTTCTCCAAATGCCCTTAGAGGGCGTGGAATAATCGCAGGTGTCATTCAGGGAAACATGGCTTTCAAGTTTGTCTATAACCAGGTCTGCTATGCTTCTTAGGATCCCCTCTGCATCGTTTGCGCTGTCCAATTTGTAATAAAGTCTGATGATATGGCTATAGCATCGTCTATTGGCTGCCGTATCGTTTGGTACGTTCTGGTGACTTATCGAAGAAACCGTAGCACAGGGATATTTAAGAAGCTCAGCCGGTTCTTTGCTGTAAACCGCCAAAAGCTCCGTAATTTCGCTTAATAAACTAACAATGGCATATGAAATGGCTACGTAACTCATATTACCCTGCTAAAATTGAAACGATATTTCCCAATGCCTCCTTCATAAAATTGACCATAATTGGTTGCGATTCGTCTCTCGCCCTTTTAAAAAACAATTTTCCCTTTACACCCCTTACAGCTCGGGCAAATATCCACTGCCCGTTTTTCTTCCAGGCCAGGACTTTGGCTCGGATTGGCCTGATCATCCTTCTGCTTTTTCCATAAATTCCTGTTCCATACTCCTGATAGGGAGCATATTCGATATTCGTTCCCACTTTGGCGATAACATTGTTACCCTGGGCTTCTGCCCGCTGGGTGGTAATGCTTCCCCGTAGAACTGTATATTGAACAGGGGCATAGCTTTTCGCTTTTCCCTCGACTGTAAAAGCTGTTTTATTTAGGGCATCTTTTAAATTGCCAATTACTATCTCGGGGCTTCTTTCAAACAAGTCTTCCAGTTCTTTTCCCCCAATTACTTCAACCGATAAGTTGTAGTTCATATTACTTTTTCAGCGACCATCCTTTGATAATACGCCAGGCTGGTATCGTAAACCGTAGGGACACCACGGATAATATATTCATCATCCCCGCTTTTCAATTTGTCTGCATTTTCCAGGGTTACAGGCTGGTAAACAAAGACTTCATAAGTGGCATAAGCGGGAAGTTCGGGATAGACCGCTAAAATATCCGTCTGTGCAGGAAAAATAGTGCTATCAAGCCCAGTAATAACAGCAGTCGGATCGTATTCTTGGTTATTTCCTGTTTTAGTAAGTCTGTAAACATCAACGGTATGGGTAGGTAACATTTAGACATTAATAAGCCTGTATCTATTCAAGACCTTTTCGACATAGAGGGGAATCCCGTCTTTGGTGAGGTAATCAATGCTCATTGGTCCAATTGAAACCCGGCTGACTGCTTTTCCAGCAGAATCCTGGGATTTAAATATTTCAGATACCCATCTCACAATTGCGTGTTTTAAATCTTCAGGGACGGTGGTTGCAGAGGTTTTATATTTTATTTCAACCGAGCGGGGTATATCTGAAGCGGGGCTGGCAAGCTTAACGTAAGTATCATAAACGTAAAATTCATCTTCGCTCTCCTCAAGAAGGTCGCCAGCATAATCCGCCCTTATATCGGTTTTAACGCTGGTTACACTGACAATTGGGGGATAATTAATAAAGAAAAGGTCGGTACCACCGTCAAAGATTTCGGCAATTTCATCTGATGAGGTTTTGGACCAAGTACGGTTGCAGTAATCATCAACAAAGGCATCAATGGAAACAATCAGATCGGTAACTAAAGCTATACCATCAGCCGTTAAAGTAATATTTAAGAATTTTTCAATATCCCCCGTTTCTATATATGGCATTGTTAATTTTTAGATGGGCTTCCTTTTTAAAGACTACCTACCGCTATTATATAGATTGCCTGCATTTCTATTATATAAATTACCTTTCCTACTAAACATTGCTAACTTGCGTTCATAAAGTTTGCCGGGCTCTGGAGAAGGAGATGGTGAAGCGCTGGGACTTAAACTGGCCGATGGCGACAATGAAGCTGATGGACTTAAAGAGGCTGATGCTGACGCTGACGGACTCAAGGATGCACTAACCGATGCACTGGGGGAAAAAGAGGCCGAAGGAGATATAGAAGGACTAACTGAACCGGATGGCGAAATGGAGGCACTCACGCTAGCAGATGGAGAGATTGAAGCTGATGGACTAACGCTGGATGATACTGAAGAAGAGGGACTTATGCTGGGACTAACGGATGCCGATGGAGAGATAGATGGAGATACACTAGGACTTACACTGGGACTCACTGAGGGAGAAGGGCTAATACTGGCTGACGGGGAAATGGAAGCGCTGACGCTGGCAGAAGGCGACAAACTTCGACTAACTGACGCACTGGGTGAAAGCGAAGCTGAAGGTGAAAGAGAACGAGAAACCGAGGCAGAGGGACTTACACTAGGTGATACGGAAGGGCTTACTGACGCTGACTCTGGCGGTATAGAAGGACTAATAGATGCTGAAGGGCTAATCGAGGCTGATACCGAAGGAGAGACAGATTTACTTACCGATGCCGACGGACTAATTGAGGGAGACACACTGGAAGAAACTGAAGGCGATACAGATGCACTAATAGAAGGACTGATGCTTGCCGAAGGGCTTACTGACGGAGATACACTTGGCGAAACCGACGGACTTATCGAAGGTGAAACGGATTTAGATACAGATGCCGATGGGCTTATTGATGGACTAACAGATGCAGATGGTGAAACCGACGCTGAGACAGACGCCGAAGGTGAAATAGATGGTGACACTGAGGGGCTTATGGAAGCGGAAGGTGAAAGACTGGGACTTACAGATGGACTAACTGAAGGCGAGACAGAAGGTGATACCGATGGACTCACACTAGCACTAGGAGACAGGCTTGGTGAAACGCTTGGGGAAACACTGGGGCTTACTGAAGGACTCACACTTCTTGATACTGAGGCACTTGGGGAAATGCTGGGACTTACCGAAGCTGATGGTGATTTAGAAGCAGAAGGACTTATCGATGCCGATACACTTGAACTTGGACTTACACTAGGACTTATTGAAGCGCTTGGTGAAACTGACGGACTAACTGATGGACTTACACTAGGACTTACCGAAGCAGATGGGCTTATCGACGGTGAAACAGATGAACTTGGACTAATGGAAGGTGATACCGATGCCGATGGTGAAATCGACGGACTAACTGATGCTGAAGGACTTATCGATGGAGAAACCGAAGCGCTAGGACTAATCGATGCACTTGGAGAAATACTGGGAGATACACTAGCTGATGGAGAAATTGAAGGAGATATTGATGGTGAAACAGATGCGGAAGGACTAACTGACGCACTTGGACTTATGGATGCTGATGGACTGACGGATGGTGATGCGGAAGCTGAGGGAGATATACTAGCAGATGGTGATATAGAGGCCGATGATCCTCCACCTGCCGCAGTAGTAAAACTCCTTGTAGTAGCCCATGCCCCCCAAGTATTACTTCCAGATGGGTCAATAGCTCTTACTTTCCAGTAATAAGTAGTGGAAGCAGCCAGTCCTGCCTCTGCCTGAACTGCATAGGTTATTTCATTTCCTGAAGGCCAAGGGTGAGGGTCGCCTGTTCCTGTAAAATGAGAGGGGGATTCGGTGGATGAGAGGACATCAAGGAGAGGTGTAGATCCAAACTTAATTTCCATTACCACCGCACCCGTATCTTCAGTACCACTAAAACTCATATCAACAGTAGTATCGTTAGTATTCTTAAACTCAGTTGAGATTTTATAATCATTAGCAGCATCAACAGCTTCAGAAATTATGGTAAATCCACTACCCGCAGTACAGGCTGAATTATAAGATGGGGCAAAACAACCGTAGGTGGCATTTGATGTACTTCCAAAAGCTCCTAAAGTTACAGATAAAGAGCTTGCACCTGTATTACGACCTACTTGATTTTGAACAACTCCTTGGTTCGTTGCTGTATCTACGTTAGTAAATTCATCAACAACAACAGTACATCTATCTTGAGTCTGTCCTGAATGATCTGTAATAATAGTTCCAGAACCACTACTGGCAGGTATTCCTCTAAAGACTGTTAATCTAGCTCTACTACTACTGGCATCATCAGGTAAAACAGTATTTACCTGTGTCCAAGAGGTACTAAATCCAGTAATAGTAGGAATGTTTGGATCAGTGTTTGTTCTTAACCCTGAATGAACTGAAACTACATAAAGTTTTCCTGCTGTAACTGAAAATGAAGATGTCTCATAAGATGAAGCCTGGGTGTCCGTACTTCCCCATTGAAGTTTGCTTGCAACACTAACTGTAGTAGGGAAATTAACATTAGAAACTTGTACCTCATACTCCACTTCATCTGCTTCTGTATCTGTTCCTGTAAAGGTTAAGGCTGGGGTTACACTTACTCCTGTTGCGCTATCGGCTGGAGTACCTAAAGCAGTTGTGGGGGAAACATTAGCCGTAAAGATAAGATAGGATAATGCACCATCTTCTCCGTTATTACTGCCAGTACAGGTAATTGCTGTCGAACTTAAAGCGGTTGTTCTTGTAGCAGTTGTGTGAGTATGTGAACCAGCATTAACCTCAAGATCTTCAGTAGCATTTGCCCAAGTTTTTGAAGTGGTAGTGGCAGTTGCTCCACCAGCTACTGCAATAAACCCCCCATCCGTTGCGATAGTAATTGCTCCCGTTGTGAGGGGAGAAGTAGCATCCATGTCGGTTGACCCATTTCCCCCCGTTGAAGAATAAACAGCATCAGCAACATCATAAACAGAAATGTGGTTTGTTGTTGTATCTACATCTGCTCCAAAAGTAACTGCCACTGTAGCAGTATTTCCTGTAGGATATTTAAGATAAAAGGCTCTGGCATATACAACCCCGTAATTTCCTTGCGTACCAGCACTCATAGCCGAACCACCCAGAGTACAGGAATTTATTGTTGCACCAGATAATTCTGAAGTTACTAAAACTACAACAGTTCTATCTGGGTGGGCTGTACCGATAGATACATTTGAGTATGTTGCTACTTTAGATGAAGAAGCTACGCCTGCTGGATTATCAGTCCTTGTAATTGAAACTGCCATTACCCTACCCTCACTTTCTCCGAGCTAATCTGAAGCTTATACTTTGAAGAATTTAGAGATGTTTTGTTGATGGCCATACATATTATTTAAGCATTAACAATAGCATAATCAATACAACCAATTATTTTATATAAAAAATCCCCGCCAAGGCGAGGACAAGTTTCTTCTCTTTATTAATTCACTTATTAAAATCGAGGGTGTTGAAAAACAAGTTCAAAATCCTTATTTTACTTTGAAACTTCAGGAGTTTTTACCATTTTGTCCACTTTTGGACTTTTGATTTCTTTTAAAACCCTAACCGAATTTCCCAATGCTTTGGCTTTTTGCTCATCAATTTCATATTCCTCTCCGGCAATATATCTTTTGCCCTCAAAGGTTGTTCCTTCTATTACTTTTACGCTTACTTTAGTCATGTATTTCACCGCCTTTCGGCTGGCTCGTGGTCTCAGCTTTCTTATGTGTTCTGTCCGCTTTTCCACTCACCCTAGAGCCATCAGTTAATTAGATTTTCCCTCGGCTTACGAAGCTGCTGTCTTCAACCATGCATAAGCGTTAGCTTGTTCGGCTAACTTTATGTCGATTCTCTCAACAAACTTCACGGCTGACATATCCTGCTCAAAAAGATTGAGCGCGGTAGTTCCATCTGTATCGGTAACTGTTGCTTCATCCGATATAGACATGGTTATCTGCTTCCTGTCGCCAAACAACATATAGTTGAAATTGGATAGGGCTACAAATTTAGTAGATGCTGCCGAATCGCTCGCTGCTGGCAAAGCATCGGATAATTCAACAGGAAGTGTCCAAAGGGTTGTAATGCCGCTTCCGGCTGGCTGTTGCACAATGTAATCACCAGACAGTGTTGATTTCAGCTTTCTAAAAATATTCAATACTGTGTGATGCATAACATATCGAGCACCGCCTACAGCCTTGCTTTTAAGTTCATTCTGCATATCCAGAAGATCATCGGCAGTTGCATCAGTAAAGGCATCCTTGGTAGAACCCATTGTTACACCTGTAACGTCTGAACCTTGGAAAATACCTTCAGTTGCTGCCAAACCTTTCAAACCCCACTCATCTTCCTTACCGGCCAATGCCTCCGCCGCAAGTATGGTTAACAGATTTACAAGATCCGGGTCTGCATCTTCCAATAATTCATTTGATATTGGGATAAGTGCAGCCAGTTTTTGAGCCGTTAAGACAACCTCGCTCAAAGTTGCCTTTGAGGAAGTTGCCTTCGTATTCTCTGAAATCCTATAAGCTGTTACTCCACTTGCGCTGGGAACGTGCTGAGTAAGGCTCTTCATCGGCCAATGCCTGGCTAGTCTTCTGACTACACCATAATCATTGGCAACCCTGATAATCTCATTGCTGAAATATTCAGGAACAATGAATCCCCCATCTGCATCGGTTCCCTCGGACATTGCTTTGCGCTCAACTTCTGTCAAAGCTTTAGCCCGTGCTCCATCTTTATTCTTGATGGCCTTCACAAATTCTGAGGCTCTTTTCTTATCATCAAGGTCCTCGGTTTTAGTGTCTTTATCACCACCGAAGATGTCTTTGCGGAGAGGTAATTCGTTTTTAACTTTTTCAAATACCTCTTTGGTAATACCGTTTTTAAGCTCCTCTTTTATATCATCGAGGATTTTCTTTGCTTCTTCATCCATTCACTTCTCACCCCCTCCCACTTTTAAAGTCTTTAATAACCTTAAAGCCAAACCAGTATGTTTATCGGATTGTCGAAGGTGGATTTGAACGGCTTTTAAGAAGGCCAAAGTATCTTCTTTCACTTCAGGTTGTTCTATTTCGCTTTCAATCAATAGTTGCAGCTCTTCAGTTTGAGAAATCAATTCGTCAAAAAGGTCTTTGGATATCTCAATCTTTTCTTCCTTTTCTTCCGGAGGTTGAGCTTGTGCTCCGGAGGCCGCCTCAAATTTTCCGCCATGGTTTTCACAGTGAGTTCGAGCTGCTTCCTTTTCCCAGGTATCTTTGGGATATCTATAAGCCTGTTCGGTCATGGTATCTTGACCTTTGAGCTTCCCCATAATCACCCGATATTCCTTACCATCGTGTTTCCTCGTAGTGCTTCTGAAGGAATCGTTTTCAAAATCATCAGGATTTCTCAATCTGCATGAATGCTCTTCAGGATAAGGTTTTAAAACCTCCTCGGCCTTTATCTCCTCAGTCTCTTCGGATTTCTTTTGTTCCTCAATAATTTGGTCTGGGTCAAAACCTTTGCTTCTGACCATCGTCAATGCATCGGGATTATCAGGAACAAGTACTGCGGAAAATTCATAGAGTTCCCACTCCTTATAAATCCTTCCTCCATCAGGTCTTTCCTCAGATTCAATTGGCATAAAACCGATTGACCAAGCATTCATATAGCCCTTGCGGTTGAGCTCGTAAATCATGTCTGCTTCGGGGTTTACCCCCTTAGGGGTAAAGGCAACTTTTGCAATAACCCCGTCATTAGTGACGTTTATCTCTGTGGCTTTTCCGATCGGGGGCCTATCATAACGGTGGAAGGCAGCTACAATCGGATTTTTCTGGTAGTTCTCCAATAAAACGCCCCCGGGAATAACAACATCATTGCTTCTATCTGGGGTAGGAGTGGAAATCTTGACGTACAAAGTACGCTTTTCCCCCTCGGCTTTGGTTACTTCGGTCTGTGTATATGTTTTTCGTATTAACTTCATGCCTAAACGATTGTAGGGAAATCTCTCCCACTTGTTATATATTTTCTAAACACCCGCTTTGTTTTGACAATTGTTATTACAATAATGATTTTTTGACCTATTGAAATCGTAACGGCTTCTTACCCATCTAGTTCGTTCGCTCCCGCAATAACCGCAATTAAAAGTAAATAACATAATTTAAACTCCGGGTATAATAACACAGCGACAGTTAGGATGTACGGGCGGAACCATGTTTCCAGTTGAAAAGGCTTTATCCAAAGGTATGTCTCCATCGGCTTCATTCAGAAGGCATTCGGGATCCACTCGGTCATCACCTGCCGTCAGCCACCTTTTAGTTTTGACTACTCCTGATTGGCGGTATCCTTCTAAGGTTCCCTCTGCATAGCCGGCAACAACTTCACTTCTTGCTATCCGGAGTGCTCGCCATTTACTTTCATTATCAAAAAAATCCCCGATTGTTTCAGCAATGTCTGCTGCGCCTTTGCCTTCCTCAAACGCATTTAAAATCCTTTCCCGCATATCGTCTTTTATGGATTCGGATACACTCTCGGCATGTTCCAATCCATGCTTCTCCAACCATGCTTTTGCAAGAGGATTTTCAAGGTCAAAAGAAATTTCGGATTCGACGTGTGTAAGAGCCTGCTTGCCCCCAAAAGCAAGAGTTTCTTTCAGGGCATCAGATATGGGTCCGACTAAAACTCCTATCCATTCATTCCAGCCGTCAAACAGAAAATGCACCAAATCTTTAGCAGCATCCTTGTTCTGCTTTTTATTCGATTTCTCATCCAGCCTTTTAATCAAAAAGGACTTCCTGTCTTTCAGAAGTCCCTCGAAAACATCCTGATATTCGCTTATCTTTTTCCTGAGATATTTAACCCTCCGTGCAACCAGCTTATCAGACGCGCTTTTCTTCTTTAGCGCTGTCCTTTTCCCCTCTTGGCTGTTATTGTCTTTTGACGGTTCTGTTGAACCAAACGGGGTTAGGATAAAAGGTTCATCTCCCCAATCGACAGGCTGTTTACCGAGTTCGTCTCTAACCTCGTTTATTGTGTAATAGCCGGTCTTTAATCCCGACTCCCAGCGTTTAATATCCTGATCGATGTTTTGAGGAACAGGGCTTTCGTAATCAAAGAAATATTCCTCCTGGTCAAGCCCCCACATCGGAAGATAAAACTCATTAAGCTTGTCAACGATAAATCTAACTTCTGGATCGATAACCCGCTTTGCAAAGATATAATCGGTTGCCTCGGCATTAGCTCTATTTACATCATCCGTAATTCCCAATACTGAACGGGGCACCCTGAAAAGGGATAATATTTCGTCTCTTGAGAATTTGCGCTGTTCAAGAAAATCCATCTCTACTGGGGTAAGAGAGACTTTCTCAAATTTCAAGCCCCCGTCCAGAACAGCCACTTTATGTGCATTTTCAATTCCTTTGTAGTTTGCATCCCATTGTTTCTTAATCCTATTAAAAATATCCTTTGACAAAGTGTTCTCCGTGGAAAGAATCCCCGAAGGTATGGCTGAATTTAAAAATATATTCCGGTTCCATTTGGAAGCATATGTATCGGCATCTATTGCATAGGCTGCTGCCCGAATAACACCGATACCTCGGTATGGATTAAGTGGATTGAATTTCTTGAAGTGGATAATTTCATTGGCTTCAAAAGGAACCTTTTCTGCTTTGTCGTTAGTAAAGACATAACCGCCTATAAACTTCTTGGCATCCTTTACAATCTGCATCCTATCTGGTCTAAGCGGCCAAATCTCTATAGGAGTTCGATTCCCGCTTCGAACGATATACCAGAATGCGTTACCGTCAAGTTTTAAATACCCTCCCGTTGCATACAACAAATCGCTAGAAGACATGAAGTCGTTGACGTTTCTAAGAAGCTTGCTAGCCTCATGCTCATCTTCTATTTCTACGTTCTCGCCTTTTTGGTGTTTCAGATGGAGTTTGGTTGCTGCAACATCATCGACGATAGCATTAACGCAGGCATAAACCCAGCCCGTATAGTAAGCGGAAAGATAATCGTCATCCTTTCTATCAGGATAGGCAATATTATTAAAAAATCCATATATAGGGCTGTTAACAGCTTTTTTCCGTAAAAAATTAAAAATTCCCATACCTAAAAGATTGTAGGGGATTGAAGGTCTTTACTTATACAAATTGACTAGATCCATCTAACCTTTGGAGCAATGCGTTGGGTAAACGTAAGCATCCAGGCTTCAGCATAATCAGGGCTTTTGCCGGTTCGTTTCTTCAATTCCTCTTTGGGCTCAATCTGCACCACCTTATCTGTGGATACTTTGTACTTTATCCAGTTAATTTGCCTAAAGCCGGGGTTTTTAATAAGTTTTCCACCGCCTTTTAACCAAACTCTACCCTTCCAAAAGTTTTCCGCTTTGATGTTTTTATATCTAGTCTGATCAACCGGCTCCTTACCTACAGATACCCCATTAACTGCGAAACCCTTTTCTATACACCTATCCGTTACCCCACGGCCAACACCTATATCGTCAATGTAAACATCGGTTGCATCCAGGGTGGGGTATTTCTTTAGAATCCGTTCAACTTCGTTGACATTGGTCATTGTGTCGTTGCTGCGATTTTTGCTCTCCACCCAAGCCTCTTTTCGGTTTCTAAGAACATACACGTTGTAATCCCCTCCACCTCCAATATCTACACCCAGTTTTAGCTTGATTTCTACATCTGGCTCTTTTTCAATAAAAGCCCCCTCAACCTCCTCATCCGTCACTAGGAAACGATAACCCTTCTCGTCAATGTAGTCTGCTTCGGGAAATAAGCATTCGTAGAAGATATCGAAAAAGGCTTCTTCGCGCATCTCCTCAATAAACTCAGGTGAGTATCTGCCTTCCTCTAGTCCAATGTGGTAATCAATGAAAATCTTGTTATACCTATCGGAATGCCAGGTCCGATGGAAATGGTTTCTATAAAAGGGATTACCTATTTCAAGAAGAAACTGGTCATTGTAGGGATAACCCCCCAGCATTCTCTTAACTGTCGCATAAAGGCTATCGTCAATTAAAGACGACTCATCCAGAATTATCCGGTTTCCTCCAAAACCCATTGCGGCCTCAAGGCTTCTCTTTTTGTTTCTAGCATCGAGGGTAAGGGTCATTACTCCCCCACCGCCTTTGAAGGTCATATGAGTACGGCTTCTTTGCCTTCTAAGTCTGTCTAAGGTCTCGGATTTATCCAATTCCAGGCGTTCTACGAATAGACGGTCATCAAAACAATGGTCAATAAATTGCCCCATGATGATTTGTGTCTTTTTCTCGGAGGGTGCAAGAATTACAAATTTCTCATCCGAGCTGGTAATCCGAAGAAGCGTTGCCTGGGCAACGGTCATGGACTTTCCATATTGAGTGGGGGCAATTACCTGGTTTCTCCTAAAGAGATTAAACATTATCAGTTCTGCAATCCTTCGCTGATTGGGAGTCCAGATAACGGGCTGTCTATTTACCTTAAATACTCTTTCTATCCCTAATGTTTTTAAGTTTCCGTTCGTCATGCTGCATAAGTTCTTTTAAGAGCTTCACCCCTTCGCTTTCGGTTACATCTTCATGCTTTAGAATTGCCCCAAATCCTGCCATCTCCAACGCCTTTATGGATACATTTGCTTTTACAATGGCTGGCGTTTTTGGATTTCTAATCAAATCCTTTATTACGATGATTGCGTCCACTGCTATCTCTTCAATTTCCTTCGAGATCCGCTCCAACCTTTTTCTCCGGTCCTTCAGTTGTAATTTCCTCATGTGCTGGTAGGCTTCATAACAAGGACCCGATTTGGTAAAGTACCAGCGAGCTGTCATGTACTCAATATTCAGCTTGGCGGCAATATCTTTTAAGCCGATATTCTCCAAACGCATATCAACCGCCTGGCGCATCTTCTCATTCAACTTCAAGTATGGATCTGTCTGCAGTACAATATTGTTTGGTTCTGTATTGTTCTGTTTATTTTTCCGCATATTTCCGCACTCCCCTACTCTACTTTCCCCCTATCTCCTAGCTTCAATTACCCACTCCCCTATCGCTAATTCAATTTTTCCTTGATCTCTGCAAGCAATTTCCGCAATATCTCCAAATCAAGTCTGGGATATTCTTTTAAAACTTTGTTTTGGTCCCAGATTACAAACATTCTTCCCGGTGTCACCTCAGGATTGGAAAGATAAAACAAATAGACTAAGTTGCGAACCAGTATAAACTTTTCATCAGTTAGTCCCGACATGGCAGAGTACTCTTTTCCTTATCCTAGGAATAATTTGGTGGACGGCTTGTAAACTTATACCTAGTTTTTGGGCGATCTCTTTTCTCTTAAAGCCCCTGGATAAAAGATCAACCACCTTTTTCTGCTTATTGGTAAGACAAGAGATTACGGTGAGCTCGTCAAAATGGCCATATATATCTTCTTGCTGGCCGCCATTATCTCCCAAGTCAAAACCATTCTCTTGTAATGTGGTTAAAGATACTTGTTTAACGTAGACCCGTCTAAAATCCATGACTATGGAAAACAAAAGACGCCCGCCTAATAATTGCGAGCGTCTCTATATTTTTCATGAAATCAGGCATTCCAATTTAGTATGGCAACAATAAAAGCTGGTGTCAAGATTCTTTGAATATTCATTTGCTAGGGAGGTCAAATTTTAATGTAAAGATTGTAAAATGTGTTATTATATATGTGCAATTGTGCATCTAAACGTTCCTCCTTGCTGAAAGAGCCCCCCATGGCTCTGATAGTTTGGGGCAGTCACAAGACCCCGGCGAAAGCTGAACTATCTAGGCGAGGAGGTCAAATTTAATAGTAGTCCATATCCCCGCTTCTAAAAGCATCCAATTCGGGTCTCTCAAGTAAACCTCTGATTAGGTCATAACTTCTTGTATCCCCATCTTCCCATTTTCTGAAGATGGCCCAATTAACGTAATCAGTAATTTGAAGAAAGCAATTGGACGCTGAAGTAGGGAAATAAATCCTAAATGGTGTCTTAGGACCCTTTTTTACAATTTCACTTTTAATCGTATTTATAAATAACTTTTTTTGTTTATTCACAGGAGTGCCATCTACAAAGATGCACAATTTGGAATATCTATATGCTTTAAAAACATAGTCCAATAATGAACCGAGAAACCGAGGATAGAAAACATGCGGTTCTCTAAGTGTTGGATTGGTTCGATATTTCCGAATTACAATTGAATTAGCTTGGAAGCATCCCATGTGACCAATCAATTCAAAAAACAAATCTCTTACGGGTTGCTTATCCTCGGTAGCATGAAATAAATGGCACAAGTGATTTTCAAGGTATCCCAGATTTATGCAGGATAATATATCCCCTGAGAGTATTTCATGCCGTAACCTTGTTATTGCTTCAACACTATCATAGGGAGTCGGAGTAATAACAGCTGTAAAAGTATAATGCCTCGTTCCGGAGGCAGTGAAATTGAAATCCCCCGACTCATCGATGAAGATATATAAAGGATCTGTGGCCATATTGTTAGAAACCCTCTCGTTTTGTCAAAAATACTTTGTATTCGGAAAACCATTGGAGATAATTTTCTCACTAAATTGTAACTTGATTTTGTAATTTAATCGTTCCCGAGGATGGAACAATCAATAGGATAGGAATTAGGAGAGTATTTTAAAAATCCCCGGTTGTATCTGCTTCATCATGGTAGTAAATAGAATGACTTCTGTCGAAATTCTCGTAATCCCTGTCCGCTTCGAATCGTTTATCCTCTTCCCAGTCTTTAAATTCCTCTTCTGTCATTTCGCTTTCAGCCTTTTTAAGTTCTCCCTCTAACGGGTCTCTGGGTGCTTCGTAAATGGTCTGGTGAGCACCTTCCTCAGCTCTTACAAAGAATACCTTTTCTCCTTTTTTGGCTGAACAAGAGTCGTGAACTATCTCCGGATCCCCCTTAATTCCTATTCTTGCATTTAGACCGCACTCGGGGCAAGTCCATTTATGAAGAGTTGATTTGCCTTTCCTGCCCTTTCCCAGTTCCTCCATAAACCACCTGAACCAATCAATATTCAAATCACCTGGAGGTTCGGGTAGCCCTTGCGGTTTTTCTACTCCCAATTCCTTCATCAAAATTTCAAATGGTCCGTCGGCCAATTGGGTGTGGCAGCCTGCGCCAAGCATAGGATGAAGTCCGATTGATTCGCACTTTTCCACAAACTCCTTATTGTGGTAGTTCTTGCTTTTACCTGGGATAATGGGATCTTTTCCATAGACCTGTTGAAACTCGTGTACCTGTTCATGTAATAAAGTTTCCAGTTCCGCCCACCTCCCAAACGCCCATTCCTTTTTTCCATCTTTATCAATGAAGTGTTCGCTATTCATTATGATTTCATTCTGCAGCCCTTCAGGGCTTCGGGTTAATCTGAAAGCAGCAAAGGTGTTGAGGTTCCGTAAATTCTCAAAGGCGATTACCGGATCGGGAAGCCTTTCCCTATCTAATCGGTGCAGGGGGTCTATCAGCCTATCTTTAAACAAAACAGCCTTCTGGTACAAATAAGAGGCTTCTTCAGCATATTCCCAATCGCTGGCTTTCTCAGCATTTTTCCGTACTTCGGGTTGTGGATTGACCTTCTCTATCAATTTCCCCCGTTTAGCTATGTTCGGAACTTCGTGCTCCATATTCTGTTAAATAATTTTCCAGAAATACCCCCTTTATTTTGTTTTTTTCATTTTGAGAAACTCCCCCTTCTTATTGTTTTGTTTTTAATCGACACGCTGAATTCCTGATGTTCGCCTTTCATAATTTTTCCTGTACTCTCGCATATAGAAATATCTTTTGGTACTCAAGTTGCATATTCTGCTCCAATACCTATTGTGGCATTTTGGACTACAAAACTTATAATTGCTTTGCTTTTTGGTAAACCATTCATGGCAACAATAACAGCGTATTTCTTCTGGCTTGTAAGTTCTAAGACATGCCTTGCATCTGCTTGTCTTACCCGATTTTCTATATTTATCATTCCTAAATTCATCTAATGGTTTTTCTTGTTTACAATTGGAACATTTCTTCACTTTGCTTTATACTCTCTTTTCATATTTTTCAATTTCTATCGGATTTAAAAAACCTAATAATCTAATAAGCAAAGCCCCTATCGAGAAAATAATAATCAAAGGAAATATTATTAGCCAACCGACTATAAATAAATTTTGTTCTTTCATTTTTTCTTATTTATCTTCTTCGTTAGTATTAAGCTTTTAAGAGATGAGATATTTCTATTTATTTCTTCGAGATTCACTATCAAATAAGGAAATTTATCCCGTAACAGAAAATCCATATCTACATATACTTTACCTAATTTTGTTAAAGTATCGTTTTGCCTATCAATCTTTTTATTTAATTCTTTATGTCCACCCAATAACATTCCTATATTCTTGCCTAATTCAAACCAAAGTTCATCATTGTCTTTCTTCATTCTTCTTATCTGGTCATTAAGCAGGAGGAGTAGAACAGCAATTATAAATAAAACTATTAAAATCGGTAGGGTTATATTCATTGGTATATACATTTTATTTATATTTTTCTTTTATAAAATCTTAATTTATCCCAATTCAACCCAAATTCTCTAAACATCATTCCCACATTGTCTAAATTATCAAGAAAATAAAATGCTTCATCTCGGGTAAATTGAGCGTTACTAATAGTAAAAACTTGTGGCACTTCTTTAACTGTGAACCAATCGTTACACGCTTGAGAAAGTGTAAATTTTTTTCCTTTATACTTTCCTCTTAATATCATCATTTTTGTGAATCTTTTTGTAAATCTTTTAAAACTGATTCAAACTCATCCTTTAAAATCTTTAGTTGCCAAACTTTAAGATGTGATACTTGATTCCACCTTGCATATAAGTTATCAAATTCTTTTTCACCGTATTTTTTTATAAACCAGTTATTGTATGGATAAGTATTATGTGTATGCAAATAATTGCATGGCCAACAGTTTATGTGACAATTACCCTTTTCTTCTATATCCCATCTTGTTGCTAAGTGGGTTCTTGAGAATATATGACTAGTTCCTAATTGTTTTGTTGATCCGCAAACAACGCACTTACCTTCTCTTATAAGAAGAATTTGTGTAACTAATCCGTCCAACTTTTTAATAAGACTTTTCCTTGATATTTTTCTCATTTTCCCGATTTAGTAATATGCTTTTTACTACATTCTGGAATCCTTATTACCTTTATGGGTTTAGGTTTCTCCACAAGTTTTCCTTTTTGTGGTTTAGAAAATTCAAATCCTGGTAAGTTGTCAAATAGTCTTTCGTTCATTTTTAGATTTATAAATGTGTTGTACGTTCTTTAAGTACTTCTCGTAATCCTCCTGATTTTTAAATTCTTCTTTCTTAGCGATAACAGAATTCTTTTTTGTTCTAATATAAATTGTTTCTATTTCTTCCATTTCTTACAAATTCTGGTTGTCAGCGAAAATCTTTTTTGCTTCATCGACTATATTTTCATTACCAGTTTTTATATATTCTTCAACCATGTCACAAAACTTTAAGACCGATTTTCTATATAACTCTTTATCAGATCTGCTCTGGAATTCTCTGAAAAACTTGATTGCTTTGATTAATCTATCTGATAACATATTTAATTCTTCATATTTCCCCATTCTCCCTAGCTCGCTTACTCTCTCCCTCAACCCGAATGTGTCTGTTGCTCCCAGCTACCTTGTTTTTACTTGTGTAGCTCAAGTGAACTTTCGGTATATCGGTCGGTCGTTTTGTTTCGCTAGTAGTTTGTGTTAAAATTAATTCGGCTGAATTAGTTTTTTCGCACCTACTACTCGGGGCGGCATAGTCTCTTTTCTTCGGGAACCTTTTAAAAGGGTAGAGCGGCCTGCCGCAGGTCTCCTATCTTACTCGTATCCTTTCAATTTCAATTTCTTTCTTAACCGCCAAATTGTGACTTTACTTCCAACTAGGTTTTGGTAAGCATTCTTTGGAACGTTAATTGAGTTATCCAATATCCACAAAAACCATTCCCTTATAGTTAGCTTGGGGTTTAATTGTCCGCCGAAGGGAATATCATTTGGAATGTTGAAGTTACCGAGGGGATCAAAGAAGGGTTTGGTTTTAATTTGAAAGGTCATAATACAGAATTACATATTGAAATTCAAAAGTCAAGTACATCTTTTGGAACAAACCCTATCATTCAAACATCCTCAAATTCCCATTCTCCGCAACTCTAAAACGATATTCCGGTTTGAGTTTCCAGATAGTAATATACCTGCCGTGTGCTATCGGTCTTTTAGTGGACTTTGTATCAACCTTTTCCCACATATCCTTTTTAAATGTTGCTCCAAACACTCTAGGGTCAACTGTGAGGGTCTTAAACTTGGGAAGTTGGCTTATCTGTTCTCTTACTTGGTCTATTGTGCAATATCCGTCGTTTTCTTTCGCTATCTTTATTGCTATCCAACGGGAATAATCCAGAAGTTCGGCTCTGTATTGCTCAAAAAGGTTTAAAGCCCCCTGTTTAGTTAAGGTCATTTCTTCCTTCTATAAAATCTTTGCGTAGCACTAACCAATCCTCTAAGTACAGGAAACACCTCATTCTTCTCGATTGCGAAAGTTACTTTGTCCTTCTCTATCAGGACTTGTTTATTGACTTTATCGTAGAACATCGAGAAATGCTTTAAAGTCTTTACTGGTATAAGTTCTTCCATATTCACCACCCCTCGGAATAAAGGTTATAGCAAACCCATTGTTCGGGTCCATAAGTCTTGAAAATATCGTATGCAACCGAGACATTTAGTTGCCAATTTGTTTTAAACTCAGGATTATAATGTTTAGACCAAAATGAATTTATTTGGAAAGGACCACGGTCAATTGAGCCGTTTTTATTAGTATGAACAGCGTCTTTTCTAAACCTGCTTTCGCAGTGGGCTAACCTAACACCTAAATAGGCGTCTTTCCCCCAGACCTGTTCGATATAAGAAACTACCTCTTGCCATCCTTCAGCTTTATCCCTTAATCCGGAAATTCTTGGGTCTGCCACCAACCCCTCATCCGGAGAGACCCCCGTCCCAGATGTGGGGGTTGGTGAGATGTATTGTGCATCTGCGTAAATAACTATAGTAGATGAAGAATGGAGCCAACTATTCAGTAGCCCCATAAGTGAGGCAAAAATGAGAATTAAAATACTCAGTCTTATAGCATCTTTCTTGTAGTGGTTCTGGTACATATCAACTGTCAATGTTCTGTTCCGGTTCTTTCAAATATCTCGGTCCAAAACTAAAAGTATTTTTCCATCCGTTACCGGAACACCAAATTTTTCTTCCGTCTTTTCTTAGATATTCGTGTGAATACCAGCTCTTTCCGTCTTTGGTATGCTTATCCATTTCTACGTTGTGTACTAAACAGGTTTTTGTATCTTTCATATAGATTGGTCTAACTTACTTTTAAAAAGGTTCTTCCCAGCGTATACAAAGCCAAATGTAAAATTTAGAGCTTATCCTTCTGGCTATATAAAGAATTGCTTTTCTCATTTCTTATTAGGGTTATTCGGGCAACTTGGTTTATGGAAATTCCCTACAGCTCCACAATACTCACATTTATTAGAGTTGATCGATTTATTTTCAAGTCTATGCTCTGGCTGTTTTTGTTTTCTGTTATCCATCGAATCTGCATCTTTTGTATCATCAATGGCGAACAATCCGCTTAAAGCATACTTTCTTGCATAGGAGCTGGTTGCTCCGGTTATTTGCGAGTCATCCATTCCCTTTTTATCTTGGGCTTCTCTTGCTAGTGCAATGTTACTTATTGTGTTTTCTCCATCTGAGATAGTTGCAGTTGCCTTGACATAATATCTTTCGCCAACTTGCACTATTTCATCATTTAAAGTTATTACGCAATCTCCAAGTAAAGGTTTGACGGCTTCTAAAATATCTTCACAGCTTCTATAGTGATAATTTCCAAATGTATTATGCTGATTCTTTGGAGCTTTTAATTCTTTTTGAATTCGGTTTAATTGCTTGAAAACTAATGTCTGCTCTATTGGCGTTTCGACTTCTTTTGTCTTTTCTCGAAATACATCTTGATTCATATTATTTTCTGGCGTCATGGTTTTTTAAATGATTTTTTAAGGCATCTATACCGCCTTCGCAATATGCTTCCTTCAAAGCTATCTCTATATATTTAAGATGTGCTTGATACTTAATTCCAGTAAAAGTACTAATATCTTTGGTGAGTTTTTTGGCTATCTTTTCAGCGTTCATAGAATTAATATTCTAAGAATAGATTAGCATACCAACTGCTCGGTTGTCAAGAGGATAAAGTTCCCGTATCTTCGGCCTTTTTTTCCTTACGTGCTTTTACCCCTAACTCGCTTAATTTCTTAAAGTAATCCTTTCCATATTTCTTCAGAGTTGCACGTCCACCGCGGGAGCCAAGTGCTTTGCCTATGTCTTTAATTCTTATGAGGTTTGTCTTTTTATTGTTTGCCATTTTTTACATCAAGCAGTCGGTAGTATAATGATAGAATATATGTACTAGCGTTGTCAAGTAAGGCAGGTATTGATGAAAGAGTTCGAGATTGTTCAAGCCTTAACCCGGCAAGCCGAGGATGGATTAATCCCTCTGGCTCAATATCTTCACAAAAACCATATGAAGGAATTCCATATTCTTCTCATGGGGGGAAGTTTTGAGTGGAAGCCTTATGAGGACGACCCCGAGGAAAACGAAGATGTCTCGTCGAAGGAGTAAAGGCGAAGGTAGCATTTATTTTTCCAATACCCTGAACCTCTGGGTAGCTCAAATCAATCTTCCTAACGGCAAGAGAAAAACCAAGTACTCCAAAACCCAAAAGGTCGTCAAAGATTGGCTCCTGGCTCAACGTAACGCAATA
>Ga0272448_1001323_pt1 | contig 33840 bp, 24 predicted proteins | sample YNPCB0191_FD_202220 | JGI IMG/M metagenome (GOLD analysis project Ga0272448, IMG submission 202220) | Hot spring sediment microbial communities from Yellowstone National Park, WY, United States - YNP-CB-019-1 | ecosystem: Environmental > Aquatic > Thermal springs > Hot (42-90C) > Sediment...
CATTAGTGGTTAGGTTTCCTGATAAAATAGTATAAGTGGGAGAACTGGAAGTGGGGGTTAATTCTAATCGGTAGTAAGTGGCAGGAGTGATGTTGGTGTTTGAACTGGATATATATTTAAAAGTAGAGGTTTGGGGAGTGAAAGTTCCGTTTTTGACAAAAGGTGTGCCAGAGCCAGATAAAATCCAAGATTGAGAAGAAGCTAATAAAGTATGATTGCTAGTAATAGTTAATACTCCTTTGATTTCTATATTGCCAGTACCTGTTTTTTGAGTGTTTTGAATTCCTATACCATTGCCAAAGGTTAAGTTGTTGAAAGTCCAATATGAACCTCCGCCAAAATTTTCGCCATCAACCAAAAATGTTCCGCCAGTTAAATAAATTATTCCATTGCCAATAGCGCTTCCCAAAACTGTAAAATTTTTGCTGCCGGAAATTGCCTGAAAAGAAGCAACAGTTAAAGTAGCATTAACAGTAATGGAATTTGAAGAAGTTAAAGTGGTAGTGGCTGAAGGCGAATTGCCATCGCCAAAAGTTAAATTGTAAAAAGTCCAGTTTTGGCTGCCGCCAAAATTTTTGTTGCCATCAACTAAAAACTCGCCGCCCGAGAAATTAATTTGGCCATCGCCGCCAACATTGCCAAAAATTTGAAAATCTTTGCTGCCGGCAATTGTCTGATTTGAATTTATAGTAAGGTCATTATTAACAATAATTTTTCCAGAACCAGTGCCAGAAATTGTTCCGCTGCCAGAACCATCGCCAATGGTTAAATTGTAAAATGTCCAATCAGAATTTCCGCCAAAGTTTCCTGTTCCGTCAATTAAAAATGTTCCAGCAGTTAAATTAATAGTTCCCGTGCCAGTGGCATTTCCGCCAAAAACAGAAATGTCTTGACCACCAGTTAAAGTGCCGGCTATCACTTGTAAATTGCCATCTAAAATTGCCGAATTTAAAAATTGCCAAGAACCGCCACTACCATTAAAACTAACATTTTCAAAATGAGAAGAGCCGTTATTAATGGTAAACCCAGAACTGGTGGCAGTGAAAACAACAGTTTGACCAGAAGTTTTTGAAAAGGTTCCAGAGTTTATCCAATCGCCGCCGCAAGAAATTTGATAATTTTCCGCGTTGAAATTGGCGCCAGAAGAAATTTTAATATCGCCGCCAACTTGGCTAGATAAAGCGCCATTTAAAGTAGTGACATTTCCACTTGGTCTAAATGTATTATTAGACCAAATGTACAATCTTTGATCAGCGTCTAAAATTAAATTTCCAGAAGAAACCTCAAAAGCAAGATTAGCGTCTTTGTTTTTGTCAAACTTTGCCAAATCACTGTTAGTTATTGGATTAGAATCATGATGTCTTAAAACCAATCTATTTTGGTAAATATCCAAATCAGTAATGTTGTCAGTGCCCGGGTAATGGCTAATAGTTGCGCCTTTATAACTAGCGTCATCTAAATAAACAGTTATTGTGTCTCCGCTGGAAGGTCCGGAAATTACTAAAGTAAAACTGCCATCGCTGGTTGAAGCTTGAGTTGAAGTTACAAAGTTTTCATTGAGCGCGATAGAAACTATAGGTCCTGTTAAAATAAAATTCTCTCCTTCGTCAGAATAAACCCTGCCTTGAATTTGAATGGGCGGCGGAGCAGAATCATAAACCACTAAAACTTCATTTAAGCTGGGACTTAAAGTTTTTCCTTGACAACTAGACAAGGTTGCCCGCCATTGTTTGTATCTGCCAACCGGCAAAGAAGAAGTAACGGGACTGTTTTGAGTTCCTAAATTAATCCAGTTCGGACTGGCTGCGTCTTTTGCAAAAGAAGAATTAGAAGCCCTTACTTCAAAAGTAATGTCGCAAGTTGAAGAAACATTTTCCATCCAACTTAATTTATAAAATTCAGCGCTCTGATAAGTAGTGTCAAAAACTTGAGAAGCAATAGTTCCGGTATCTGGATACATTGCTGAAAGATAGGTTGTTTGTTGATTGGAAAAAGTCCCGGCTTCACCATATTCAGCAGCAGGATTTCCTCCGCTATCGCCTCCATTTGCTCCTCCGGCGTAATTATAAGTAGCGCTTCCGCTGTCTAAATTTTCATAGAAAATTTTAATTCTTCCACCACCTCCACCACCTCCTGCTCCTCCTCTTGTTCCAGACCTTGCTCCACCATTTCCGCCTCTTACATCCAAAGTTCCAGTAATTGTAACATTCTTTCCTTTAATCAAAATCGTTCCCCCCGAACCTCCACCACCACCTCCTGTACCATCTGTATCACCTAAAATTCCTGCTTCACCATTTTGTCCTTTCATTGTTATTGTTCCAGCAATATTAATTGTTTCGGCATCTAATAATATTGCTCCACCACCAGCTCCTCCTGCTCCACCATAACCAGTAGAACCTGATCTACAAGAATCACCTCCTGCGCCGCCACCAGAACCAAAATATAAACTTTCATCTGTAGAACTTCCATAAGTTGACCCTCCAATACCTGGTTCATTATCATCGCCACCCTGAACAGTAGCTCCTCCACCATTTCCGCCTGCTCCGCCATAACCTCCACCCCCACCACCAGGACCGTTATCATTTACTGTTGCATAACCACCAGTTCCTGCTCCGGGTCCTGAACCATTTTGTTGAGTACCGCAACCATTCGCCCTTGAAGCCCCAGAATATCCTCTTCCATCACCATCAATTCTTGAAGTTGAATCAATATAAATACTTATGGCATGAATAGTGGTTGTTGAACTGGTTGCCAAATATAAAATTGAATTATTGGTTAATTCAACGTTGCAATAATATTTTTCACCAGAAACAACAGTTGAACTACTATTTAAAATTAAGTTTCCATCAGGACAAGCTTTTGATAAAATAACTTCTCCAGTTTCGGTGGTCGTTACATTTTCTAAAACGCCTTGATCAAATTCTGTTTTCTTGGTTTGAATCCAACCACCTCTGGTTCCAGTAGTTAATTTTGGATAGTTTGTGTAACTCGTCAAAGGAGTGCCATTAACTTTGACAATTCTAAAACAAAAATTAGTTTCTGGCGGCGCGCCATAATTTAAAATAACAAAATCAAATTCTCCTCTTTGGCTTTGCAAAACTTGATTGGGATTTGCCACTGTCGGATTTTCTTCTTCGTAAGACAAGCCAACATTGGAGTTTGACAAAACAACAGTATTAATTGTTGCGCCGTCTGAAACCGAAGAATTATCATAACCTCTAAAGGAAGCGCCATTAGCTGAACCTGAAGTTGAATCAACATCAATCCAATCTGTAATTTGTGAACAATTTGTTCCTTGTCCGTATTGAAGTTTAAATCGAGTAGAAGATGCTTGCAAAGTTCCTTGTTGGACTAAAATATTAATTCTCAATCTCAAAACATCATCAACCTTTACTTCTGAAACTGGAGAATTTTCACTGGCTTTCGGACTTCCCGGTTGAATATTATCTTGATTTTCAAACCATCGGAGTGTATCTTGAACCAAAGCAGAACCCAGTAAAGTAGTAGTTCCAGGAATTTCTACTGGCGTTGAGGGACTAGCCAAACCTGAATCTAAAATCACATCAGTAACTGGGTTTGAAATTTCAATATCCAAAGTGTCTCCTTCGTTTGCGCCTGAACTAACATCCAAAACTAAATAGGCGCATAAAGTAGAAGTTGGAGAAATTGAAACTGAACCTTCAAAAACCGCTTGACTGGTGCTGGAAAAGTTAGTTGTTGCTCCGTATTGACTTTCACTGCCAGAATAACTTTCACTTTGGCAATCATAAGGATAGGCGGTATCCAAATCGTAAAATAATTTGACATTGCTTAAATTATTCTGAACATCTACTGTTCCGGTAGCGCTGACAATAATTTTCGTAACAGTACTATTTGAACTTGAAGTTGCCGAAATAACAAAATTCCCTCCGATATATTGGTTGGTGCTGGGAATAAAAAGATTGGTTGTTTGAGTTCCCTGACTGCTTACTATCGCTTTGGGAGTGCGAGAAATTACTACTGGGTAACTGTTATAATTGATTGTTATGCCTTCAATATTTACCATTCTAAAACAATAAGTAGTATTGTCTGGCGCTCCGTTATTTTGAATTACCCAATCCCATTCACCTCGTTGACCCACTCCTATTGAATAAAGATTGGCAACTGAAGGATTAGACTCTTCATAAGATTCAGAAACATTAGAATTAGAGATTAAAAGTGGCAAACTGGTGGTCGCGCCATCAACAGCTTCTGAACTGGTATTGTTGTAACCTCGCCAGATAGTACTAGAACTAATATCTCCTACATCTTCCCAAGAAGAAATGCTGGCACAATTTCCAGTTGTTGAGGTTCCGTATTGAAGTTTGAAAGTTAAAGAAGAAGTGGAAACTGGAAAATCTTCCACTCTTAAATTTGTTCTCAAGCGAAAAACTTCTCCGGAAACAGCGTTAGTGGCAGTGGCATTTTCATCTGCCATTGCTTGACCTGGCGTTAATGAATTTTTATTCCAAAAAAACCGCCAATTATTTTGATAAAGCGTTGATTGAGAATAACTAAAATTGGCAATTCGGCTATTATAAGTTGAAGTCCCCCAATAAAAAGTTCCTCCGGTATATCTTTGATTTGGGTTTCCCCCTGTCACTGTCTCATATTTTGTGTAGTAATAGACCGTCCAAGTTGTTCCGATTAACTGACCAGCCAATAATCTTGGGGTAATAAAAATCGGTGGATTGTTTCCTTGTGCCCAATCTAACGTTCCCACTTTAATATAAACTCTTGCTACAATAGCGTCTGTTAGTGTTAATGTCGTTGTCGGACACGACCAAGTGGCAGATTGAATTCCTTCGCCGGCAGCCGATCTTGAAACTATAGCGGTCGGAGTTGCAGAAGTAATTTCGGTTTCGTTACCAGCACTATCTCTTTTCCAAAACCTTATTCCCCAATAAACGGTTGCTCCGCCAGATCCTGTTTGAGTGACCTGGCTTGAAGAAGTACTATTTGACTGGCTGGTACCCAAAACATAAGCAGTTAAACCATTGACCGTTTGCTGATCGCTTCTCATATATCTGGTTTCAGTGGCGTCAGCAGCAATCTGCCATTGTCTTGTTTCAGAAAAGATTAAAGAATTATTTTGATAAAGTTCAATTGGTCCCAAAAGATACAAATAAGGAGAAATGTTAGGCGCGTTGAAAGTAAAATTAAATTCATAATCTTTTCCTTTTTCAAAATTCACTTTCCAAACAATTTCTTTTTCTCTCACTTGACAATCTGAACAATTAACAATAGCAAAAGATTGAGGTATTTTTTCTCTTATCTCTCCATCAAAATCTTCCTTTGCTTTAATTTTTATTTTCATTTGATAATCTGCCGCTGGGAAAATTCTTGTTGGTCCAATTCTCTCAATCTCAAATGGCACAAAATCTCTCGCTTCAAAAGAGTCGTAAATTTCAAAGCTTCCCTCTTTTGTTTTTGCAGTTAATTTTATTTGATACTGACCTGTTTCTGAAACATTAAAATAAGCAAAATAATCTGGTACTTCAGTAACATTATCTGGCCCGCATTCACCGCTTTTTTCAATTTTTCCATAAAAAACTTCTTGCGCTGTTGTTTTTGAAATTCCTAAAAACTTTTTTATTTTTTCAAAAAAACTTGATGGCTGATTTTCTATTTCTTGATTTGGCTCAGAATTTTCTAAATTTGAAGGTTGGCTGTTTGTTTCAGTATTTTCTAAATTTGTGTTTTCATTTTGATTAGTTGTTGTTTCTTGAGTGATCGTTGCTTCTTGAATTGAGGTTGTTTCTTCAGTAGTGGTAGTCATTTGTTCTGTTTTTTTCACAATCTCTTCGCTTGTTGTTGCTTCTTGAACAGTTGAAGTTGTTTCTTCGGTGGTAGTAGCTTCAGTGGTAGTAGCTTCAGTGGTAGTAGCTTCAGTAGTGGTAGCTTCAGTGGTAGTAGCTTCAGTAGTGGTAGCTTCAGTAGTGGTAGCTTCAGTAGTGGTAGCTTCAGTAGTGGTAGCTTCTTCAGTTGTAGTTGAGGACTGAATTTTTTCAATAGTAAAAATTGTCTTATTTCCGCTTGGTGTTGTAATTTCTAAAGTTAAATCAGCATCGCAAACTGTATGACCTGCTTCATCTAAAACCGCCATTTGTAAATAAGACTTTTCTCCTGGCAAATAAATTGATTTGTTGGTATTAATTGCCAAAACGCCCCAGGTAAACTCTTGTTCCAAATGATAGGTTTTTCCATTTTTTTCAAAATCAACTGCTATTTGATATTTTCCTGGTTTTAAATTTTCAGGCCTAAAAATAGTAATTTTTGTTGGCGAATGAGTTTCTGATTTAAAATCTTTATTTCTTTCCAAAAGATGTTCTTTTCTCTCTCCATCTTTTATTTTAACCTCTACTGGCAAATCTGATTCTTTTTCAAAAAAACCGCTAATAGTATTAACTAATTTTTCAAAAGTATTCCTTTCTGTTTTGTCTATAATAATAAAGGTTGGTGTTTCGTCTGCTCGCCAATCTTTTTTGGAAACTTTTAATTCAAAAATCTCTTCTTTTTTCTCTGTTTTTAAAAAACCAATTTCCAACCAAAGAGATTCTAAATAAACTGAAGGATTTTTTTCTTTTCCAAAATAACTAAACTTAATTTTAAAATTCTTTAATTCTTCCAGGTTTTCAAAAACCGGCAAACCATAAAGAAAATAACCTTCATTTAAATTATTTGAAATTTCATTTTCTAAATGAAACTCTTCTATTTTCTGCCATTCATTTTTATAGTAGTATTCAATAATTAGTTTTTCTCCTTCTTTTCCTTTGCCAGCCAAAGAAAATCTTAATTGGACATTTTTAATTTCATTTTCTCCTAAAATTTCATTAGAAAGAGAAAAATCAGACAAAATCAAAGAGGACTCAAATAAATCATTCTTTTCTTCTTGAGCCTTAATAGAAGGAAAAAATATATTTTTAACATCTTGAAAAAAATTCTTAAGAAGCGAAGAATTTTCTGTTTCTTTTTCTGGTACATTATTTTCTGGCGCCTGATTTTCCAACTCTTGATTTAAATTTTCTGGTTCTTTTGTTTCTTCTTGTAAATTCTCTTTTTGCTTAACATTGTCTTGATTTTCTTGGTTTTCAACCTTAGATTCATTTTTATTATTTTCAATCACATTTTCTGTTGTTGTTTCCGTTGTTGTCGCTAATTCTTCTTGATTGGAAATTTCACTTTCTTTCTCAGAGGAACTGGTAAAATCTTCTTTCTTTTCTTTTTCAATAATTTCTAAATAAGGATAGGCAGAATTTTCTTTGTTAAATTCTTCAAAAGTTGCTTCTGATCCTAGGTCTTGGGAAAAAATTGCTTGAGGATTTTGCCAATTTCCAGAATAATGCGAAGGAAAGATTTTAATGGTTTCTTGAGCTTTTACTTTTAAAAAATTACTAAAAAAGAAAACTCCGCCAATGATTAAAAAAACCAAAAAAAGAGAAATCGTTGCTAAACGGAAATTTCCAAAAAAATTTAGAAAATTTTTAAAAAGTATTTTATATTCTCTTTTGTTTTCTTTTAAATAATAGAAAAAATTTATAATTTCATTTTTCAATTCAAAATATTTCTTGTTGCGATATTTTTCCAAATCTCTTTTATCAACCAACCAACCAGGTGAAGATAAAATTTTTTTTCCGGAAATTTTCTTTTGTCTAATTAACCAACCAATATAATCTGACGAATAACCTGAAATTTCTGAGGCATCTTTTAAAGAAATATACTTTTTAAAGAAAAACCTATTTTTTATTTTTTTATCTTTTTTCTTTAAATAATGAATTAAATCAGGCAAAAAAACCCTCCATTCTTGACCAAAATAAATTCTTTTAGCTTTAATTTTTTTATTTCTAATTAACCAACTAATAAATTGAGGCGTGCAATACAAAAACTCGCAAGCTTTTTTAATTGAGATTAAATTTTTATCCCCCTCCCAATACTTCATAAATTACTAAAAAACTTATTTTTACCCCTCGAGATTTAATAAAATTGAGATTATTTTATTATACCAAACCAAAAATATTGTCAATTGTGAATAACTTTCTTTTTAATAAGTTATACCCCTTTATAAACTATATCGGAATATGCTCCTCCAACCTCCAACCTCCAACCTCCAGCCTCCAGCCTCTAGCCTCTAGCCTCCAACCTCTAACCCGTAACCATCAACCTAAAACTTACAAATTACAACATAGCCAGTAACTAATATACAACACACCCTATAACTTAAAAGTTATAATTTATAAGTAATAAAATAAGTAATGTAAAATTTTATTTTCCACACTTGACAGAGTTTTTTGGTTTGATAATATAATATAAAGGTATAGTAATGTTATATAAAGAATATATTATAAAATATTAATAAACATTATTATGATAAAAATACCAATTAGATTAAAATATATTGAAACTCCTAAACCTAAAAAATATCTTACTATTAAAGAAGCAGCTAAAATACTTGAAGTTTCTCCTTTAACTCTTCGTAATTGGGATAAAAAAGGTAAATTAAAAGCTTATCGTCATCCTATTAATAATTACCGGCTTTATAGAACAGAAGATATAGAAATTTTTTTAAGAAAATTAGAATCTCAAAAAAAAGTTATTTTAGGTTAAAAATAATAAAAGAAAAACCCCAAGGATTTTTCCCTTGGGATTATTTTTTTTTGGGGTTATATTTCTATCCTTCTTTCTATTTTCCTCCTTTCTTAAAAACTTTTGCCTCAACCTTCTTTTAATAATCATATTATCTATTACTTTCTGATTTTTTTGATAATAAAGATTAATTATGATAAATAAAATAAATTATTTAAAATAGTAAAAATTTAATAAAATTCAAAGTCTAATAGAAAAATACTTTATTAATTAATATTTTTTAATTAAATTTTTATAATTTAATACCTAAAGTTTCTTGACTAAAAAATAAATAAAAATACGCCCCTGATAGGAATCGAACCTATATCACCTGCTTAGAAGGCAGGTACTCTATCCATTGAGCTACAGGGGCGGGAAATATAATATTATATTTTAAAAATACTAATTAGTCAATTTTCTGTATAAGTCCACAACATCGTGGAAAATCCAAAGGTTTTAATGATGTATTTTAATGGTGGAATATTGTTTAAGGTATGGTGAGGTGTAGAAAATAAACCAGTCCATTAATTTCTGATTCAGCTCATTTAAATCATAGAATAAATGCATATAAATGCATATGGTAATCAAGAAATTCTTCCTGTAAGGTTCTATTGAATTTCTCTATCTTAACATTTAACTGAGGATGCCTGGGATAGTTCCAGAAGTGGGTTATTCCTCTCTTTTCAAGATGGTCTCTAAAATATTTATCAAATTCCAATCCATTGTCAATCTGAACAGCTTTAATCTTAAAAGGAGCAACTGACTCTAATTTTAAGAATAAGCCTTGGGCTAATTTGGAAAATAAAGAAGAATAACTGTAAGCGAAAGAGAACTCTCCTTTACAGTCAGTGGCAGCTAGGAGTTACCTTTTTGCTCCGTCCTTAAACCTGGTAATGGAATCTATCTGTAAAAGATCTCCGGGATATAATGGTTGGTATCCCTTTCTTCTAGTGGATTCAGATATTGTCTTTAAATTGTTTTCTTGGTAGAATTCATCTAAAAAGGGTTTAATCTTGTCTTTGCCTAATCTGGGATATTGTTTTCTTATTGTAGATAGAGGATTTCTTTACTGAGAAGGCCTCTTTTGTAGCTTCTAAACCAATTTCTCAAAGAAGGTTACCACTTTGGCACGCCATTTGGCTTTATCTGTGACCATATATTTCATTCTAACAAACCAATCATAGAAACTGCAAGAGAACCTTTAACCCCGTAAAATTTCCTCAAAACCTGCATTTATTTATTGTCTGAATTTTCCATTATGTGGTTGAACTTATGTATTAAACAAAAGAAAAAGTTAAAAACCGCTATAAAAATCATAAATTTAATGAAGGAATCATATCTTTACAAAAAAATCTCTAAAAATAAAATCCAATGTAAAACATGTGCTCATTTTTGTTTTTTGGCGCTAAACGAAAGAGGAAAGTGTGGGGTAAGAGAAAATATTGACGGGAAATTATACGCCTTAAATTATGGTAAAATTATTGCCTGTCATATTGATCCAATCGAAAAAAAACCATTTTTTCACTTTTTACCAAGCAGCCATTCTCTTTCAATAGCCACTGTTGGTTGTAATTTTAGTTGTTTAAACTGCCAGAATTTTGACATCTCTCAAAAATTCAAAGGAGTAAAAGAAATTCCTGGCGAAAATATTTCACCAGAAAGAATTATTGCCATAGCAAAAGAAAATAATTTGCCAAGCATTGCTTACACTTACACTGAACCAACCATTTTTTTAGAATACGCTTTAGACACAATGAAATTGGCAAAAAAAGCCAAAATTAAAAATGTCTGGGTTTCCAATGGTTTTTTATCTAAAGAATCAGCGAAATTAGTTATCCCCTTTTTAGATGCAATCAACATTGACATTAAAGGCTTCAGCGAAAATTTCTATCAAAAAGCCTGCGGGGCAAGGTTGAAACCAATTTTAGAAACTGCTAAATTAATGAAAAAAGCCGGTGTCTGGGTGGAAATTACTACTTTAGTTATTCCAACGCTTTCAGATTCCAAAGAAATGTTTAAAAATATCGCCAATTTTATTAAAAAAGAATTGGGTTCAGAAACACCTTGGCACATTACCCAATTTTGCGGAGTAATTTCTTGGAAATTACAAAATGTCTCAAACACTCCCATTAAAACTTTAGAAAGAGCTTACAAAATTGGAAAAGAACTTGGCTTAAAATACGTTTATGTGGGAAACATCCCTGGTCATCAAGCTGAAAATACTTATTGTCCAAAATGCGGGGCATTGGCTATTAGCAGGGTAAATTACACAATTCACCGCTACGATAAAAAAGGCAAATGCGTCCAATGTGGCACAGATTTAAACTTAATTTTAAATTAAATTATGGAAAATTCAAAAGAAAAATTAGGCTTATCAGAAAAAGAAGTAAAAGAAAAATTAGAAAAATTCGGTCCCAATATTTTTTGGAAAAAAACCGGCTTTGATTGGTGGCGATTTTTCCAAGAAGAAGTTTTTAATATTTTTAATTTTATTCTTCTCTTCGTTTTTTTAATTTCTTTCCTTGGCGGAGGAAAAAAAATAGAATCATTTTTAATTTTACTATTCTTATTAATTTCTATTTTTCTCTCCTTGTTCTCGGAATTAAATTATCACAAAATTTCTTCAAAATTAGAAAAACTTTTGCAAAAGAAAGTCTTGGTTTTTAGAAATGGCAAAAAAATATACACCTTTTCGGAAAATCTGGTGCCAGACGATATTATTTATTTAACAAAAGGTGAAAAAGTGCCAGCCGACTGTCAGATTATTTATTCTTTCAACGCTTTTTTAAATGAGCAAGTTTTAACCGGCGAAAGCGAGTTTGTAGAAAAAAAAGCAAATGATTTGATTTTTGCCGGCACAGAAATTACCGAGGGCGAATTAGAAGCCAAGGTATTATTTACCGGCTCTAAAACAAAATTTAGCAAAATTGGCAAGTTGGCTTTAGAAACTACAAAAAAAAGCGCTTATCAAAAAGAATTAGAAACTTTTAGCAAAAATTTGATTAAAATTGTTTTAGTTTTTTTTAGTTGCTTATTTTTGTTTCATTTCTATTTTAAAACCTTTGAAACAAAAGAAATTCTAGCCTTTTCTCTGATATTAGGCGTTTCTGTGATTCCAGAGCTTTTTCCACCCATTACTGTATTAACCTTGGGCGTTTTTACCAAACAATTTGTTAAAGAAGGAAATATTATTAAAAGATTAAGTGCCATTGAGGATTTAGGAGTTATTGATGTGTTGTGCGTTGATAAAACTGGCACCCTCACGACCAATGAATTAAAATTGGTAAATATTGATTCTCAAGAACCAGAAAAATTCTTGATCTTTTCCCTTTCTTTGGGATTTGGCATCTCTCAAAAATATCTTTCTGATTTTGAAAAAGCTCTGGAAAAAAGCGCTGATAAAGCTACAAAAGAAAAAGTAAAAAATATAAAATTGGTTAACAGAAAAATTTTTGATCCTCAAAAAAGAATTTCCCAAGCCATTTTAGAAATAGAAGGCAAAAAATTTTTAGTGATTATTGGCGCGCCAGAAAATGTTCTGAACTTCTCTAACTTTTCTAACCAAAAAATAAAAAATGATTGGTTGGAAAAATTAAAAAGTTATTCTGAAAACGGCTATCGAGTTTATTCTCTAGCTTTCAAAGAAACCAAGAAAGAAGAGTTTTTAAAAGAAGAAGACTGTGATTTTTCTTTTTTGGGCATGGCTGTTTTTGAAGATAACCTTAAAAAAAGCGCAAAACAAGCTCTTTTAAAAGCAGAAGAATTGGGAATTGATGTTAAAGTTTTAACCGGTGATCGACCAGAAATTGCCAGAAAAGTGGCTTTTGAAATTGGTTTAATTGACCAAAAAGAAAAAGTTTTTAGTGAAGAAGAACTATTAAAAATGAGTTCAGAAGAATTTGAAAGAACTGTTGAAAATTTTAATGTCTTTGCCAGAATCACGCCTGAAACAAAATTTAAAATTGTTAAAGCCTTGCAAAAAAAATATCAGGTCGGCTATTTAGGAGAAGGTATTAATGATTTGCCGGTCATAAGGTTAGCTAATGTGGGATTGGTCGTTGATACAGCAGTTGATGCTGCCAAAGATATAGCCGATATTATTCTACTCCATAAAGACCTAAAAGTAATTTTAGATGGAATTGTTTTAGGAAGAAAAGCTTTTTTCAACATTGTAAAATTTTTACGTCATACCATGTCAGGAAATTTTGGTAATTTTTTCTCAATAGGTTTTTTATCTTTTTTTGTTCCCTTTTTGCCTTTAACCCCGCTTCAAATCATTACTACAAACTTTCTCAGCGATCTTCCGCTTTTTGCTATTGCTTCTGACAATGTTTTGAATAAGGAAACCAGAAAACCAGCTCATTATAGAGCCAAAGAAATGTTTTTGCTTTTAATTTTTTTAGGATTAGTGGCAGCTATTTTCAATATGGCAGTTTTTTATCTCTTTAAAAACTATCCGCCAGACATTGTCCAAACAATTATTTTTTTACAAGTGAGTATTAGCGGCGTTGTTGTTTTTTATTCTATCAGAACCAATGGCTGGTTTTTTAAATCAAAACCTTCATTTTTAATGAACTTAACTATTATTTTAGCTTTAAGCTTAATTTTTTTTGTTATCTTTTCGCCTTTAAATTCTTGGTTTAAATTTTCTCAACCCTCTTTTTCAACAACTATTTTTATTTTACTTTTTAATATATTTTTTCTTTTTGTTAATGATTTTGTCAAAAAAACTGTTTTAGAAAAATTAAACAAAAGCCAAAAAGATGCATCCCTTAGCTTCTTTAGCCAAAAAAACAGTGGAAAGCTACATTAAAGAAAGAAAAATAATTGAACCACCAGCTAACTTGCCAAAAGAATTTTTAGAAAAAAAAGCTGGTGTTTTTGTAACCATTGAAAAAAATGGGCAATTGCGAGGATGTATTGGCACTTACTTACCAACCTGCCAAAACGTTGCTAAAGAAGTAATTCAAAACGCCATTTCTGCTGCCACTCAAGATTATCGCTTTGATTCTATTCAAAAAGAAGAACTTTCAGAACTTTCTTTTACTGTTTATGTTTTAAATAAACCAGAACCCGTTAAAAATATTAAAGAGCTAAATCCTAAAAAATTTGGTATAATTGTAAAGGAAGTTCCCTTTCCAAAAGAAGAATTTATTGAAAAAACTGGTCTCTTGCTTCCTGATTTGGAAGGAATAGATAGTGTAGAAAAACAGATTTCAATTGCTTGTCAAAAAGCCGGCATTAATCCTTTAAAAGAAAGGTTTTTAATATATAAATTTACCGTAGAAAAATATCAACAAAATGACCAATCAAAAAATAGCTCAAATTTTAGACGAAATAAGCAAATTGTTAGAAATTAACAGCGTTTATTTTAAGCCTAAGGCCTATAAAAAAGCTGCTTTTTCTTTACAAAAATTGACAGAAGATATTTCTTTAATTTATAAAAAAGGAGGGATAAAAGCTTTGGAAAAAATTCCCGGCGTTGGCAAAAGTATTGCCCAAAAAATCGAAGAGTATCTAAAAAAAGGAAAAATAAAATATTACGAAGAATTAAAAGAAAAAACTGCTATCCGGGCAATTATTACTCATTATTTTGAAAGTAAAGGACTACCCTTGAATGAACTAAAAAAAAGTGCTAAAAAAAGAAAAATTATTTATTCTAGATTTACCAAGCCGGCAAAACAACTTTTAGAATTAGCTGGTTCTCTTGAAAAAGCTAAAGAAGCTATTTCTAAAGTAGCTGAATGGGCAAATTCCCGCAATTTAGATTATGCTATTGAAACAGTTTTTAAAAAATGGTTAGAATTAGATAGATTAAAACCAAAAGAAATTGTTAAAAAACCGTATTTTCAAAACAATCCAATGGTCTGGTCAGAAACCAAGAAAAAATGGTATGTTGTTTCTCCTGAAGGTGAATGGCTAGAATTTGCTGGCAAAGAATCAGAAATTGAATGGCGTATTGTTCGCTAATTTACACGAATCTACAGCGAATTTAAGCGAATATTCGCAAAAAAGGAATAAAAATGAAAAAATTTAGTTAGTATTATTAATTTTTATAAAATTTGAATCTTATATGTTATCTTATTTTGATCTCAGAAAAGGTGTTCAATTTATTTTAGAGGGCCAACCCTACGAAGTTTTAGAATTTCAGCAAATGAGAAAAGCTCAAGATGTTACTGTGGCTCAAACAAAAATTAAAAATTTAATCACCGGCAAGATAATTGAAAAAAATTTTCATATTGGCGAAACATTTGAAGAGGCAGATTTGGAAAAGGTAGATATTAAATTTCTTTATCAGCATCGAGAAAAATTTTATTTTGCTGAAATCGAAAATCCTAAAAATCGTTTTGAATTAAATAAAGAAAAAATTGGCAGAGGAGCTGAATTTTTAAAACCAAACCAAACCTTGAAAGGAATAAAATTCCAGGAAAAAATTATTAATGTTGAAATACCCATTAAGGTTCAGTTAAAAGTTGTTGAAACGCCGCCGGGATTAAAGGGAAATAGATCTCAGCCCGGCAATAAACCTGCTGTTTTGGAAACTGGCGCCAAAATTAATGTCCCCCTTTTTGTTGAAGAAGGCGATGTAATAGAAATCAACACCGAAACTGGCGACTATGTTAGAAGAGTTGAGTAAAATCGTTTTTTATTCTAATGCAACAAAAAAAGGCAAAGACTCATTATCAATTATAATATTATTTTATTTTTTGATTAATTATTTTAAATAAAAAATTACAAGAAGAAAAATTATAAAGAATAATTTAAAATTCCGCCTCTACTTCCAATAGTAAAGCCAATAATAAAAATAAAAATCTATTTACTCGCTTATTTTACTATGGCAAAATAAGTGACTAATTTTTGGAAAAATATTGGTAAAAAATTGACAAAATAATTTTTTTTAATTATAATAAAGGAGATGTTAAAAATAAAAATAGGGAAAAGATAAAAATAGAAAGGAGGCAAAAATGGCTTGGGTATGTATCCACTGCGGGACCATAATATATGATCAAGGCGATAAATGTCCCAATTGCGAGATGAACCCTTATCAATGTTCAGATCAATGTTCGGAGGAAAAACATTTAGTATCTTATAATGAAATAATAAGATTTTTAAAAACCGAGAAATGGGAGAGATGGGAGAATAAAAAAAAGAAAAAATGAAAAAAAGTAAACCCTTGTTCTAGCAAGGGTTATTTTTTCGCTTTTTTTCTAATTCTCTTACTCTTTTTTCATCTAAACCAAAATGATGAGCAATTTCGTGCCAAACAGTGTTTTTAACAATTTCTTTTATTTCTTCTTTTGAGTGAGCAAATTTTTCAATAGGATCTTTAAAAATAGTAATTTTATCTGGCAAAACCTGGGCATATCCCCATCGCTTGGTTTTTGGCACGCCTTCATACAATCCAAACAGCAAAACACCTTTTCTCAATTTCAATTTTTTTAGTTGTTCTGAATCGGGATTATCTTCTACCACAATCTCCACATTGCTTAATTTTTCCAAAAATTTTTCTGGAATTGCTTTTATGCCTTCTTGAACTAAATTTTCAAATTCCTCTCTAGTCATTTTTTCTTTTTCAATTTAACCCTATGAACTTCGCTTTTTAATCTAGACGGTCTTAATAAAGGCAAAATATTCTTTTTTATTAAATTCTCTTTTTTTATTGATTTTGTTTTCATGTTATTTTTTATTTTTAATTTTATTTTGGCGGTTCTAAATATTCCGTTTCAACCAATACATCGTGCAACTCGTCTAAATTTTCCAACACTATACCCGCCCCCCTCACTACAGCAGTAACAGGATCTTCAATCACCTTTGTAGGAATTTTGGTTTCTTTTTGAATTAAAACATCAAATCCTCGTAAAAGAGAACCTCCGCCTGCCATTTGAATGCCCCGCGACATTACATCTGCCAATAATTCTGGCGGCGTCTCTTCTATTGTATTTTTAATCTCTTCAACAATTTGGCGAACCGATTTTTCCATCGCCATTCTTATTTCTTCTTCATTAACTATAATCTCTTCTGGTAAACCAGTTAATAGATTACGACCTCGCATTGGCATTTCTTTTTTTTCTGAATTTTTAGAATTTTTTAACTGATAAGCTGAACCAATATTAATTTTGATTTCTTCAGCTGTTCGCTCGCCAATTAATAATTTGTATTCATTTTGAGCAAATTGGATAATGTCTTCATTTAATTTATCCCCCGCAATCCTTAAACTTTTCGCAATAACAATACCGCCTAAAGAAATTACCGCTACTTCTGTAGTCCCGCCACCAATATCAACAATAAAATTTCCTCCCGCTTCTTGAATTGGCAATCTTGCACCAATGGCTGCTGCCATTGGTTGTTCAATTAAAAACACTTCTCTTGCTCCGGCGTTTTTAGTAGCATCAATAACCGCTTTTTTCTCCACTTCCGTAACGCCGCAAGGAATACCTACAATTACTCTAGGCCGAGGATTTAATAAAAATTTTCTTTTGTGGACCTTTTCAATAAAATACTTTAGCATCTGTTCGGTTACTTCAAAGTCCGAAACTACACCTTGCACCAAGGGCCGAGTTGCCACAATATGACTTGGCGTTCTGCCAACCATTTTTTTTGCTTCATCGCCAATAGCCAAAACCTGACCCGTTTTTTGGTTAACCGCCACTACTGATGGTTCATGAATAATAATCCCTCTCCCTCTTACATAAACCAAAGAAGTAGCTGTTCCCAAATCAATGGCAATATCTTCGGAAAAATAGGAAAAAAGTTTGTTTAACATAAGCGCTATCGCTAAAATAAAATATTAAATATAAAAAATCAAATATTTTTGATTTTTGATTTTTGATTTTTGATTTTGAAGAATTGTGGTAAGTATCTTATCCTTATCAACTTAATTTTTTCTTTCTCTCTTCTTTTAATCTCAACACAGTTTCTCTTTAATGTTTTTTCACTTACCACAATTCTGATTGGTATGCCAATTAAATCACAATCAACCAATTTTTCTCCTGCTGTCTTATCTTCCCTGTCATCATATAGTACCTCAACTCCTTTTTTTTGCAAATCTTTATATAATTTCTCTGCCGTCTTTTTAACTTTTTGTGTATTTTCAATTTGAATTAAATGTACATCAAATGGCGCTACTGCACTAGGCCAAATAATTCCTTTCTCGTCGTGCCAAACCTCAACTATCACCCCCATCAATCTCCCCAAACCAATGCCATAACAACCCATTATCACTGGTTTTTCTTTGCCGTTTTTATCTTTAACCGTCAAACCAAAAGGTTGAGAATACTTTGTTCCTAATTTAAAAATGTTTCCCACCTCAATGGATTTTTCTTCTTTGAAATTTTTGGAACCACAATTGGGACATTCTTTAATTTCTTCTTTAATTTCTTTGTTAATGGCTAAATCACAATTTTGACAAATAAAAATAATATCTTCGCCCGCTGAACTAATGGTCTGAAACTCATGAGAATATTTAGAAAAAGTTCCACCTGAAGCCAAGGTTAAGTAGGTTTTTTCAGCAATTTGGCATCGCTCAAAAATCCTAAAATAAGCATCAGAAACCTTTTTATAATAATCGTCTAAATCTTTTTCATCTAAATGAAAAGAATAAAGATCTTTCATTATAAATTCTCTTCCTCTTAATAATCCCGATTTTGCTCTTAATTCATCGCGGAATTTATCTTGAATTTGAAAAATAAAAACTGGTAAGTCTTTCCAAGAAAGAATAAACTTTTTTGTCAAGGGAACAACAATCTCTTCGTGGGTGGAACCTAAAGCATATTCTTTTTCTTCTCTACTTTTTAATTTAAAAAGAACATCTAATATATCCCATCTTTTTGTCACTTGCCAATTCTCTTTAGGATGCAAAGCAGGCATTAAAATTTCTTGAGCCGAAATATTCTTCATTTCTTCTCTAATAATATTTTCAATTTTTTTTAAAACAAAAAAACCCAAGGGCAAAAACGAATAAACGCCAGCCATCAATTTGTCAATAAAACCTGCTCTTATTAATAGCTGAGCATTGATACTGATTTCCTCTTTTGGCAAGCTTTTTAATGTTTTGGTAAAAAGTTGCGATTGTTTCATTAATTTGGAAATTAGAAATTAAAAACCTAAACTTGTCTCTCAAAAAAGTCTTCTTATGTCTTTAATAGTCACCCAAATCATTAAGGTAATTAAAATAGTAAAAAAAACTACTGTAATGTTTTGTTCTACTTTTTCACTCACTGGTTTTTTTCTAATCGCTTCAATAATTAAAAAAACCATTTTACCGCCATCTAAGGCAGGAATGGGCAAAACATTTAAAATCGCAAAATAAAGCGATATCATGCCGATAAACTGTAAAAAATAACTAACTCCTAATTGACTGGCCTGATTTAAAAGTTGAAAAACACCAACCGGCCCCATTAATTCCGCGCCCGTCGGCTGTCTAATAATTAAATTTTTAATCGCTTTACCATAACCTACAATTATTTCTTTTGTCATTTCAAAAGTAGCAGAAATTCCTTTCCAAATAGCTAAATACCAAGGATAAGATTTAAAGGTGGTTCTAACCAAAGCCACACCTAAGGGACCTTGACCAGCTGGCGGTGAAAGACGAGGGACAGTTTTTGCCTCAATTATTTCTTTTCCTCGCTCAACAATCAAAACAATTTCTTGACCCTTGTTTTTTTCAATCAAATCTTGTAATTCTTTTATTTTAGTAATTTGGAATTTTTCGTTTGAAACTTGAAGTTCTTTAATAACATCGCCAGCTCTTAAATTGGCTTCTTTTGCCGGCGAGTTGACAGCCACAGCCGCAATTTGAACCATAGGATTAGAAACATTTTCGTCGTCAGATATTGATAAAAAAGTACCTAAAGAAAAAACAATAGAAAAAAGAATCATTGTCACAATCCAAAAAGAAATTACCCCGCCCAAAACAATCAAGCTTCTTTTCCAAATTGGCTGATTAGAAAAAGATTGCCAATCATCTACTTTTTCTATTTCTCCTGGCAATTTTACAAAAGCGCCAAAAGGCAACAGATTAATTGAATAAATCGTCTCGCCAAATTTTTTCCCAAAAAGGCGAGGCGGATAACCAATACCAAATTCTTCTACCTTAACTCCAAAACGCTTGGCTATGATAAAATGACCAAATTCATGAATCACAGCTAAACCAATTAAACTAAAAAAGGCAATTAAAAGTGTTAACATATTTAAATAGCTTTTTATAATTTAAATTTCATCTTAAGAATAAAAATATTTTTAAAATCACTCTAATATTTCTTTTTTCTTTTTTTCTCCTAAATCATCAATTTTTTTATTATACTGATCAATTATTTCTTGAAGTTCATCTTTTGCCTTATATTTATCGTCTTCTCTAATCTCTCCTTTTCTGGTTCTCTCTTGAATTTCATCCCAAGCTTTGTCCCGCCAGTACCGTATCGTCCTTTTAGCGTCTTCTTTTTTTTCATTTAAAATCTTAATTAAATTTTTACGATATTCTTCGGTTAAAGATGGCAGGTTAATCCTAATCACATCTTTATCAACAATAGGATTAGCTCCGATACCCGTGTTTTCTAGGGCTCGAACAATTCCTTCAATATAAGACCTCTCCCATGGCTGAATTAAAATTTGCCTTGACTCTGGAATGGAAATGGCTGCTAATTGCTTTAAAGGAAATTTTTGTCCAAAACAATCACAAACCACATCCTCTACCAAGGATGGAGAAGCTCTTCCTCCTTTTATTTTCATTAATTCTCTTTCGAAAAAATTAACAGCTTTATCTAATTCTGGTTTTATCTTATTTATAATTTCTTTATAATTAATAACCTCTTTCATATTTTAAAATGTTTTTTATTAAAAATTTTTAAAAAAATTCCTCAATGATTTATTGTTTTTAGTATTAATTATTTATTATAATTGCAAAAAAAGATTTTCTAAAGCCAAACGACAATTAACATTGGTAGTAGAAATTAAAAAGCTTATTTCTTGAATTTTCTTTATCCTCTCTACATCTTTTTGAAACAAATAATCTTTTTGTTGCAACCTAGAAAACAAAGATTCTCTTAAATAAAAAATCCAACTATCCAAAATGTCCTTTACGTCGGGAAATTCGCTAATTTTTTGGGCACATTGGAAACGAAAAGCCAAATCACTATTTATTATTTTTTTAAACTGACTAATCAATTCTTCTCTTTCTTTTATTTTTTGACGATTTTTTAAAAAGTCAATAGCAACGCCTGGCCTTCCTTGAGAAATTTTTAAAATAGTTTCTATCTCATCTTTATTGACTTTTTCTTTTTCTAAATAATCTTTAATTTCTTTGTTAGAAACGGGGAAGAATTTTAAAATTTGACAACGAGAAATAATGGTAGGAAATAAAAATTCGTGATAAGGAGTAATCAAGATTAAAAAGGTGTTGTCTGCTGGTTCTTCTAAGGTTTTTAAAAAAGAATTTTGGGCGTCTTTATTCATTAAATGAGCCTGATCAATAATGCCTACTTTAATCGGGGCTGAATAAGGTTTTAAAGAGATTTTCCAAATCAACTCTCTGATTTGGGAAATTTGAATGACCCCCTCTTTGGGTTCAATCAAAAAAAGATCGGGATGACTGTAAGGATTTCCACCCAAAAACTTGGAAAAAAATTCAATAGCCAATGTTTTCTTTCCTAATTTTTCCTGACCAAAAAATAAAAAAGCATGAGGCAAACAATCTTTTTTTAATAGTTTTTCTAAATATTGCCATTGTTTTTGATGACCAATAATTATCATAAATTTTCAATCCTAAATAAACTCTAATTTCTAATATCCCCACCAAAAGCTTTGAATTTTAGATTTCGGTCGTTGGGATTCGTTCAAAATTTATAATTTCAAATTTGGGATTTTTATTTTTTTGACATTATGCTTTTTTTATAAATATCTAAATTCTCTAAAATCATACCCGTCCCTTTTGCCACGCACAATAAAGGATTTTCTGCTAAAAAACAAGGGACGCCAACCGCTTTAGCAATTAACTCATCAATATTTCTTAAAAGAGCTCCACCGCCAGTTAACACCAAACCCTTGTCCATAATATCAGCTGACAATTCCGGAGGAGTTTCTCTTAAAACATTTTTTATTACTCTCACAATTTCATTTAAAGGATCGTTAATGGCCTCGGCTACTTCATTAGAAAAAATTTTAATATTGCGAGGCAAACCAGAAATTAAATCTCTGCCTCTAATTTCTAAAAATTCTTCTTCTTTTTTTGGTAAAGCAGTGCCAATTTTTATTTTTATATCTTCAGCGGTTCTTTCTCCAATTGCCAAATTATGTTTTTTCTTTATATAATCTGCAATTGCTGAATCTAACTTATCGCCAGCCACCCTTAAAGAATGAACAGTAACAATACCACCCAAAGAAATAACAGCTACCTCAGCAGTTCCGCCTCCAATGTCAACCACCATATTGCCAGAACAAGAATTAATAGGAATCCCGGCTCCAATAGCTGCTAGAATTGGTTCTTTAGCCACAAAAACTTGTCTCGCCCCGGCAGCCAAACCAGCTTCAATAACCGCTCTTTTTTCAGTAGAAGTAATACCAGCAGGAACGCCAATAAGCAAATCAGGTCTTAAAAACTTAAAAGACCCCATAATCTTTTCAATAAAATATCGTAACATCGCTTGAGTTACCCGATAATCAGCAATCACTCCATCTTTTAAAGGACGATATACCCTAATAGTATCCGGCGCTCGACCAATCATCTCTTTTGCTTTCTCGCCCACAGCTAAAATTTTATTTTCAGAAAGAGTAACAGCTACAACTGATGGTTCTTGCAAAACTACTCCTTTTTTAGAAATGAATACTAAAGAATTGCAAGTGCCTAAATCTATACCAATTTTTCTTATAAACATAACGATAATTTAAAATGCAAAATGCAAAAATAAAAATTCAAAGTTATTAAATTATTTTTGCATTTTACATTTTCATTTTGCATTTTATTATTTGATTTTTGGATTTAAGCGCTTATGCGTTTAATCTCGGCCCCTATTTTTTGCAATCTTTCTTCTATTTTTTCATATCCCCTATCAATCTGCTCAATATTTTCAATAACACTTTCTCCCTGACTAATCAAGGCAGCTATTAAAAGAGAAATGCCCGCTCTAATATCAGGACTCACAATTCTTCTGCCAAAAAGCTTTGAAGGTCCCTGGACAACTATTCGATGCGGATCACACATAATAATATTAGCTCCCATCTGGTTTAACATATCAGTATAAAACAACCTGCCTTCAAAAATTGTTTCTCTAATTAAACTTAAACCTTTTGCTTGGGTTAACAAAACTGTTAATGGCGGTTGCAAATCTGTCGGGAATCCAGGGTATTCATGAGTCACTACATTAACAGGTTTCAAATTATGGGAAGGCTTTACTAAAACAAAGTCTTTCCCAATCTCAAAATTTACCCTCGATTTTTTCAAAATTGTCCATACGACCTCTAAATGTTCAGGACAACAATTAATAATTTTAACCTCGCCTTTAGTAAGAGCTGACAAAATAGCAAAAGTGCCGGTTTCAATCCTATCAGGAATTACTTTGTAAGACCCTTTGGTTAAACTTTTAACCCCTTCAATTATAATTTCTGATGTTCCCGCCCCTCTTATCTTTGCACCACAATTATTTAAAAATTCAGCCAAAGAAATAATTTCTGGCTCCATAGCCGCATTTTTTAAAACTGTTTTCCCTTTTGCCAACACGCCAGCCATTATTAAACATTCAGTAGCAGTAACGCTGATTTGAGGAAAAACAAAAGTAGCACCCTTCAAACCTTTTGTTTCTAAAGAAAATCCTTTTTGATCGCCTTTAAATCTTGCTCCAAACGCCATTAAACCTTCTAAAAATAAATCGATAGGCCTCTTGCCAATAAAACAACCTCCCGGATAAGCTAGTCTAATTTTTCCAAAACGAGCCAACATTGGACCTGCCAAGATAATAGATGTTCTAATTTTTTGAACCCATTTAGGATTTAATTCTTCTTTCTTTATATCCTTGGCTTGAATTTTGTAAACTCCTTTTTTTATCCTTTCTATTTTTAATCCTAAATCTTTCAATAATTCAATAGTAATTGCAATGTCGCCAATTTCAGGAACATTAGAGACAAGCCATTCTTGATCAGTCAAAACAGAGGCAATAAAAACTTTTAAAGCAGCGTTTTTAGCTCCCCTTACCTCAATCTCGCCTTTTAAAATATTTCCTCCTTTAATTAAAAAACTTTCCTTCATCATTTCTTATTCTAAAACAAAAAAATAAATTTGGCAAATTGTCTTTTTTTTGTTATTATCTTTAAAGAAAAATAAATTATTTTTTCCAATGACCAAAAAAAATCGAAGGATTTTATTTTTTTTGTTAATAATTATTTTTTTAGTAATTGCACCAATCATTATCCTTTATTCTTTTGGCTATCGTTTTGATTTCCAAAAAAAGAAATTTACTCAAACTGGCGGTTTTTATTTTAAAGTATTTCCTAAAAGTGTCCAGGTTTCAGTAACCCCCTTAAATTCTAATTCTGCGCCCCAAGAAAACAAAAAAATTATTAAAAAAACTGATTTTCTATTTGATGCGGTTTATCTTAAAAATCTTTTGCCCCAGAAATATTTAATAGAAATCCAAAAAGATGGTTATTATTCCTGGGAAAAAATCCTAGTAGTAAAAGAAAAAGAAGTAACGGATGCAAAAAATATTACTCTCTTACCAAAAAACCTTCAAGTCAATCTTTTAGAAAAAGATATTGAAGAAATTTTTCCTTTACCTAATGAAAAAAAATTTATTTTAAAAATCAAAGAACCCTCTTTAAATCAAGAAGAAGATAATTGGTCCTTGAAAATTTTTGATTTAGAAAAAAACATCAAATCCCCTTTATTTAAAAAAACCGATATCTCCTCTTCTAAAATATCTCTGGCAGACTTAAAATTTTCTCCCGATTCAAAAAAAATATTATTAACAATTGACTTTCAAAAAGAAAGAAAATATTATCTGCTGGATCTAACTAAAAATCCTTATTTAGTCACTGAGGTGAATTTTTCCGAAAAAGAAATAGAAGATGTCTATTTCCATCCCGAAGATAATGAAAAGTTTTTTATTTTTAAAAATAAAAGTCTTTTTGAAAAAAGCTTAAAGAGTCAAGAAAAACCACTATTATTAGCCGAAAATGTTATAGCTTTTGAGTTCTCAGATAAAAATATATATTACCTTGAAAAATCTGGTTTTCTTTTCAAAGATAATTTTTCTTTTTCTTATAAAGAAAAAATAAATAAAGATCCTTTTCCTATAAATGAAAATTTACAATATAAAATTATTATCGTTTTCGATAAAATTTTTATTCAAGATGATGAAAATTTATATTGGCTAAATCCCGAAACAAAAAATTTTGAGAAATTTTTAGAAAGAATAAAAAACTACAAACTTTCGCCCGATTTTAAAAAAATCAGCTTCTGGTCAAACAAAGAAATATGGATTTTCTTTTTGGAAGACGATTTCTTGTCCCAACCCCAAAGAAAAAAAGATGAAAAACTTTTTATTACCCGATTTTCAAAACCAATTAATGAAATTTATTGGTTTAATCCGCATTATTTAATTTTTACAATAGAAGATAAGATAAAAGTAAGTGAAATTGATCAAAGAGATAAACTTAATATCGTAGATTTGCTTGAATATAAAGAACCAAAAATTTTTTGGATAAAACCTCTAAACAAATTATATATTCTTTCTGAAAAAAATCTTTATAGCACCACCATTCCTACTCCTTAACTTTCTTGAGTTGTTAAAATAGTGGGTTCAATTTTCTTTTTAAATTCTGACCATTTAATTTCTTTATCTCCCACTAAACCACAAATTTCTCGAAATTGGCAATATTGACATTGCCAGTCTTCGGGCCAGGTGACAAGCCTTTCTGGTACTAAATCTTTATCAATTTTACCCTTAAGATTAACTAAATCTTTTAAAAGATTTTCTGCTCGTTGGGGATTATAATTCACCACAAACTCTTTTAATTCTTGCGTGTCTTTATTAACATAAAGCAAAATACCTTTGGGAATTTTAAAAAAATGCAAATAAAGTTGAATTTGGTCAATATTTTCCTCTTTGGGCTGGCTTAAATTTTTAAAAATCATGCTATTCATACTTTTAATATCTAAAACATAAAGATCTTTTTTATCAGAAATAATAGCATCTGCTCTTCCCGAAATAATTTCTTGGGGTCCAATATCCACTTCCGATGCCACCACTCTTACTTCTCTAACAGCAAAAAGAGATTTCATAATCAATTGATGAATGTAATCGCCGTGGTCAAACATTCTTAAAACCCTCGCCTCCATTTCTTCTTTGGGCGCTTTTTTAAATTTAAAAAAAATTGCTCTGGGACAACGACCAGCGTCAGTAATATAAAAACGATGCTGCTCTTTGTCTTTTTGTTTATCCAAATAAAATTTATCTATTAGTTCTTTAAGCATTAATAATAAAACAAATAAAATAATTGGCAAAGCTAAAGAATATTTTATTTATCCGCTTAAATTTGCTTTCCAATTATCTTAAATTAGTGATTATCGTTTTTGCCATTGAGGAGCCCTTCTGGCTCTTTTTAAACCAAACTTTTTCCTTTCTCGCATTCGAGGGTCTCTTGTTAAAAATCCAGCTTTTTTTAATCTTTTTCTAAAATCAGGATTAAATATCACTAAAGCTCTGGCAATACCATGTCTAACAGCTTCTGCTTGAGAATGCAATCCGCCACCTCTTACCAAAACATCAAGGCTAAACTTATCAATACATTTCATTTTTTCTAAGGCTGACAAAACAATTTTTTGAAGCTCAAGAGTGGGAAAATAAACATTATAAGGCCGCTTATTAACAAGAAAAGCTTTTTCACCCTTGGTAAAAAGATGAATGATGGCAATTGAAGTTTTTCTCCGCCCCACCGTTTCAATATATTTTTCTTTTTTTACTGTTGCTTTCTTAACAGCTTCTTTAACAGGCTCTTTTAACTGAGCTTCTTTTTCTTTCTTTCTTGTTTTTTTCTTTAAATCTAAATTTTCTTTTTTAATTGTTTTTTGGTTTTTAGTCATAATCATAATAAAAATTATCAAAAATTATTTCTTACTATTATAGCAAATTTTTAAAAAAAAACAATCCCGCAAGCGATATAACCTTGCGGGAAAGAATTAGCCCACCCTCCTCCCCTCTCTTTAAACAGAGAGAAAAACTAAATCAAGCTATTTCTTCTTTTTTGATTTTTTGTTTGCCATTTTTTTATTCAAATCTTGTGATTTGATTAATTTTTTTATTTTTTGTAAATAGTCGACCAACTATTTACAAAATTCTTAAAGAAAAGTTTTATTATTTTATTTTTTCACGTTAAAAAAGTTTGTCAAGTGTGGAAAACTCATTTATAAAGAAAAAATTATTATTTATATTTTTATTTTATAAAAATTTTTTCAAATATGAAAATAAATTCTTAAATAAATAAAAAAGGTCAGGAGAGTTAATCCCAACACTAAGTCTTTTGTGGATGCTGCCTCCTGACCCAATTTTATTATAATGATTAAAAAATAATAATCAATAAAAAACGGGCCTCGCTCGAGTGAGGCCCGCGACTTAGCGGGATTTATTTTCCGCATCCACATTCTAATATTAGCAAATTTAAAAAATTTGTAAAGCTTTAAAAGCGGTTTTTTGAAAAATTCTTACTGCAAAAAACTTTTTAATTGAGGTTCTAATTCTGGAATAATTTCCACTGCTTCTTTAGCCTTTTTCTTTGCCAATTCTTGGTCTCCCGTTATTTGAGCAATTTGAATTGCAATAAAATGAGACTGAGCCAATCTTGGCTCAAGTTCTATTGATCTTTCTGCCAAAGAAAATGCTTCTTTGAATTGTTGTTGATATAACTTTGTTTGAGCTAACGACCAATAACCTTGTTGATTTTTAGGAGAAAGCGCTATTGCCTTTTCCAAAACTTCTTTGGCTCTTTCTAACTTTGAAGAATCAATTCTAGCATACATATTGTAAAGTTGTCCTAATTTTAAAAAGGAACGGTATTCCAAAGGCGCTTCTTTAACGCTTTTTTCCATTTCTTGACTTAAAAATTCCAGTTCCTCTCTAAACTGATTTAAATCCACTTTTCCACTTTCTTTCTGCAAAAGATCCATAATGCCTTGAGCAAAAAAATCTCTAATTTGATACTTACCCAAGGGCGAAGCTTCTAAGGTTTTTTTGTAAAAAACCAGTCTTTCTTTGGAATCTTTTTTTTGAATTGCTTCAATAACATAACGATCAGTTTTATAAGGACCAACAATAAATTTGGAAAAAGAAAAGAAAAATAGAACTAAAATCAACATTATTAACCAACTTTTTTGAGAAAAATTTACTCCTCTGGCAACAGGTTGTTCAACCATTTTTTCTTGATCTCTCAAACTACCAGCTAATCCCAAAAATAAAAAGAACATTAAATAAGAATTAATCATATCAAAAACAGTTAGGTTTTGAACAAAATAAGCAACTAAAGCCACGGAAAAAATAGAAGTTGTCCAAAAATCAAGAGAATTTTTAAAATATTTTTTCCACAAAACATAAAAAACCGAAAGAAAAATAAAAAGATAAAAAACAAACCCAATAATACCTACTGAATATAAAGTATCAACAACAATATTATGAGCCCTGTCAAACCAAATTTCTCCTCCGCATTCTGGCAAAAACATACAAGGATTAAAATATTTAGCAAAACCAAAATCAAAGTTTTCCGGTCCCCAACCCAACCATGGCCTTTCTAAAAAGCTCTGCCACCCAGCCTGCCAAACCACTAATCTGGATTTGGTAGCTAATTGAATAAATTTTTGCTGAACGAAACTACCTGGTTGAAAAATTAAATAAGAAGAAATTAAAAAAACTATAACGGCAGTGCCCAAAAGAACTAAACCTGTCATTCTTAAATATTTTCTTTCACATTGTAAAATTAAAAAAAGACAAAGTATTAAAAACAAGCCGCCCAAAATTGCCAAGGTTGCTGCCCGGGCATCGTTTAAATAGGTTGCCAAAGCCATTGTAAAAATTGCTAAGCCAGAAAAAATTTTAACGCCTATACCAAAATTAAAAAATATCCATAAAGCCAAAAAAATATTAAAAAGCAAATAAGTGCCCATAAAAGAACTGTTGCCAATAGTCGCTCCTCCTCTGGAAGAATCCTTTAGACCCATTATATTGCTGCCAGCCAAAACCGCTAAACTAATCAAAGAAATTATAATAGCCACTGAAATAGAAATAGAAAAAACAATTAACCAGTCTTTAGGTTTTTTAAAAACCGAAGAAATAACTAAAAAGAAAGCAAACAAATGGAACCACATTAAAAGACCAGTCATTCTTTCGTACTTTGACCAAAAAGAGCGGGAAGGATCAACGCCAAAAATTGTAGCGATAATTAAAATTATTAAAAAAGCTAAAAGAGAAAATAAAACCCAATTCTTTTTTGGCCGATACTGAGGAGAAAAAATAATTAATATTAACCAGGCGAAAAAAACAATTTCAGCCAAAGCCATAAAATAAAGGCTTTTGGGACCAACAAAAGGAAAGAAAAATTTGCCACTAATCAAAATGGAGGTAAATAGCGCCAGATAAACGCCAAATTTAATAATATAAAGGCAAATCAAAGAAATCCCTTCCAAAGAAATTTCTTTTTCAGAAAAATCTTTCTTTTCCATTCTTCTTTCTTTTTTTTCTCTTGATCTCTTTCCCATAAACTTTTTTTATTATAAATCTTTGCTTGAAAAAGTCAAAAATTTTACTTAAAATGAGAAAAGAATATGACAATCAGCAAAAGAAAAACTTTACTATTTTTAGGCGATGTTTCTCTGCTTTATTCTTCTCTTTTTTTGGCTCTTTTATTAAGATGGCAGGAAAATTTTCAATGGCAGATTTTTTTTCAGCACTTTTTTCCCTTTTCTTTTTTGTATTTTTTCTGGCTAATAATTTTTTATATTTTTGGTTTTTATGATTTTGATCTTTTAAAAAATAATTTTAATTTTTTTGGCCGACTCTTTGCCATTTTAAGCGTTTGTTTAATTTTAAGCATTACTCTTTTTTATTTTCTGCCTATTTTTGGCATTAGCCCAAAAATTAATCTTTTTTTGACTGTTTTAATTTTTGGCATTGTTGTTTTTTGCTGGCGAAAATTTTTCTTTCACCTATTCTCGTCTTATTTTCAAAAAAAACTGGCAATTTTAGGAAACAATAAAGAAGCTAAAGATTTGGCTTTAGCTATTAAAGAAAATCCTCATTTGGGTTATAAATTTTTTAATTTTTTAGACGCTAAAAAAGATTTCATTAATATTTTAAAAAAAGAAAATATTGAAATTTTAGTTTTGGCTGAAAATATTTTTCTCAAACCAGAATTGATAAATCTTATCTACCAATCCCTGCCTTCCTTAAAGGTAGAAATTTTTGATTTAAGCCAATTTTATGAATTTGTTTTTGAAAAAGTGCCAGTCTCTGCTATTAATCAATTTTGGTTTTTGGAAAACCTGAAAGAAAGAAAAAAAGATTTTTATGAAAAAACAAAAAGAATAATAGATTTTATTTTAGCTTTTTTTCTTTTCTTTATTACTCTTCCCTTTTGGCCCATAATTATTTTCGCCATTAAATTAGAAGATCAAGGAAAAGCCTTTTATTTGCAAGAAAGAGTGGGAAAAAACAAAAAAATTTTTAAACTAATAAAATTTAGGTCAATGATTGAAAAAGCGGAAAAAAATGGTCCTCAATGGGCAGACAATGAAGATCAAAGAGTAACTAAAGTGGGAAAATTTTTAAGAAAGAGCCATTTGGACGAGATTCCCCAATTAATCAATATTTTAAAAGGAGATATTTCTTTAGTCGGACCAAGACCTGAAAGACCAGAATTTGTTAAACAATTGGAAAAAGAAATCCCCCACTATCATTTGCGCCATATTATAAAACCCGGCTTTACTGGCTGGGCACAAATAAAATTTAGATATGCCAGATCAGTAATGGATTCTTTTGAAAAATTCCAATACGATTTATTTTACATTAAAAATCGCTCCTTCTTTTTAGATTTTAGAATCTTGCTTAAAACCCTCCATTTATTTTTCAAAAAAGAACACCAATAGTAAAACAAAAAATAAAAAAACAAGCCGTTAAAATAACTCACTAAAAAAACTAAAAATTATTATCCCCTTTTCTTTTTTATTTCACCTTACTTACTTATTTCGCCATGGCGAAATAAGTGAGTAAGGTGAATGGTGAAGGAGGATTGATCTCTATACAATCGCTGTACTATCTCTGTACTACTTGGTATTGTTTACAAGAATTCTTTTTTGCCTTCTTTTTCAATTTTTTCAACCAATTTTTTTACATCTTGAGATTTATTTTTAGGACAAATAAAAACAATATCATCAGTCACTACTACTATTAAATTTTTTACTCCGCAGGTTGCCACTAATTGAGGAGAAACGCCATAAACCAAAATATCTTTGGAATCAATGCCTAAAAAATTACCTTTAACAAAATTACTACCCTCCCCTCCCAATGATTTTTTTAAAACTGACCAGCTGCCAATATCTGACCAGCCAAAATCTACTGGTAAAACAACATTTTTTGAATAATTTTCCAAAATTGAATTATCAAAAGAAACAATATCCATTTTTAGATATTCTTTTTTTAAAATTTCTTTAAAATTTTTCTTGCCAAAATTTTTTCTTAAAATTTGGTAAAGACGCCAATTATCCGGAACAATTTTTTTAACTAATGTTTCAATTAGTTTTGGTTGAAAAATAAAAATACCTGAATTCCAAAAAAAATTTTTTGATTTTAAAAATTTTCTCGCTCTTTCCAGGTTTGGTTTTTCCTTAAAATAATCAACTTTAAAAAATGAAAATCTGCCAATTTTTTTGAATAATTTTCCTTTTTTAATGTAACCCAAACCAACATCAGGTTCTCTGGGTTTTTCGCCAAATAATAAAATACAGTCAGGGTTTTTCTCTACAAAATCGCCGCCTACTTTTATTGCTTCTAAAAATTCATTTTGATTTTTAATTAAGTGATCGGAAGGAAAAACAGCCAATGGTTTTCCCATTTCTTTTTTAGAAAGATAGCAAAAAAAGAGTAAAAAAGCAGCCACCCTTTCTCTGGCCGCTGGTTCTAAGATAATGTTTTTTATTGGAAAATTAGGCAATTGTTTTTTAATTTCGTTAAATAAAAATTCATTACTAGAAATAAAAATATTTTCTTTTTTTGTTAAAGGCAAAACTCTTTCAAGGGTTCTTTGAAGCAAGGTTTTTTCGTCAAAAAATTTCTGAAATTGTTTTGGCTTAAAATTGCGAGAAATGGGCCAAAGCCTTGTTCCCCTCCCGCCAGCTAAAATCAAAATTTTCATAATTGTTGATAAACTAACGAACTTTTTCCCAAACAGGTTTTTGCTTTCCAAAAATTCCATAAATTACGCCAATCGTTGCTGCTAAATTTACTCCGCAAAAATAATAAACTAAATTAATTAATTTATTAAGTTTTTTTCCTTTTTTCTCAATTAAATAACCTAAAATTGCTAATAAATAAAAAATAATCTGAAAAATAAATAAAAAAAAGTAAAAAGATTTTTCTAATAAAAATAAGTTGCTTAAAAAGATAAAAATTAAAAAATACCCTATTAGCCATCTTAAAATCTTATGAGACATTAATTCAAAAAATAAAAGAGGTTTAAATCTCTTTATGCTTTCTTTTAATAAAAGTAAAGCCCCTTTAAAATGCCAACCAGCAATAACAACTTTTCTTTTAAAATTAGCGATGGCGGTTGAATAAATTTCTTCCTCGGAAATTGCTTCTGGTTCTAAAATTACACCATACCCTTGCAAAATTACTCTAATCGGTAAATCAAAATCATCTCCCCGATAAGAAGAAATTGGTTTGTAAAGTTCTCTTCTGATTGCATAGATTGAACCATTTACACCCAAAAGAGAAAAAATATTGCTTTCTAATTTTTTAAGAAAGCTTTCATATTTCCAATAAATTCCTTCGCTCTCTCCAAATGAGTATTTCAAAATATTAACATATCTTAAAAGACCAGAAACACAGCCAATTCTTTTATCGGCAAAATTCCTAACCAGTTTCTTTAAAGCGTCTTTTTGGAAAATTCCATTGGCATCAGTTAAAACTATAATTTCTCCTTTACAATGAGGAATTGTTCTGTAAATCGTGTATTGTTTTCCTTCTCTGCCTGGATAAACAAAAAGTTTAACTCCTTTTTGTTCATAATTTTTAACTATTTCATTTGTTTTATCGTTTGATTCTGAAGCAACGATTATCTCTAGCTTATCTTTTGGGTAATCTAATTCTAAACTGTTTTCAATTTTCTTTTGAATTACCTTTTCTTCGTTATAAGCAGGAATTAATAAAGAAATAGACGGGAAAATTTCTTTCTTCTCTGGTTTTTTTTCTAAAAAAATTCCCAAAACAAATAAAACCAAAGGATAGCCAAAATAGCAATATAAAATTAAAAAAATGAAAAACCAAAAAATAGTTTCCATGTTATTTAAAAAGATTTTCTCTAATCCAACAATAAGTTTTTTCCAAACCTTCTTCCATGCCTATTTTCGGTTTCCAATTTAATAATTCTTTTGTTTTGTTTATATTTGCTGTTCTTGAAATTGGGCCGATAGGTTTATTTTTATCATAAACTGGTGGTATTTTTTTTCCTGAAATGCTAATTATTTTTTCTGCTATTTCCTTAATAGAAGTGGCTTTTCCTGACCCAATATTTAAAATCAATGGTGAAATTTTTGAAATTTTTTCTTCCATTTTAATCAGTGCCTCAACACAATCTGTAACATAAAGATAATCTCTTGTTTGCCTTCCATCTCCCCAAACAACAAACTTTCTTTTTGGATAAAAAATTGCTTTTTTTATTAAATCAGTGATAGCATGTGATCTCTCATCTTGGGGTTCATTTATTCCATAAACATTAAAAATCCTTGCAATTCCTACTTTTACATTTTTCATCAAAAGCAATTGAATCTCAGCCAAAATTTTTGCCAACCCATAACCCCCATCCGGATCAATTTCCATTTTTAATTTTTGGTTTTTAATCTTTGATCTAATATCGAGGTGTTTTTCAGAAAAAATTGTTCCAAAAGAAAATTGTCTTTCTAATGGATAAATCGCCGAGGAAGAAGTATAAATGATTTTTCTCGTTTTGTTT
>Ga0272448_1001326_pt1 | contig 33768 bp, 23 predicted proteins | sample YNPCB0191_FD_202220 | JGI IMG/M metagenome (GOLD analysis project Ga0272448, IMG submission 202220) | Hot spring sediment microbial communities from Yellowstone National Park, WY, United States - YNP-CB-019-1 | ecosystem: Environmental > Aquatic > Thermal springs > Hot (42-90C) > Sediment...
ATCGGCAAGGGGATGAGCCGGCCGGGTCCTCCGGCGGAGGATCGCCTTTATCTTCCAAGCCATGCTGCCGCTGATACTGCTGGATTTCGGCGTAATGCCGCATGAGTTCGATCCACCGCTGGCGGCTGATCCCAGAAAATCGGCCTTCCTGTTTTCCCTGATCAGGACCTCGGTCTTCCGAAGATCGGGGATTTTGACTGTCCCCCGAAGTGGGGCTGTTTTGGGGATTTTCCGCCATGATCGGGTTTCCTTTCTCAGGGAGGGCTTTCGTAAAACGGCTGATCGGAGAGCGGCGCTGCCTTTCTACGGTTTTGCCCAGCGGGTGCCGGGGCCGGAGACTTTCATCTGCAATCGGTACAAAGCGGTGGAAGCGGTGATGAACAGTTGTTTGCGATCCGGCCCGCCAAAACAGACATTGGCCGTCCAGGGTTCCGGCACCTGGATATGTTCGATCTGTTTGCCTTCCGGACTAAAGACAAAAACTCCTTTGCCCGTCAGATACACATTGCCCTGCTCGTCGATGGTCATGCCGTCGGAACCCATGGAGCAGAAGAGGGTTTTGTCGGTCAGTGTGCCGTCGGGCTGGATGCGGTACCGATAGGTTTTACTGGCGCCGATGTCGGCCACATAGAGCCAGGTGCCGTCGGGCGTGCCCACCAGGCCGTTGGGCCGGACCAGGTCGTCGGCCACCCGGCGCAGGCGTTTGCGATCCGGGCTGAGGAAGTAAACTCCTTCGACGTCGATCTCTTTCGTGGTTCGCTTCCAATAGGGCCGACGATAGAACGGATCGGTAAAATACAGGCCGCCGTCGGGCCGAATCCAAAGATCATTCGGCCCATTCAGGAGTTTGCCTTCAAAGTCTTTGACCACCACGGTAACTTTGCCGGCCGGATCGATGCACCAGAGTTGATTTTCTGCGTCGGCGCAGGCCCAGAGATTGCCTTGGGCGTCGAAGTACAGGCCGTTGGATCGGCCCGCCGGTTGCAAAAAGGTGCGGAGCTTGCCCTCGACGGTCCAGCAGAGGATGCGGTCGTTCGGCTGGTCGGTGAAGAAGACGTTGCCGTGGCTGTCCGAAGCGGGGCCTTCGGTGAAACGGAACTGATCGGCCACTTTTTCCAGCTTGGCGCCTGGGGCAATCACCGGGCTTTGTTCGGCGGCCTGACTGGATGCCGCTGCCGTCCATGCGATCCATAGGCCCAAAATCCCTACCGCCCACCCTAAACCACGGAAATCCCGATCAAATGCAGCATTCCATCCAGATCGACCCATGAACGTCATTTACTCTTTCTCCTTGGAGGATTCTTTGGGAGGAACGCGAATATCCAGGTGATCCAGAATGTCCTGGCCGCCAAGCCGAGGACGACGGGATTTGCCCGCCTTAGAATCCGAAGGCTCACCGGATTGCGACGATTCGCCCGTTTCCTCTCCAGCAGCCGAGGGTTTGGCCTGGGAAGGTTTTTCCCGCTCGGCGCCGCTCGGGGAAGGCTTTTCTTGCTCTCCGAGTTCTTTCATGAGGCGTTCCAATTCTTCTTGTCCCGGGTCCCGTTTTCGCTGAGGGATGGGGGGCGTTTCGGGTTCCGGCTTGGAGGGAGCCTTTTTTCCCGACGTATCGGCGGGCTGAGGAGGCCCGAAAAGTTCTTCCGGCTTGGCGGCCGGCCCAGAGTTTTCTCCACCGGTCCGAATCATCTGCGCGGAAATTTGGAAATGGAAAGGACGGAACGTCTCTTTGGGGAAAGCCCGGCCTGGTAATTCCAGTCGGAAATATTTGAGTGTTTCCAGGTCTTTGGGCGGTTCAAAAACCAAGGTGTCCTTCGCCGATCCACCCGGTAAGATTCTTTCCCCGCCGGAATCCTCACTGCCCAAGGCATCCATGCGAGGAATCTGCCGATATACGCCTCCTTTGTTATCCGCAAGTTTTAAAAGGGTGCCCTCTTGGGCCGCTCGACTCCATCCGGCGAAAAAGAGGATTTTGTCCTCGGCTTGGTTTTTGACCTGAACATCCAGCAGGAGATATTCTCCTGGTTTTTCCACCCAGGAGGCAGGAGCAGGCGCCAATCGGGCAGAAAGGATGCTTACGGAAGTCGTCCCACGCCGGATGCCTTTTTTCGCTGCATCCACCCAGGAAATTTCGGAAGGGGCCGAAGATTCCTCTTGGTTTGCCAAGGCGGGGGGGGCGGCAACATCAGAGGGCTTCTTCTGGGCTCCGGAGCTCTGCATTCCAAGAGGAATAACGCCCGTAAACAACAGAACCACCACTACCAGCAGAGCTACCGCGGTTACAGCCAGGCCGACGATCATCAGGACATTGTTCTGTTGCCGACGATACGGGAGCACCGGCGTCAGGGGGACGGTTTTGGTATGGGAACCGGCTGCTAGAGGCGTTTGTGGGGTGAAATCCAAAGCCAAGCTTTTTTCCCCTGTGCTTGGTGTGTCCTCCAGGGATTCGGGAGGGGTTTGGTCGGGCACCGGGGGCGGCTGCGGAAGCAGGCGGGCTGTCGGAACCGCACGGCATTGCCCCCCCTGAGGGTTTGCTGATGCTACAGTTCCACTGGGGGCCGCTCCTTCCAACACCTCCTCCCTCCCGGAGGAAACCGATTCGCCGGAAGCGGCCAATCCGCCTGGAACCTGCCGGACAAACAAACCTCGCACATGGCGAGCCGGAACCCAAGGGCCTTCTGTCCCTTGGCGAACCAGATCGTCGGGGGCTAGTTTGCCGCTCTCGGCCAAGGCCCGCAGTGCCGAAGGTTTCAACGGGCCGGTCGTTACCCCAGCCAATTTACAAAACCACAGGCCAGCCATATTCCGCCCTTTTCTCTCTAAAAAACCCATTTCGGCGGAAAACGCCCGCAAAGGGGAGTCCGGCCAACCGCACCGAAGCCGCCTCTTGCTGTTTGTCGGCCTTCTCCCTTATTTAACCAAATTTTTACAAAAAATCTATCCCCTTTCTCGTCTCATGCCAGGATGGGACGGACGTTTTCCGTTTCCAGCCCATCGCCGGATGTTCCTGCTGGGCGCCGCCGTGGGATACCTCTAGGTCGGTAGTCATGCTGCCGCGATGCACCTCCCGTGGGTGGAGGGAAAACCCTTTCGGGTTCCTTACCTGATGAGCGGAGAATACGATCCGTACCCTTCGAGCGGGTTGCTTCTTGCCTGAGTGGATCGGCTCAGATACGATAAAGGCATCCAGGATGGGGAAGAAAGTTCGGCAAGGAACATGGTCCCAGCAATGGGAGGGCCATTGGAGGTCTATTTCGGACCTTTTGTGGCCAGGGGCGGGGAAATTGTTCGCCGTGGCCGGGCAGACCGTTTACGCTCTGAGCAAGGAGACGTTATGGTGAGGCAAGTTTCCCAAAAGCCTACTTCCAAGGCGATTTCTCGGCGGGCGGCCCGTGGGCCAGAAACAGCCGGGCCGCTAGAACCGGACTTCCAACAGGCAGAGGCCCTGCTGATGCAGATGTTGGCCATTCCGGGCCGGAGCGGTCAAGAACGGCGGATTCTGGAGTTTATTGTCCGCAAACTCCAGGAAGCCGGTTTGCCCAGGTCAGCCGTCCAATGGGATCCGGTGCACCAGCGTTCGCCCTTAGGCGGCGAGGTGGGCAATCTGGTCGTTCCGCTTCCGGGGACGCGGCGGGGACCGCGTCGGCTGCTGATGGCCCATGTGGATACCGTGCCGTTATGCGTGGGCGCCCGGCCGGTCCGGAAGGGCGATCTGATTGTGCCGGCCGATTCTGCCACCGCCCTGGGCGCCGACAACCGGGCCGGAGCCGCCGTCATCCTTTCGGCCGCCTTGGAGCTGCTTCAGCGCCGGTTGCCTCATCCGCCATTGGTCTTTTTCTGGACGGTGCAGGAAGAGGTGGGGCTTTTAGGCGCCCGGTTAGCCAAATTATCCCTTCTGGGGCGTCCGAAATGGGCATTTAACTTCGACGGCGGGCCAAGCCATAAGGTAACCGTCGGTGCTACCGGCGGCCAACGGATGCGGATTCGGATTCACGGCCTGGCCAGTCATGCCGGGGTGGCGCCTCAGGATGGCCTCAGCGCCATTGCCGTGGCTGGTTTGGCCATCGCTGCCCTGCAACAAGACGGTTGGCTTGGCCTGGTGGAAAAACCGGATGGCCAAGGGACCTCCAATATCGGAATCATCCACGGCGGCGAAGCCACCAATGTGGTTACCCCCGAGGTGGAACTTCAGGCCGAGGCACGAAGCCATGACCCCGCTTTCCGCCAAAAAATCGTCCAAACCTTCCGGCAGGCCTTCCAACAGGCGGCCCAACAGGTGCGGAACATCCACGGCCAAACCGCCTCCATCACCTGGGAAGAACGGATCGATTACGAAGCGTTTCGGTTGGCCGACGATGCGCCATGTGTGTTGGCTGCGGAAGCTGCTGTGCGGGCCGTCGGCGCCAGGCCCGAACGGACCGTCTCCCAAGGCGGGTTGGACGCTAATTGGATGACCCACCGAGGCATTCCGACCGTAACGCTCGGCTGCGGGCAGGTCAACCCGCATACCCAGCAAGAATATTTAGTCCTGCCGGAATTCTTCCAGGCCTGCCGAATCGCTCTCCGACTGGCTGCCGCCGCCGAATCGGAACCTACCGCTGAAACAACCCGGTAGTGTGCGTGGATTGCCCGCCCCCGGCGCTTTGTCCACGGGAGACGCACTGCTTCGGCGTTTGTTCCCAGAGCCAGCAGAAGAATCGTTGGCAGCGAAAAATGGTTTTCTGTGTTGTTGGTAAATGGAAGGAGCTCGAGAGATGAAGCATCGCAGATCATTTTGGACAACTATAGGTATTGGAACTTTTCTGAGCCTGCTGGGGATGGATGCTGCTGGTCTCGAAGAGGTTCGTTTGGCAAAAGAGCCCGATGGACTGATTGCTTCGCCGGAGCCGGATTGGCCGCAGTGGCGGGGGCCGCGGCGGGATGGGATTTCGGACGAAAAAGGGCTGCTTCCATCTTGGCCGGAAGGCGGGCCCCGATTGCTTTGGAAAATCGGCGGTTTGGGCCGGGGATGGTCTAGCCCGATTGTGGTCGGCCAAACTCTCTACATTACCGGCGACTTGGAAGACGATCTGGTGATTTTCGCCCTGGACGTCCAAGATGGTTCGGTCCGATGGAAGGCCAAAAGCGGCCAAGCTTGGAAAGGATCGTATCCGGGCTGTCGCGCCGCCTGCACCTATTCGGAAGGTCGCCTGTACCATCTGAACGCTCATGGTCGGCTGGTGTGTTTGGAGGCCCAGACGGGCCGAGAAGTCTGGGCGGTGGATATTCTCGAGCGGTTCCAGGCCAAAAACATCACCTGGGCACTGAGCGAATGTGTACTAGTGGAAGGGGATCGGGTTTGGGTGACTCCGGGGGGACCGAAGGCCCTCATGGCCGCCCTGGATAAAAAGACCGGCCAAACCCTGCTGACCACCCCGCCGCTGGAAGGTGAACCGACCTCCCATAGCTCGCCGATTTTGTTTCGGTACGGAGGCCGACGGATCATCGCCCAATGTTCCGCTTCGCATGGATTCGGTATCGACGCTGAGACCGGAAAACTGCTGTGGACCGTGCCCCTGCGGAATCCTTATCTGACGAACGTTTCGACACCCATTTATGCCCAAGGGGCCGTGTATTATGTAACCCCGTATGCGGAACATGGCCGATTGTATCGGCTTCGAGCGGCCGACGATGGCGTCCGGGCGGAGCACGTTTGGACCCACCTACTGGATTCGGTAACTGGCAGCGGCGTTTGGGTGGATGGGGTGCTGTATTCGGCCGGATACCGAAAAGCCAAGTGGTGGTTTGCCGTGGATTGGCAGACCGGCCAGACCTTGGCGGAACTTCGGGAGTTTACGACCGGCGCCCCGGTCTATGCAGATGGACGTTTGTATATTCTAGACGAGCAGGGGCAGGTGGGGCTGATTCAGCCCCATCGGGATCGGCTGGAAATCGTGGGCCGATTCCGCCTGGTGGAACAGAAGGTCCGGGACGCCTGGGCGCATCCGGTGCTCTGCCAGGGTCGGCTTTACCTTCGGTATCATGAACATCTGTGGTGCTATGCGATGAAGCAACCGACGCCCTGAAGTTCTTTGATTTGTTGGTCGGCTCTTCCCGGAACGGTTCCCATGGATGGCCAAAACCGGACCATCCCGGAAGGTCATTTATTTGCTGGTCGGCTCTTCTGGCTGTTGCTGCTCGGCCAGGATTTTGGTTACCAGGCTTCCATCCAGTTCGGCCAGGGGCAATTGGGGGGGAATGCCTGGCACGTGCCGAGGTTCAGCGATCCAGAAGGTGAAAGAGCCGGCCAAGAACAACACCCCGGCCGCTGCGGCAAAAACCGGTGCGTATCCCACATGGTCCACCGCCCACCCGGCCAAGGGGGCCAACACAAACGGAATGGCTATGCAAAGGTTTACGGTGCTCAGATAGCGGGGATGCCGATGCGGAGGGCAAGTCTCAAGCGTGTAATTGTTTAAGATCGGTAGGAGCAACGGCGAAATCCCAAGCGGAATGAACATCAGCCAGGAAAGACTCCCGCTGATTTGCCCCGGCAAAAATGCCAAGAGGGCGGCCAAAGCGGGCGCCCCGGAAGCCCCAAAAATCAATACCCGCAACGTGAGCCGATTCCCCCATCCGTCGGCCATCGGTCCGACCAAAAGACTAGCCGCCCCAACAGCTAGGTTTTGGGTGATAGCAAATCGCATCAGTTCCATCGGAGGGCATTGGAACTTTCCCAGGGCCAAGGCCTGATAATGCGGAGCCACAATAAGGCCAAAACCTAAACAGATAGCCACCAGTCCGATTCGTCGGAGGTTTGGGTCGGCCCGAAGGGCCTGGAGCATGTCCCGGAAGTTCCGAGCCGGGCGACGGCCTGGTCGCCGAGCGATTTCATCGGCCGGTTCCCATACCCCAAGAGCAGCCCAGGCCGACAAACATAAACACGCGGCTACCCATAAGAAAATCCGATGGAAAAGGGGTTGTCCTTGCCCATCGTTTTGCAGCCAACCGGGCAACAGCCACCAGGCAAATCCTGTAGCCGCCATAGTGCCCCAAAAGGTGGATCGACGCAAAAGGCGCCCCCGAAGCGTGGGCCGAATCACTTTCCCCTGCACCGTGCCGAAGGAAAGAAGATAACCCCCGTTGAGCACGAAGAAGAGAAAATAGAGGCCCATCACCCCGAAAGCCAGCAGGAGGCTGGGGCGTGCTGGGTGGGCTTTCCATAAACTGGCCATGGCCGCCACCGGCAGAGCCATCAGGGCGGCAAAAGCGGCCAAGGAGCGTTTCTTCAGCCGCATCGCACGAAGCCGATCCGCCAAAAATATCTGCGCCCCGCCTTGCCCCAGCCGATTCAGCACCGGTAAAAATCCCCGGAGCCAACCGGCGCCCGGACCTGCCGCCGCATCCAAAAACGCCGGCATGATCACGCTCTCGGTCTTAAAAATCCACCCCACACAATAGACGATCTGATGCACAGCCAAGACCCAGAGATTCCGCTTTTCGTGCGATTCCACCTGGGGATTGGCCAACCATCCCTGGGCCGGACTGCTCGAAGGCGGGCAACAAGTAGGTAGGATGGGCTTCGTATCGGGCAACTCGTCCATAGCCCTCAATATAGAAGTTTTCGAACCTCCTTGCTACGGGAGCCGGAACCGACGTTGCTCCAATGGGCATAGGGCATACGCGGTTTCCCGTTCCCCATACCTGGTTCGTTTCGTAGGTTGCCTATCCCGTCGGCCCAGATGCCGAAGGGGCAGAAGCCACGGCGGACGGAACGTCCGTCCTGGCCGCAGAGGCGCCCGCTCGTTCCGCCGAAACGGCCCATCGAATCACCGTAACATAAAACGTTTCTCGGTCGATCGGTTTGGACAGATAGTCGTCGCAGCCGGCGTCAAGGCATTTTTGCCGATCTTCTTTCATGGAGTGCGCGGTTAAGGCAACTATCGGTCCTGAATACCCTTCCGATCGGAGTCGGCGTGCCGTCTGATAGCCGTCGAGTACGGGCATCTGCATATCCAGAAGGATCAGATCATAAGGCCGCTTGGAAGCGGACCCCTCGGCCTGGGTATTATCCGAAGTCGCCAAGACCTTTTCGAGCACCTTTTGGCCGTTATCCACCACTTCTACCTCAGCGCCTAACCGCTGTAAGAGGAAGGAAATGAGCCGTTGATTGTCTTCGCCGTCTTCGGCCAAAAGGATTCGACAATGGAGTTGGGCCTGAGGATGGGACGGGGGATGTGTTGTCGAGGCAAGGGTACCAAGGGGCTGAAAAACGGCCGTCTCGGTAGGATGTTCGAGAAACGGAACATCTTCCAGTGGACCTGTAGGAATGGTTAGGGTAAAAGTGCTCCCCTGGCCCGGCGTACTGCTCACGGTAATATCGCCGCCGAGGGCCTTCGCCAGACGTTTGCAAATAACCAATCCCAACCCCGTGCCGCCGAAACGGCGTGCGGCGGAAGAGTCCACCTGTTGGAAAGGTTGGAAGAGTCGGCCGATTTGCTCGTCTGTCATGCCAATACCGGTGTCGGCGACTTCGCATTGCAGTTGGGGATTTTCTCCTTGGGGATCGAGACATGCTACCCGGATACAAACTTCCCCAGTTTCGGTGAACTTAAGGGCATTTCCTACCAGATTCACCAAAATCTGCCGAAGCCGCACAGGATCGGTCCTAATCGTTTGGGGGATAGGACTGAGGTACTTCAGCTTTAGGGCCACTCCTTTGTTTTGGGCGACCACCCGCATCAGGGAGAGGACTTCGGCCAAAATGCCCTGAACGTTACAAGGCGAAACCTCTAGAGAAAGTTTCCCCGCTTCGATTTTCGAGAGGTCCAGGATGTCGTTGATCAAGGCCAAAAGGTGGCGACCATTCCGTTGAATGATCTCCATAGCTTCTCTTTGCTCAGGCTCCTGAAGCGAATCGGCCAAAATATCTGTATATCCCAAAATGGCTGTCATCGGGGTGCGGATTTCATGGCTCATGTTGGCCAAGAATTCGCTTTTCGCGTGGTTTGCCGATTCAGCCGCATTGCGAAGCTCTTCTAAACTTTTGTTAGCCTTCTCCAGAGCCGCCGCATATTCCTCCAATTGATCTCTGGCTCGTTTACGCATCAAGGCTTCGATAAACACCCCGGCCAAAACGGAAACCCTTTCTATATCCTGACTGGTATAAGGAGTCTCTTTGTTGGCCAAAGCGATCATCCCCATAAGCTGATCTTGTTGATAAAAGGGAACCCCTAAGAAGCGGCGAATGGGCACATGGCCTTCCGGAAGACCCACTCGAGCGGGATGGGTTGCCAGGTCGTTGACGATCAGCGGCTTGCCGTGTTGGATGACCTCGCCCCACAAACCGCGGATTTCCATATTCCGGATGGCTTGGGCGGCCTGTTGAGATTCTATTCGGCAGAGTTTCCACCCTGGGGCGCTGATGGCCAGGGTGTCCAGACGTCCCTCGGAGTTCAACAGGCCCACCCAACCGCAGCCGCTCTCGGCGATCTGTTCTAAGACGGCAAGAGACTCTTGGGCGAAGTGTTCCTCGGTCGGCGATTTTAGGCCCGCTTCCAAAATGCGATTCATGCCCTCCAAAAGACGACGGTGGGCCTCTTTTTCCTGCTCGATTCGATGCCGCTGGGTAATATCTTCCGCCACACACACCACAGCCCGGATCGGCTCCTCCATAGAGGAAGCCGATACCAACACCGGAATCCGTCGGCCGTCTTTGGCTCGATAGGTTTTTTCTATGGGCCCCACACTGCTCGGTGTGGAAAAAGAAAAAAGAGGGGCCAGCTCCAATGGGTCTTCCACCACCTTTTCCCAACGTTGGCCGACTAATTCCGTTTCCGAATATCCCAACAGTCGGCACAAAGCGGGGTTGACGGTTTGGATAAGACCATCGGGACTAACCACCACCATCAGGGCGTTACTCATCGACTGGAGGATTTTATCCAGATACGTTCGAGAGACGGTGGTGATCTTAAGCTGATCGACCATTTTCTGGAAAGCGTCGGCCAAGACGCCAACTTCGTCCGGAGCATCCCGGTCGATCTTTAGATCAAACCGTCCTTGGCCGAGAAGAGCAGTGGCTTTAGTCAGTCGAGTGATGGGGCGAATGATCTTCCGCGTGGCGATCCAGGTCAAACCAATCCCTACCATGATGAAGACGCCGCCCATGGTAAAGTTCCAACGGTGGAGGGCGGCAATCTCCTTCTGAATCTCTTCTGTAGAAAGCCCTAAACGCACCCCCCCGATCTTCTTCTTCCCCAGATAAATCGGGCGATACACGTCCAGCCGCTGCGGTCCGTATTCCATCCATATTCTGTCGGCCTGCCACGCTTTCTGCGACACGGCATCCGTTAAAGGCATATTACGAAACCGATTTTCGGAAGTGCCGTCCGTAAGCACCCGTCCTTGATCATCTAAAAGATAAATGTAAACCACTTCCGAATAGGAAGCGATCTCCTTGGCAAATAATCGAAGTCGGTAAATATCCAGACCTACAATAAAATCGACACAGGTCCGAGCCGCCACAGAAGTTAATACCTGGGCCTTTTCCTCCAACCGAGTCCGAATTTCCTTCTCCTGCCGTTGCGAAACATTTTGGGTAATGACAAGACAGAAACTGATCAGCAAGGCGCAGGTATATCCTGCAAACCTCTGCGTCAAAGTGGAAGGCCGAAAAAACTTTCGGAGACTACCCACACCCCTACCCCTGTTCCGCATTCCTGTAAAGAGAATCGACCTGTTTATTGAGGAATCCCTAAAGACTCCAACAGTCGCATACTTCGGCGAACCGGATGAAGTGCAGCATCCGCGCCGCCGGGAATTTCATCAAATTTCGTCGTTCTTTGGAACTTCCTGAGAGCTTCACGACCGGACGCCGTTTGCTCCATACCAAGGAGCACCTCCCGAACCGCCGTCGTTATCTGGGAATCCAAATCCCGCCGATGACAAACCACATGCCGAGGCACAGAAGCCGTAGTGAATATCGCCGTACACTGTTCAGGATGCCCCTTACGGAATCGCTCAAACTTCCCTTCGTGGATAGCTCCGGCGGCCGCCTTACCACGTAAAACCCAAAAGAATACCGTCTCCTCATCTCCTGCAAAAAGATAACCCACTTCGTCGGCGGCAAGAGAAACGGAAGTCGATGTTTCTTTGAGGGGCCGCACTCTGAGGCCCGCTTCCATCAATGCGCCCATGGGCAATAAATATCCACTTGTGGAGGTGGGTTCATCCAATGCGATCACCCGACCGCCTAATTGTCTTATCTCCTTCAATTCGCTGTCGTTGCGAACAAAGATCACCCCTCGATACTCGCCCTTTTCCTCCTTCCATCGCCGGAGCATCGGCTCTGCTCCGCAAAGATCGCATACCTTGACCACAGGCCAAGGGCTGTCGATATAAATGTCCACTTATCCCTTTTCCATCCGTTCGGCCATCTGCTCCACAGAATCGCAAACAACGGTTTCGCACTCAGTTAGCCCATACGGACGCAACGCTTCGGTTAAATAATCCTGCAAGGGCTGAAAAATTTCCAGCCCTTTTTTAGGAAATTTCGATACGGAGCCGATCCTCAAAACCCAACCAGAGTTCCGTCGGGATTGCTCCAAGTTCTCAGAATTATGCAGTGTTTTGCTGCCCGCATCGGCGCCGCCGCAGCCGCCAGTTGCCGTCGCAAGCAACAAAACCACCCATTCCCACCGTACTCGTCTCATTGCGTATTCCTCCGGAAGAGCAACCGGAATCCGCCATATCCCTCCTTCCAATGAAACACAATCTTCGTAGAGGCTGCTCTCCCAAAGAAATGTTTCTCCGTACTTCCTGGGCCATCGAACAGACGTGTGGCCATCTACCCCTCAAACATAGGATAAAAAAACATAGAAGGCCTCATTGCAGTTCCAAGCGGTAAAAATGGAACGTCGAGGAATTCCCTTTATCCCCCCAAAGGAATCCACACCCCTCTTCCACCCATGCTTGGAACCAATCCCCCGACAAAACCAATTCGCGGCCGGGCAGGGGGGAGGAGTGGCCCCCCTGGTTCGTCGCCCTCCAGGAATGCCAACGGCTTATTTCCGGCCCGCATCCTCGGTCTGTTCCATGAGCAACGCAGAGGCCCCCAATTTTTGTCATATTAGTCCACTAATAAGGGGGGTCTGCGAGAATGTTTTTTTCCCCTCTTATTGCTAGCATTCTTTCCCCTAGGAAAGTATAATACCCTAAGAAGTCTCAAGGAGTTTCTGCGATGAGTGACCCACTCCGTGGCTTTTCTCCCGTGGAGTACCAAGCTCCGTCTTCAGCCGACGGCAGGAAACAAGCCTCCCCCATGGCCGAAGAGGCTCCTCGTCAGAGCCGACGAGGGCTTTTCCGCGCCGGTCTGATGGCGGCGCCGTTGATCCTCACCCTGCCCAATCGCCCGGCCTGGGGCCAATCCGGCGGCAACGGAACTAACGTCACCCCTATCAGCGCCGCCAAAAAAGCCGGCCTTTCCGAAGAACAAATTGAACAGCTCCGCCGTCAACTCCAACAGGCTGAGGGGACAACCGGCTCGGGCTGGCTCGAAACCGATCCGGGCGATTCTTCCGAACCTTAAGCGGCTGGCCTGTCATGGATTCGGCTTCCGCTGTCCAATGGCGTTTATTGTCCCCGGCCCCTTTGGTATTTCACGCCTGGCAGGCAGAAGAGCTCGTTTTGGTCTTTCATCCTCTCAGCGGAGATACTCATCTGCTGGACGTGCTTTCGGCAGAAGTGCTCCGACTGTTGCAGAGCAGCCCCCTGCAGGAAGAGACGTTGCGGCGTCATCTGCTGGAATGGGCCGGCTTTTCTCCGGAGGAGTTTCCTTTAGCTCGGCTGCAAACCATCCTGCAGCAACTGGAACATTTGGATCTGATTGAACAGGCGTTGTCGTGATCGTATCGGAGTGTTCCCCTGTTGTGCTTCGTCGCCAGCTTTGCGGGCAAGGCGTCTGCATCCGGACCGGGCCTTTGGTCTGCCGCATCCAATCTCCTTTGCCAGAAATCGCCCAGGCTTTAGCCGCCTATTATGCCGATTTTCCCATCTTGCCGGAGAGCCGGTTTGCCGATATTCACCTTCAGGTCCGGCCTGGCCGGGGTTTGCGCCGGTGGATTCGGCCGCAGGTCTTTTGCCAGTGCAACGGAGAGATTCCGTTTAACCCGCATCCCCGCTGTTTGGCGCCGGCCATGCTGGAATGGGGTCTGAATTGGGCGGTGGCCAATCTGGCCCATTGGTACCTGATGATCCATGCCGCCGTTCTGGAAAAGGGAGGCCGGGCGTTGATTCTGTCGGCCCTGGCCGAGGCCGGCAAAAGCACCCTCTGTGCGGCCTTGGCGTTGCGAGGCTGGCGATTGTTTTCCGACGAGATCGCCCTGATCCGGTTGGACGACTGCCAGTTGGTCCCCTTGGCCCGGCCCATCTGTCTGAAAGGGGCCTCCATCGAACTGATCCGGCAGCAGGACTCGGGCTGGCTGGTCGGTCCCACCTTGCCCGATCCGGTTCGGGGCGGCATTGCCCTGGTTCGACCCAAACCGGATTCCGTAGCCCACATGCAGGACCCGGCGCCGGTCGGATGGGTGGTATTTCCGCAGTTTGTGCCCGGCTCAGCCGCCCAATTCAGTCCCCTGCCCAAAGCCCTGGCCTTCCTCCGCTTAGCCGACAACTCCTTTAACTACAGTCTGCTGGGGACCACCGGCTTTCAGACCTTGGCCGGCCTGCTGGATCGGGCTGCCGGGTGTTATAAATTCCGATATAGTAACCTGCAGGAGGCGGTCCGGTGGCTGGAACGGCTCATGGAACGACCTCCCGAAAGCTCTCCTGCCGGTTCCCTGACCCAGTTCGACCCAACTATTGAGCCGACCTGATGGATTACCGTCCTGGCTCGAAATCGCTGCTCGTTCAGGTGCTTCGGCAACCTGAGCAAATGACCAGCTTGGACCTGGCCGATTGGGACCTTTTGGTCCGGCAGGCCCGGAGTGCACGGCTTTTAGGTCGGCTCGGATGCCAGGCGGAACAGTTGGGCCTGATGGATCGGATTGCCCAGCCGGTCCGCCCCCATCTGCAAGCCGCCATTCGGGTAGCCGAAAAACACCGCTCCACCATGCAATGGGAAATCCAGCAAGTCCGCCGGGTGCTCGCCCCGGTTTGCCAAAGAATCGTCCTGCTCAAAGGGGCGGCGTATGTGGCCGGACAATTGCCTCCCGCTTTAGGTCGCCTGTTTTCCGACCTGGACATTCTCGTCCCCAAAGCGGAGCTGGCTCAGGTGGAACAGACCCTTTTGTCCGCCGGTTGGCAGCCCATCAAACTCCATCCCTACGATCAGCGTTACTACCGGGCCTGGATGCACGAATTGCCGCCCCTGGAACATCGCACCCGACATACCACGCTGGATGTGCACCATAGCATTCTGCCGGAGACCGGCCGGTTGCATCCGGATCCGCAGCTTCTGCTGGCCGACGCCCGCCCCTTGCCGGAAAAACCGCTTTATCTGCTCAGCCCAGCCGATATGCTCCTGCACAGTGCGGCGCATCTTTTCCAGGACGGCGAAATCGGCGGGGCGCTGCGGGACCTGGTGGATATGGCCGATCTGCTCCGGCATTTTGACGCCGATCCGCAGTTTTGGTGGAGCCTGCTTGCCAGAGCTCGGCAGTTGGAATTGGCCCGGCCGCTTTGGTACGCCCTGGCCCATCTCCGATGGTGCTTCCCGCCCCAAAAGCCGGACCTACCAGCGTTAGTCCCAGCGGATGTCTTTCGGCAAGCCCGAGCCGATCAACCTCCTTGGCCCATCCGCACGCTGATGCATTTTCTGATCCGGCGAGCCATTCAGCCGGAACTGCCAGAGCAGACCACCTGGTTGGGCCAGACGGCCCGTTGGTTGCTGTATGTGCGGTCGCATTGGCTTCGGATGCCGCCCCGCCTGCTGGCCAGCCATCTGGTGCACAAAGCCCTCCGCCGCTGGCGTCAAGAAGAAGAACCCACTCCGTAATCTGCCAGTCCAGACGCACCGCCCAGCTCTCTTGGAGCCGCGAGGTATTACCCGCATATCCGTCTGTTTGGCCGATCTTACCCAGGCAATTCCATCACCGCTTTTAGGACGCCGTCTTGATAGTGGGCTACCAGCTCAAACGCCTCGACGATCCGGTCCAACGGATACCGATGCGTGATCCACCCCAGCGGGTCGAATCGGCCCTGGTGCATGGCCTCTAAAACCGGTTCCATGCAATATCGTTGTCGGCGGACCCATTGGATGCAGATTTCTTTTCGGCGGGCCAGATGCGTAGGCGTGGGAACCTGCTCTTCCGGCGGGATGCCCACCCACAGAATCCGCCCGCCCGGTTTGGCCAATCGAATCCCCTCGGCCAAACAGGCCGCATCCCCAGAACATTCAAACACGCAATCCACTCCCAACGGCTCCTGCCGCAAAATAGCTGCGGCGGCGTCTTCCTGGCGGGCGTTGCCGGCCCAGTCCGCGCCGTACCGAAGGGCCGCCGCCAATCGCTCGTCCAACAAATCCGTGGCATACACGGAGCAACCGGCCAGCAGTTTCGCCCAAACCAGCACACTCAGTCCGATCGGGCCGCAGCCGAAAATAGCCGCCTTTTCGCCCGCTTGCAGCCGGCCAAGCCGAACCGCATAAAGCCCAATCGAAAGCGGCTCCGCCAAAACCGCATGATCCAGCGTCAACCCGTCGGGAATCGGAAAACAATTCTCCTCCGGCAATACCAAATACTCCCGCACTGCGCCGGGCGCTTCCCCAGGGCCGCCCAGAAACCGGAGTTGCCGACAGGTATTCGTCCGACCGGCCCGGCACTGATCACACTGGCCGCACACAATCGCCGGATCAATGGCCACTGGATCGCCCACCTTCACCCGACGTGTGCCCGGCCCCACCTCCACGACTGTCCCGGCGCATTCATGACCCAGCGAGGCGGGATACTGGAGGATTTGGTCGCCGATTCGGCCATGGAGGTAATAATGAACATCTGATCCACATACGCCGACCCGTTCCACCCGCACCCGCACCTGCTGCGGGCCTTCCAGCCGCGGTACCTCCGTCTCCAATATCTCCATCTGCCGGATGCCGGTCAAAAATGCCGCTCTCATACTGGCCGCCTCATAAGTTTTTTGTCGGTCTCTGGGATTCTCCAGGCCCCATTCTTCCAGGATAATGAAAATAGCGATCTGGTTCGAGGACCCTATTCCGCAAAGGACGCCAACATCCGAAACCATTGTATAGAATTTCTCCGGAGGAAGACAGCGTGTTGTCCAAAGAGATTGTTCGTCGAGCGATTCACTTTGAGTATCCGCCTCGGCTTCCGTTTTGGCAGCGGGTGGTCTCCTGGGCGCCGGACGATGTATGGGACATTTGGGAGATGGATCGGGCGGAGGCGGGTTGGTTTTTCGACAACCCCGCGCCGGACGATTGGAGATGCCTTTGGCGGCGCACAGAACAAAAGAACATGGGCCAGGTCGTGGGCCACCCGTTGGCCGACTGGTCGGCCCTGAAAACCTATCGGCCCCCCAATCCCCGGAATCCCTTCTATTTCGAGCGACTGCCGCCCTTATTGGACCAGGCCCAGGACCGGTATGTAGTTGTTACCAGCCATTTCAATCTGATCGAACGGCTTCACATGCTCCGAGGGTTTGCCGCGGTGATGGAAGATTTTTATCTGGAGCCGACCAAGGTGGAACAGGTGCTGGATATGATCCTGGAGTTTACGGCGGAGCGGCTCCAGGAGCTAGGGCGCCGATTCCCCGGCCAGATCCACGGCATTTTTCTGACCGACGATTGGGGCACCCAGAAGGGGCCATTCGTCAGCCAGAAAATCTTTGATCATTTCTTCGCCCCCCGGTATCGAACGCTTTTCGAGGCCATTCATGGGCACGGCTGGGATGTGATCCTGCACAGTTGCGGCCGGATCAACAGTTTAGTGCCTCGGCTGATCGAGCTGGGCGTGGATGTGCTCAACATGCAGCAGCCGCGGGCGTATGGGCTGGTGGAGTTCGGGCAGCAATTTCGCGGCAAGGTCTGTTTTTTGACCACCGTGGATATCCAAACCACCCTGCCCCAAGGGGACCCGCAGCAGGTGCGAGAAGAAGCCCGGCTTCTCTTGGAGCACTGGAGCACACCGGCCGGCGGCTTTATCGTGTTTAACTACGGCGACCCCGACGCCCTGGGCATCCCGCCCGGTATTACCGAAGTGATGTTCGGGGAATTTGTGGGTTTGATGGACTTGACGTTAAAATCCAAGCCCCCTGTTGACAAAGAAACTAAGGGGAGATAAAATAACAAAATCCGGGATATCTGTGAATGGTGCTGGTCCGGCGGGTGTCGGGCATTTGCTCTTTCCAGACATCCCCTATTCGGTTTTTGGTTTTTTGTTTCAAGGTATGTCTGGAGGGAGTGATCCGTGACCAGCATTTATGTGGGGAATTTGGCGTACGAGGCCACCGAACAAGAGTTGCGAGAGGCGTTTTCGCAGTACGGAGAGGTCGCGTCGGTAACCATCATTGTGGATCGAGCCACGGGCAAGCCCCGGGGGTTCGCTTTTGTGGAGATGCCCGATGGGGCGGCGGCCGCTCAGGCGATTGAAAATCTCCATCTTGCCCGGATTGCCGGTCGATCGGTTACCGTCAACGAAGCCCGGCCCAAAACCCAAAAACCCCGTCGTCCCGGCGGCGGCCGAAATTGGAGCGGCGGCCGACGGAGCTGGTAAATCGGTTTACCAGCATTCTCGGCGACCCTGAACCCAACAGTTCGCCGCGATCCATCCTATTGATCGAGCTTCGCCCCGGTCTTGTTGATTCTCAATAAAGACCGCCGGTGGGGCGTATGCGTCCATGAATGCAAAACCGGCCATTGTGCTCTTGTCGGGCGGTTTGGATTCGGCCACTGCCGCCGCCATCGCCAAAGCCGAGGGGTTCTCGCTCCGCGCGCTGACGGTCGATTACGGCCAGCGGAATCGCTGGGAACTCCAAGCCGCCCGCCAGGTGGCCCAATTTCTCCAGGTACAGGAGCACCTGGTGGTTCAGCTTGATCTGGGCCGGGGTTTGGCCAGTGCGCTTACGGGCCAATGCCCGGTCCCCAAGGATCGCTCGCTCGCAGAGATTACCCACGGGATTCCGGTAACTTATGTGCCGGCCAGGAATACGATCCTCCTGGCGTTGGCTTTAGGATATGCGGAGGCGGTGGGAGCGGCAGACATCTTCCTGGGCGTTCATGCCGTGGATTACAGCGGCTATCCTGATTGTCGGCCAGAGTTTTTGCAGGCCTTCGAGGCCCTAGCCAACCTGGCCACCAAAGCCGCCGTAGAAGGCCAAATCCGCTTCCAAATCCATGCCCCTCTGCTTCACTGCAACAAGGCGGAGATCATCCGTCAAGGCACCGCCCTGGGTTTGGACTACAGCCTGACGCATTCCTGCTACGATCCCAGTCCAGACGGCGCAGCCTGCGGCCGATGCGACGCCTGCATCCTCCGACGTCGCGGCTTTCAAGAGGCTGGGTTGGAAGACCCGCTCTCCTATACCTATCCTCTGTCCTAACCAAAGTGGTAACATTTTAGCCGAGTGGAGGGGCACGCTTGGCAGGCCCGGCAAGCGCCGATCCAAGGCAGATACCTCCCACCCAATCGGACCTGACAACCAGGTCCCTCCAATTGTCTCGTCATTCGGCTAAAATACCCAAAGCGCAAACCATAAAAGGCGATGTTCCTGCAGAAACTACCCTGCCGGGTAGAACGAGGTCTTTTCTCGTTTCCAGAATGACCATTTAGACCCGTATGCGGATTGCTGAGATTTTCCAATCGATCCAGGGCGAAGGTTTTTTGAGCGGGGCGCCGAGTGTGTTTGTGCGCACTTCGGGCTGTCCGTTGCGATGCCGGTTCTGCGACACGCCGTATGCCGCTTGGGCGCCGGAAGGCGAGCAGTTGTCGGTCCAACAGGTGGTAGCACGGGCGGCGAGCTACGATGCGCCCTATGTGGTCATTACCGGCGGGGAGCCGATGCTTTGGAAGAAACTGGTCTTGTTGACGGCGGAGCTACGTCGGCTAGGTCGGCATGTAACGATCGAAACGGCGGGCATCCGGTATCTGCCGGTACAGTGTGATCTTATGTCCATTAGCCCAAAACTTTCCAATTCCGCCCCTTCGCCGGCTCAATCGCCCCAATGGCCGCTCCGTCATGAACGCTTGCGCCATGCTCCGGAAGTGATCCGTCGGCTGGTGCGGGAATATACCTATCAGATCAAGTTCGTCATCGACGCTCCGGCCGACTGCTTGGAAGTAGAGCAGTATCTTCAGCAGTTTCCGGAAATCGACCGAACCCGGGTTCTGCTCATGCCTCAGGGGGTGGATCGTCAGACTTTGGCCGAAAAAGCCCAATGGCTCATCCCCTACTGCCAAGAGCACGGCCTGCATTATTGCCCCCGGGTGCATATCGAACTTTTTGGCAATGTACGAGGAAAATAGATTGGCTGTCCGGTCAGTCCCGGGCGGTTTCGCAAGACGATGCATCGCGCTTTACCTGGGCCGTGGGGGCTGGATGCGGAGGGACTCCCCAGGGATGCGTTTTGGCTTTATGGGAGCGGTCTTTTTATTCTTGTCGGAGCAGTTGGAGGATAGGCAGACGCACAACGGCCCGCACGGCGGCCAACCCGGCCAATGTGCCGACGGCCACGACCGATCCGAACCCCCCGGCCAGCATGGTCCAGGGGAGGCTTCGGTGGGCCAGAATCCAATGGGGCCAGACCGCCACAGCCGTTGCCATCACACCGCTGCCCAGCCCCAAGCCTAGCAGGAGCCACGTTTCCCACAGGATCATGGCGGCCAAACGGGCCGGGGCAAACCCGACCGCCGCCAGCAGGGCCAACTCCCGTCGGCGCTGCAGCACATGGCGAACCTGCACCACCCCCAGGCCCAAACTGCCCAGCAGCAGGCCCAATCCGCCCAGGCTTTGGAAGGCGGCCAAGTAGGTATTTTGCACCGCAAAAAAGCCCGCCAGCCGCTCCGGGCTGCTTTGCATTTGCAGGCCGTAGTCGGCTAACGTCTGGCGCCAGACTTGCTGGATCGTCTGTTGAATGGACTTATGTTCATCTATTGGGAGATCTGCGCCTACCGCCGTCAAAAACAGCCGATACCCAGCCGCCGCCGGAAACAGCCGCACAAAATGCCCTTCCGAGATCAAAAGATCGCCCTGGAACACGCTCCGTCGCAATAGCCCGAGGATGCGGAATCGGACCGTTTGACCTTCATCGGTACGTATCTGCACCTGTTGGCCGAGGCCCACTTTCAGGCTGTAGGCGGCCGTATCGGCGTCCAGGATCGCTGGCGCCACCAGCGCACCGTCGGCGTCCTGCTGGATGGGCCGGGCCAACACCAGCCAGGGGTTCGCCTTTTCTTCGGCCGTTTCGGTCAAGGCGGCTTGCCAGGCAAAGGCCGGTCGATCCAAAAACTCTTTCGGCAGCCCCAGAATCCGGGGCGCTGTGGACCGATAAAGGTTTCGGCAACTGGCATCCTCGCCGGTGCGCACCCGGACCGAAAAGACGTGAACTTTCGTATTTTGGAAAATTTGTTCATATTCTTCACGCCAACCGGGCAAATCGGCGCGGCTGTCGGCTTGGCTTAGGGAATGGAAGATCGGCAAGGTAGTTTCCCCCCAAAAGAGCAGTCCGCCCGTGCCGTCGTACCTGTGCGGGATTGGCCCGGGCAACTCCAACCGAAACACGCTGGTGGCAGCAATCAGAAACACGGCCGCCGCCATCAAGCCCACGGTCAAGCAGCTTCGCCGGGGATTGCGGCTTGCACTGCGAAAGGCCAGCCGCACCAACGCCCACCGACCGGTAAGCGCCTTGGAAGAAATTGCTCCTGCGGGCGGTCGAAATCGGTTCCGAATCCAAAGCAGACTGGCCGTAAGCATCAGGGCGCCGGCGCCGAAAAATGCGCCGGCCTGAGCCATTTCATCCCCGGCAAGGCCAATCCCTCCGAACAGGCTCAACGCGCCGGCCGCGGCGATCGATCCGCCGACCCACCAGGCGATTTTTTGGCGGCTCTTGGCCAGGTGCGGTCGGTCAAGGGCCGGCGGAGGTTCTTCGGCAGGCAGGTTGCTTAACAAATGTATAGGCGACGCTTGGGCCGCTCGGCCCACAGCCCAGGCCATGCTCGTCATCCCCACCAAAAACCCCACACAACCGCCGATCCCAAAGCTTTCTGGTCGGCCATGCAGTTGCAGAAACTCCACGGGCAGGCTTTGAGCCGCCCAGGTGCGAAAACCTGCCAAAACCCCCGCTGCATAAACCCAGCCAGCCAACATCCCCATTCCACTTCCTACCCCTGCTGCCAACGCACCCTCGGCCAACAGAAGTCCCTGGATGCGTCGGGGGGTAAACCCTACGGCCAGGAGCAGGCCCAACGATTCCTGACGGGCATCCACCGCCAATCGGGCCAAAAGAGCGGCCAACATCGCCGCCGAGAAGATCAAAAATACACTAAACCCTAAAAACAGCATCTCAAACGAGCTGCTGCCCTGCGACGCCGCTAAACCCTGACGTTTAACCGGCTGAAATTGCCAGCCCAACTCGGCCGGATTAACCGTCTGCTGAATCTGCCGACGCAGGCTTTCCACCGTGGCTGTCTGACTCGGAACAACCCGAAAAGAACTGACTCGGCCGAATCGGCTTCCCCACAGCCGTTGCCCCGTGGCCAACGACACGAATGCCTTCGGGAGAAGGCCTTCCTTGCGGAAATATTCCTCATCGGCCCGTCGGATCAGGCCTTCATAGAACGGCCGAAATGGCACCTCCCAATCACGGATCGAACGTCGATCGGTCAGCCCCGGCACGTCCGGCGTAAGGCGCCGATCGCGGGCCGGTCCCTCCATGCTCACCACCCCGGCCAGCCGAAACCGCACCGTGCGCTGGACCGTTCGGCCTTCGACGCTCTCCGGCTCGAAGAAGCTGAGATACACATACCTCGGAAGAGACGTGGCCGGGGCGTTCTGCTCTTTTTTCTCTTTCCCAGCCGGCTGTTCTGAGGCCGATGGGGACAGAGGGGATGCGTCTGGCTGGGAGGCAGGGTCCTGGGTTTGGGAAGCAGCCGTCGGCAGCTTCAGCCCCAGACTTTCTGCGGCCCAACGGTTGAGCACGATTTCCGGTTCCGGCTCATCTTGCAATGGCTCCAGCCGACGGCCGTCCACCGTCCGGAAGGGTCCCCATGGCGGCGTCGGCTCAAAATCCGTTGCCGTAACCGTCGAATACGGGACAATGCGGCCGTCGTCGGCCTGCTGGGTGATCGGCGGCTCAGTGGGCGGCGCCCGTTGGATCGTATTGGCCAGGTAGGTCAACACCGGCTGATAGCGCTGCCGCTGCAGGATCCGGTGCACTGCCGCTTCCAAGGCCGGTTCAAAGAGCAGCCGATCTGTAGTAATGTGAATATATGTATATTCTCCCTGCCCCACCTGCTCGATCCGGATGCCGTAGTCTTCCGCCGTCGGCCGAAGACACTCGGCCAAAACAGCTTGCTGGGCTTCTGGAGGCGCCCAACTGGCCCACTGGCCGATGGCCAGGATGGCATTCACCCGGCCCGGTTGTTGGAAAAGCCGCTGCAAGTGCCGAAGCGGCGCATAGACAGAAAGCGGCTTTTGGTGAAATCGGGTCCAGGCGAAGCGTCCCGCCCACCGTCGGCTGCCTGCCAGGCCGCCGACGACCACCCGCCACGTTCGCACTGTGTCATGTTTGCGGCCCAACGCACTTTCCGGAGCAATTCTGCCGGCATGAAAAAAGCGGATCAGAATCTCTTCCCCCGGCCGAACGCCCAGGAAATCGGCCAATGTCTCGTTGAGCACTACCGCCGGCTCTTCCTCAGAGGCCTGTGGATCGCCTGGGAGGGAAGGTGCAGAGTTTGTTTCTTCCCCGGCTTTGTCTGGGGAAAGCCTCTCCGAGGGATCTTTTGGGGAGTCGAGTTGCCAGAATCGTTCATCGCAGCCGATCACTTGCACGCCGCCGACGCTTTTCCGGCCGGTCGATCCTGCGGCTTCCACGGCTGCTTCCAAAAGCAGCACTGGGACAAAATCCCGCAGACCGGTTTCGGCGGCCCGGGGATGAGATTGCACGGCCGTTTGGATTTCTCGGGCCAATTTTTCTTGAAAAAACCGTTCGGTCCGTAGCAGGGCATCCACCGGTCCAAGCCGATCCCATACCACCGCTCGCAGACTCCCCCGGAGCGAATCGCCCACCAAGAGTGCTCCGGTGATGACGGCGGTGGCCACGGCCACACCGGCAGCGGCCGCCGCATTGGATCGCCAATAAAATCCCCATGTCCGCCGCAGCAATGTCCACCATGTCATGCCATCCCACCTCCACGGACCCAACTATCTTAATGTAGCACTCTTTCCAGGTCCGTCCTAGAGTGCTCCTTTTGGAGTCCCATTTAGGCAAGAGCGGATATTTCCTGCGTTGCCATACCCCATTCAAGGAAGCCTGGAATGCAGTTGGGGTAGGCAGAGAGCATCGAGGCGGGGGAAGGCGATTTATCCGATGATTTCGCGTCGGCGGGCCAAGTAGTCCCAGATGACGTATCGGTCCAGGTCTTTGCCGCCGGTGAAAAAGACACGACCGGCGGCGGCCTCGGCCAACCGATAGGCAAAACGCACGTCCTTGGGATTTTCATCCGGTCGGGGCAGGAGGAAGATGTTGATGGTGATTCCTTCCTGTTGGCACAGGCGGGCTTCTCGGAGGGTGGCCTCGATGGTCTTTCGATGCGGCGGGTAAAGGAGGTAGAGCACAGAGCCTTCAAAATGGGCGGTCGGTTGGCCGTCGGTGATCAGCAAGATATGCCGATTGGGGGTATCTTGGCAGGCCAGCAGACGCCGAGCCAACTGGAGGGCATGTTGGATGTTCGTAAAGTGCGGGGGAATGTCGATTTCGCTGACCTGAGGGTCGCTCATGTCGGCCCGAAATCGCACGAGGGGATCAAACAGAAGCACCGGCCGGGGCAACAGCGAAACGATTTCGCTGGGATGGCGGAGCTGAGCGAAGGTGAACATCTCAATAAACTGCACCCAATCTCCGGGATATTCTCGCCGGATGAGTCCCTCCAAGGCCAACGCCATCCGTTTCACATCGACATAAAGCGCCCGGTAATACATCGAACCGCTCATGTCCAAGACGACGCAGGTCGCACATTTGGGCCTGTTTCGAGTCCGATGGATCAGGATGTCGTCGGTTTGAATGCGGACGGGCGTACCAGGACCATTCCGCACCAGAGCGTTGAGGAACGTTCCTGGAATGTCCATATGGGCCAAGCTATCGCCGAATTCATAAGGACGGGTTTGCGATTGCTCAAGGCCCCCTTCGCCTTCTGCCGAAAGCGGATGTCGGCCCGTGCGGGAAGATTGCAGTCGTTCGAAAATCCGCTCCAAAAGCCGATTCTGAAACAGTCGATACGCCTTGGGCGTCAGTTGATACCCGTGGCGGGTTTTTTCCAAGCCCTGAGCGTCGGCCAAATGTCTAAAAAAATCTCGTATTTTTTCTGCAAATTGTCGAAGGGTTTCGATCTGCTGTTGTTCGACGAACTGGGCCAGCCCCTCCAGATCAATGACGGCAATTTGGGCTGTCTTGGCCGCCTCTTCCAACTGCCGAAGCAGTTTGTCGATCCGTTCCAATTCCTCTTTGATCTTCAGAGCTTCCGGAATGCTCATGGGAGTGCGACCGCTAAAGACATATTTGGATGCCAGCTCGTCGATCTGATATTTCTCCGCCAACCGCTGGATGATCTGGAGAATTTGGCTAGACAATGGGCTTCGCTCAGCGCCGGCGGCAAACCAAAGCCGTTCCAGTTCGTAAAGCTGCTCTTCGGCAAGACTCCGCCCAAACCGCTTGCGCAGAAGCGGCGGGAGTTGCAAGGAGTCGGCTGCCTGATGGTATCGCTGGGCGGCTAGCCTCTGCACCGTTTCCACCTCATACGTCTGGAGAATCTTCTTCTTGCGTTGACGAAGCATCTGCATGAGACTCTCCAAACTCGGCAAAAGGCCGTCGATTTGCGTCGGATCGATCCGCACCGCCCGAGCCAACTCCTCCTCGGTCAACTCCCGCATGGACCCATAGGCCAACAGATGTTCAAACGCCGTACTCAGCACATCCGGCGTTTCCTCCCAAGGCAAGGGGAATTGCTGCGGATCGTACCGCTGATACGTATGGATGATTCCTCCGATCTGCAGCTTCTTTTGTTGGCCCATAGCGTATATCCTTTCCCTGCCGAAGAGGGGAATTTTCGGAACGGTTCCCGTCCCTTCTAGGGTCTGTTTCCCCTGTGCCCTGGGGATGAGAGGCTACGGAATTTCATACACGATTCGGCCATGACGTTGGCAGCGGGAGATACGCTCCGTGGCATATAAACCCGCCAGCACAAACTCGACGCAGGAGGCCCGCACCGCCGGGTCCCGAGACGCATTCACCTCGAAGGCTTTGTCCCAGATGGCCGGCACGCGTTCCAGGCGTTTGGCGTAATGGCTCGACGGCAAGAGATCGCCCACTTCAATTTTCACGCCATGAGAAAAGATTTCGGCGATTTCCTCTAAGCCGTGCCGATCGACATATTCGCAAAATACGTCCCGGATGGCTTCGGTCAGAATGGCGTCGAAAACTTGGCGTTCGGTCATCTGATGGCTGCACATCATGTCCAGTTCCAATTTGCCCACGGAAGAAGAATAAAGATGTCCTAAGTCGCTAATGCGGGGCGCTGCGGGGCGTTCGCCTAAAAGGACCGCCCGTTGCCGGGCGCTGGCCAGCATGGTGCGATAGTTGGCGATCGAAAGCCGGGCGCTGACGCCGGATTGATGATCCACGTATTTCGACTTTCGGGCAACCCTGCTGATCTGCTCGATGATTTCGCACATAAAATAAGGAACCACGACCGGATAGGGGCCGCCCAGATCGATGCCCGCCTCCTGGCGCATGATCTGAATGCCAACATCCCGCTCCCGTGGATAATGAGTGTGTATAATTGTTCCTATCCGGTCCTTCAATTGCGGAATCACCTTGCCGCTGCGGTTGTAGGTGGCCGGATTGGCCGAAAACAGCAACAGCACATCCAAATCAAACCGAATCGGGTAACCTCGAATCTGGATGTCCCGTTCTTCCAAAATGTTGAAAAGCCCCACCTGAATCTGTTCATCCAGTTCAGGAAGTTCATTGACGGCGAAGATGCCCCGGTGCATCCATGGGATCAGGCCAAAGTGCAATGCCTCTTCTGCCGACATGCTCAGGCCGGCGGCCAATTTGGCGGGGTCAATCTCGCCGATGAGGTCGGCAAACTTGGTGCCCGGCGCCAATCGCTCCGCATACCGCTCGCTGCGAGGCCACCAGGCAATCGGAATTTCCTCTTCCGGCCGGGTTTCCAGCAGACGTCGGCCCTGACGGGTGATCGGCCGATACGGATCTTCGTGCACCGGACAGCCGGGGATGTCCACATAGGGAATTTCCTCGTCCAAAAAACGGGTCATCAACCGCATCAGCCGACTCTTGGCTTGCCCCTTTTCACCAAGAAACAACAGATCGTGCCCTGCCAAAAGTCCGATATTGATCGCCGGAATCACCGTATCTTCATAGCCGATGATCCCCGGAAACAGGTCCTCCCCCCGGCTGAGCATCCGAAGCAGATTATCCCGGATTTCCTGTTTGACGGTTTTCGACACCCAGCCGCTCTGGCGGAGCTGGCGAAGATTGGTCGGTTTTTCGGCGGCAGCCATAGAACTGGAAATCGAACAGGCAATTCCCCAGAGGGGAACGGCGATCCTAAAAAGAGGCATACTTCCTTCCGCCCACCTCTTTTGTCATTGTAGCGCCAATCGCCCCCGGAGCAAGTTTTCCGCCGATCTTCTCTCTGGGGGGAAGAATGCGGCCGCCACAGACGCCGCCCTAGCTCGACTTTTGCTATTCTTGGGCACCCACTAGCCAGGTAATGCTCTAACTCCTTGGAAAACTGAGAGTTAGGGAATTATCTGAACAAATAAGCCTTAGTTTCTCAGTCTCAAAAACACAAAGAGTTAGGGAAAATGGCAAAAGTCGAGCCTAGAGAACATGCCGTCAACCGGCAGCCCCATGAAAACAAAAACGCCCCTAAACTGGCCGGCCAGTTCCCTTCAAGATAGGGCACAACCCCTTGACCCAGCAGAACGGGTCCCTCTTAGGGAATCCAAAAGGCCGCCAAAATATCCGGCAACGAAGCGAAAGGGGCTGAAAGCATCCCGCACCGCGTGGAATCCAAACCTAGGCGGGCGGACGGGGCGACTGCTAGCATGGTCGCCCGGGCTGGAAGCATCCCGCGCCGCGTGGAATCCCAACCCCCTGTTACCGCCGGCGATCAGGCCGGCGGCGGTCTCGATCATGGCGATCCCGAGAGCCGCGGTTGCCTCCAGGTCCCCCAGGGCGATCCGATCCCCCATGGGACGATGAGGACGGCGAAGACCGTTCTGAGGGGGCGCCCGCAGAATGCTCGGAAGAAGCTTCCGGAGCACGGCCTTCCAGTTCGGCTATGGCCAACCGACGGCTCAGTTTGACCCGGTCCTGCTCATCAATGGCAATGACTTTGACGGCCATAATGTCGCCGACTTTGCAGATGTCGTTGATGTTGGAGACGTATTTGTCGTCCAATTCGCTGATATGGCAAAGGCCGTCGCGGCCGGGCAGGATTTCGACAAAAGCGCCGAAGTCTTTAATGCTGATGACGCGGCCCTGGTAGATTTTGCCTACCTCGATGCTGGCCGTCAGGGCCTCGATCTGCCGCATCGCCTCCCGGGCGCCTTCCATAGTGGGAGCGGCTACGGTTACCGTACCGTCGTCTTCAATGTCGATAAGTGCGCCAGTGGCATTTTGGATATTCCGGATGGTCCGTCCGCCCGGTCCAATCACCAAACCAATTTTCTCTGGATCAATATGCGTGCGCAGAAGCCGAGGCGCCCAAACCGACACCTCCTCCCTAGGCCGCGGAATCACCGAAAGCATTTTTCGCAAAATCTGAATGCGAGCCTCCCTGGCCTGGGCCAACGTAGCCCGAATGATCTCTTCGGTAATGCCCGGAATCTTCAGATCCAATTGGATGCCCGTCACGCCGTTCTGGGTGCCGGCCACTTTGAAGTCCATATCGCCGTAGTGGTCTTCTTCGCCCATGATGTCCGTGAGCAGGACCCAACGTTCCGGCGAATCGTGGACCAGACCGATCGACACGCCGGCCACCGGATTGCTGATAGGCACCCCGGCCGCCATCAGCCCTAACGTCGCCCCGCAAACGGTAGCCATCGAACTGGAACCGTTCGATTCTAAAATGTCCGAAAGGACCCGGATGGTGTAAGGGAATTGTTCGGGATCGGGCATGACGGGTTTGACGCTTCGCTCGGCCAAAGCGCCATGACCGATTTCTCGGCGTCCTGGCCCCCGCACCGGCCGACACTCTCCCACAGAAAACGGCGGGAAATAGTAGTCGAGCATGAATTTTTTGACATACTCTTCAAACAGGCCATCCACCTTTTGGGCGTCCCGAACAGTCCCCAGGACCACCGTAACCATCGCCTGGGTTTCGCCCCGTTGAAATAAGGCTGACCCGTGGACCCGCGGCAAAACATCGACTTTGCAAGTGATTTCCCGGAGGTCTTTGTAACCTCGGCCGTCGGGACGATGCCCGTTCAAAATCATATCCCGGACCACCCGACGCTCCAGGTCTTGCCAACACGCCTCAAAGGCGGCTAAAGCGGTCTGTTCGGCTGTCGTCGGATCAGGAAAAATCTCCACCAGGGCCTGGTCTTGGAGTTGTTTACAGGCTTCGGACCGGGCCTGCTTGGCGGGTTGCTGTTTGGCCTGCCAGAGCGGCTCATAATATTTGGCTTTTAACGTCTCATATATCGGATTCGGCGCCGGTGGTTCAAAGCTCGGTTTCTGCACGCCCACCTGAGCGCAAAATTCCTCCTGCATCTGGCATATCTGACGAATATAGCCGTGGGCCTCCAAAATCGCCGTCATCATCAGCTCTTCAGGGATTTCCCGGCCAAACCCTTCGATCATCAACACGGCATCTTTTGTGCCAGAAACCACCAGATCCAACTCGCTTTCTTTGAGTTGGTCGTAGCTGGGGAAGGGGACAAATTGTCCCTGAATGTAAACCAGACGGACCGAACCAATCGGCCCTAAAAACGGCGCCGACGAAAGGCACAAAGCAACCGAAGCGCCGTTCATGGCCAACACATCGGGATCCGTTTGCCGATCGCTGGCCAAGACAGAGGCCAACACCTGAACTTCCTGAGTAAAGCCTTTGGGGAACATGGGCCGAATGGGCCGATCAATCAGCCGAGAGATCAGCGTCTCCCGCATGGTGGGTCGGCCTTCCCGTTTCATGAAGCCGCCGGGAAACTTGCCCGCAGCGGCCACCCGCTCCCGGTATTCACAGGTCAGGGGAAAGAAATCGACCTCCGGTTTGACCTCTCCGACAGTGGCGGCGATCAAGACAACCGTATCGGCATATTGCACCAGACAACTGCCGCCGGCCTGCTTGGCATATTCCCCCGTTTCCAAAGAAAGAATACTTGCCCCGATCTGCTTTTCAATCCGAACTTTCAAGGTACCCTACCTTCCCTGTCAACATGGAAGAGCTTTCTTGCCGCCGTGAAAAAGGCCGACTTTCCAAACCAACCCACGCCCACTGCCCGCGGAAGAAAATCCTAACCGCAGAGCGGACCTGAGGGAAGCCAACCGAGTCCGGTCGAACAGGCAGCAGAGACAGAACCAATCGGGGAGCTATTTACGCAATTCGAGCCGCCGGAGAATCTCCAAATACCGCTCCGGATCCTCTCGCTTCAGGTAATCCAACAGTTGCCGCCGCTGGCTGACCAACATCAACATGCCCCGACGACTGGAAAAATCCTTCCGATGACGTCGCAAATGCGCGGTCAAACTGTTGATCCGTGCGGTCAGGATCGCGATTTGCACCTCCGGAGAACCCGTGTCTTCCTGGCTCCGTTTGAACTGCTCCATCAGCTCCCGCTTCTGCTGTTTGGTGATCGTCATGGCCCTCTACCACTAGGTGATAATGACCGGTTCGAGAAACTTCCCTCGAAGCCGCACCTCTACTCGAGCGACAAGAAAACTCCTCAACAACCACTTAAACTCAAAAACCATTTCACTTCGTAATCCTAAAGTCTAACAACTCTTGCGAGTTTTTCAAGCCTGCTCGGCAGCCGAATCCCCAAAGGACTCCCCCCCTCAAACTCCAAAGGTTTCCCTAACTGCTTATTTTCAATCAACTTAAGAGAACTCTTCCCCCGCCCAAAGGGCTAAAAATTATGTAACATTTTAGCCGAATGCAGGGGTCTATGTGTCACTGCCTGCGCAAGCAGCAGTCCAGTACGCCTCTCCCTCTTGCGGGAGAGGCCGGGTGAGGGGCCAATGTGTCATTCCTGCGTAAGCAGGAATCCAGAAAAAAGTAAAACTCCTTGTTTCCTGGGTTCCCGCCTGCGCGGGAACAAGCCTGGACTGCTGCTTGCGCAGGCAGTGACACATCGCTCTAGTTCCTTCGGCTAAAATATGACCCCAAAAATAAAAGAATCCACCTCTCCTCTCCAGGAAGCAAAAAACCTTATCGGAGTTCTCCGCCCGTCTCAAAACCCAGCCGCTCAGCGTCTCCAGATCAATCTAAGGGGGAGATGGCTTTACCGAATTTCCACCTCATACCAGAGAGTGTTATATTGAGATCCCAGACGGAAAAGGGTTTGACTGGCGGAAGATTTTTCCACAGGGATTTCTTTGGCCCGTCGGCCTGCCTCATCCAGAGCATAGAATTTGGCTCTTTCGGGGGGAATTGGAATAACTATTTCTGCGGGTATCCCTTCACAAAGTACCGGTTCGCTGCCCCATTGGTTGCCCAGAGTAACTAAGTCATGCCCCCTCTGTTGGAGGGTTGCCCCCGTATTCTGGACCCATCCGGTCACCGCAATCAAAATCCGGGCAGGCCCTTGGAACCCCTTTCCTTCCAGGACCGTCATGGAGACGGTGGCCCAATCCAACCGGGTCCGGCCGATCCGAAGTTCCACCTCTCCCAGCCGGAAGATTCGGCCTCGAACAAACCCGGTAAATAGCTTGCATCGGGGGGTATCCACGGTAAAATAACCTGCCTGGGGGGTAGAAACATCCCACCGGAGTTCGCCGGTATCGGAGACAAACGCCTTTTGATCCTTCTCTAGAATGGGAACAGTCCCCTCTGAGGGGTTTTTTTCTGAATGACCGGACTGCCTGGCCACCGCCGGTTCCCCCTTAGAAGTCTTATCCGGCCGATCCCCGGAAGCACCGGCCCTTGGCGAAGGAATCGGATCCACTAGATTCATCCCAATCGCATGCAGCAGCGCCAATCGGGGATCCAAACCAAACTCCCGGGCGGTTACCGACCGGGCGTTCTGGTGCTGGCGAAGGTTTTGCCGTTCCTGCTCCAGGGATACGGGAACCCCATAGGTTTTCTGGGCCGGTTGGACATCCCCCCGGAGAAACATGGCCGCACAGGCCGGGGCGTGCACAATCCGGCTCGGATCGCTTTTGATGTCGAAAAAGCCGGTGATTCGGCGGGGTTCCAATTCTCTGGTGTGGCTATAGGTGAAGGAGTAGATAGCGTCCCAACCCTGGAAGGCGGCCAAGGCGGCCAACATAGGAAACCCTTCGGCAGCATACACGTTCGGGGCCGGATGGTTGTATTCGCTTACCGTGAAGGCATGGCCGAGGATACGCCGTTCGGCCAGTCCGGCCAAAGTGCCGCCGGGAGAATTCACCAAAGCGATGTTCCGCACCGTCCAATGGACCGGGTCCCAGGGCCGGTCCGGAAAATGCGGATGCTGCCAATAGGAATGGGCGTCGATATAATCCAGCCCGGCCTGGATGTAGGGAGGGCTGTAGCTGAGTTGGGTGCCGCTGACCAAGCTCCGCACGCCAAGTTTTTCTTTAAGGAACTGGTACATACCGTGCCAGTATTGGCGTTCGGTGTCCCAGAGGAAATCGATCCAGTCGGCCAGGGCGGACGGGGTGCGGGTATCTTGCCACCGGCGGAACACCGGCACCGAATCGTCTTCGAGGCGTTCGTTTTTGGCCAGGCCGACAATCCCGCCCGGTTGCAGCCGGACATCGGCCAGTTCGTAGGTTCCCGGTTGCAGGCCGGTGAAGGTGATCCGGGCGTTGGGATCGGAGCGGTTGGCCAGGAAAGTGTACGAATATTCCTTCCACGTCGGTCCCAGGGCCACTCTGGCCAATAGGCCGAGGTTTTCCCACGGTTCATGGGCCATCATGCAATTGACGACAATCATCGACGGCTGCGGGCTGCGGGCGTAAAACCGTAAGGTATAGGGGGTGCCTTTTTGGACGGCCAGGTGGGCTTGGCTGAATTGGGGATTCCAAGGGAGTTCCCCCCGGCGTCGCACCACCACCTGGAGGCAGGGCCGATCCTGCGGGCCGCCTTGCTCCAGCACCGACCAGGAAACATCGGTCAGTCGATCCCGTTCCATGTCCCAGCCCTGGTCCGGCGGCTTGGAGAAGTCGCCGTTTTGGAGCATTTGCTGGCCGAGCGGATATTCGCCTGCTTGCCAGGCGGCGCGGAGTTTTTCGGTGCTGCCGTATTTCGTCCGGAGCCAGGCGTTCCACAGCTTTCGGAAGGTGGTGGCATACGGGTCGGGCAGGTCGTCCAGATGGCCGCCGCCCCACTCGGCAAACAGGGCATCTTCATTGCTGATTTCCACAAAGGCGATGGCGGGATTTTCGGCATAGGGGAGTTTTGTATAAGGATTGACATGCCGCAACAGGTCCCGGGCGTATTTCTTTTGCAGTTCGATCATCCTGGGTTCAAAGTTTCCCAATCCTTTGTCGTAATGGGGTCGTTGATCCCGATGGGGGAAGCCATCCCGGTCGTCCAACCACCGGGAAACATGCAAATTGATATTTGTATAGATTCCGTGCTCCTGGAGTTGGTAGATCAGGTAGTCGAGCCGATCGAGCATCTCCGGGTCAATGGTGGTCTGATTTTTACTGTTGCCCCAGATATGTCGGCTATCCATGTGGTGGAGGCGGACGCAGTTGATGCCCAGGCTGGCCAGACGGGCGGCCAGACGCTGGGCCTCCTCCCGGCTCGGAAAACAGGCCTCAAAACAAAGATTGGTGGCCCAGAAGCGGATCGGCCCGGCCTGGGTTACCAGTCGGGCTTTATCCCCCTGCCGCTGGACCCCCACAAAACCGTATTTACCGGCCGGCCGATGCAACCAGGCGCTCAGGTTCGGGAGTGCCTGGCTCGGCTCATAGCCGACCACAAAAGGAAATAGGTCTTCCGAATCCGAGAAGGATTTTTTTGGGTCGGAGGCCGTTTTTTCTGTACTAGGGGAAAGTTTTTCCGAACCGGAAGCCGACTTTTCTGTAGCGGAAGCCGACTTTTCTGTACCGGAGGCTGGTTTTTCCGCCGCCGCACTTGGGCAGACCCCTTCTATACGGCCCGGCCCACCTCCACTGCCCAGGATAAGCCCACCGACAAAGATCGCTGCAAACCATCGGACTTGACCACGTTTCATCCAAAGGGGCCTCCTCAAAACACCAAAACCAACGATTGACCTCATCAAAACGGAACTTCTCCAAGGGAACTTCCGAAATAGTTGAGGCTGTCCCGAAATTCATTTTTGGCCGGGATGCAGGACCAATGGGCGGCCGCCAGACTGCCCCAAACCCTAATAAAACGGCATCTTGGTAAAGCAGAACCGTTGGGAACAGGATGGGGGGCCGCCCGTCGG
>Ga0272448_1001327_pt1 | contig 33766 bp, 25 predicted proteins | sample YNPCB0191_FD_202220 | JGI IMG/M metagenome (GOLD analysis project Ga0272448, IMG submission 202220) | Hot spring sediment microbial communities from Yellowstone National Park, WY, United States - YNP-CB-019-1 | ecosystem: Environmental > Aquatic > Thermal springs > Hot (42-90C) > Sediment...
TTGGTGCCTTTCGGCACCCCCGCGCGACATCAAGGGAAACAGATACACAACAGGCCTGCGTCGCAATTCCCTTTCGGGGTTGGTGCCTTTCGGCACCCCACCAAGTAACGTGGGAATACAACGACCCCGACCCAAGTCGCAATTCCCTTTCGGGGTTGGTGCCTTTCGGCACCCCACCAAGTAACGTGGGAATACAACGACCCCGACCCAAGTCGCAATTCCCTTTCGGGGTTGGTGCCTTTCGGCACCAGAATGGCACGACGACACCAGCGAGGAACACTTCATCGGTCGCAATTCCCTTTCGGGGTTGGTGCCTTTCGGCACACGAAAACCAAAACGTGCAACCCACCCAGAGCCTACAAAGGGTCGCAATTCCCTTTCGGGGTTGGTGCCTTTCGGCACCCCGTGAGTCTCCCTGAAACGCTCCTCCGTCTGGCTGGGGGTCGCAATTCCCTTTCGGGGTTGGTGCCTTTCGGCACTTAGTGTCGCGTCAAAGTGTTGTGCGCGGCACGCTTCTGTCGCAATTCCCTTTCGGGGTTGGTGCCTTTCGGCACATGTCCGCGCCAAAGTAAGCCCGACACAACCCAGAACAGAGTCGCAATTCCCTTTCGGGGTTGGTGCCTTTCGGCACGGGGCGAAATGGGGCATAACTTCGCCTTGTGCGACCTGCCGTCGCAATTCCCTTTCGGGGTTGGTGCCTTTCGGCACGATAAAGGCCGGCTCTTACATTAAAACCGGAGGTGGGCTGGTCGCAATTCCCTTTCGGGGTTGGTGCCTTTCGGCACGTATGGAATTCCCTTTACCATGCCGGCCTGCTACCGCAGGGGTCGCAATTCCCTTTCGGGGTTGGTGCCTTTCGGCACGCGGTATGACAGAGCAGAATCTGTTAGATTTGGTGTGGGGTCGCAATTCCCTTTCGGGGTTGGTGCCTTTCGGCACCCCTGGCCAAACTGACAGAAGCCATCGCCGAGATAATCAAAGTCGCAATTCCCTTTCGGGGTTGGTGCCTTTCGGCACGTTGTCCTTGATGTCTTTGGGTGGGTGCGTCTTCCAGTGTCGCAATTCCCTTTCGGGGTTGGTGCCTTTCGGCACCGTCGAGCTCGTTGGACAATCACCATCAACGTCAATCGTCGTCGCAATTCCCTTTCGGGGTTGGTGCCTTTCGGCACCAGGAACGACTGGCTCCAATCGCTCAACGGCACCTACTGTCGCAATTCCCTTTCGGGGTTGGTGCCTTTCGGCACTTCGCTTGGCACACGTCGAGCTCGTTGGACAATCACCATGTCGCAATTCCCTTTCGGGGTTGGTGCCTTTCGGCACTTCGCCCCTGGAGCCCCCCCGCGGCTCGTTCACGCTGTCGCAATTCCCTTTCGGGGTTGGTGCCTTTCGGCACGAGCCTTCCTGAGATTCTTCTCCGTCTGGCGGGGGGCCGGTCGCAATTCCCTTTCGGGGTTGGTGCCTTTCGGCACTCCGCCACGGAGGCGGACATTCGGGCCGCCATCGCTTGTCGCAATTCCCTTTCGGGGTTGGTGCCTTTCGGCACTGCGCTCTTGTAAATCATTGCGCTGTAGTTGTCAAGTATGGCGTTAGGTCGGGAGGCGGTTTTTTTGGAAATTTTTGTCGGTCGTCCGGAGTGTTTGTTCGGGGCATTTTGTTGAGAAGTGTTTGTCGGAAAGGTGGTTGCGCATGAGGTCAGGAGATGGGGTGTTTTGGGCGGTTTTGGTTCCCGACCTGAGGAAGTTTTTTGGTAAGGAGCAGGTGGAAGGTAGGAGGCTAGAAGTTTTTTTCGATGGCGATGCCGATTTCGTGGCCGCCGTGGTGGTCGTATCGGACGGCGTTGACGCCGTAGCCGTAGGTGAGAAGGACGTGGGTGTTGCACCACGCGGGGAAGGCAAGCCCGGTGCCGAGTCCGAGGTAGTTGTGCCAGTCGTTGGCCAGGCCGGTGCGCGGGTCGAGGAGGTTGGCGTAGGCATCGTCGCAGTAGAGGAAGGCGGTCAGTTTTTTGTTGGGCAGGATGGGGATGCCGACGCTGAGGTTGGCGAGGTAGAAGCTCTTGGCGAGGAGTTCGCGGGTGTAGTAGCCGTGAAGGGAGGGCGAATAGTGATCGAGTCCCTGCAGGTTGCCTCCGAGTTTCCAGGAGCTGAGGACGTCGGTGTGGTGGCCGTATCCGCCGCTGAGTCGGGCGGAAAAAACGATGGGGTTGACGGGCAGTTTGGCGGTGATGGAGCCGAAGAGGCGTTGGGGGTTGGTGTGAACGGGGTAATGGGAGGTGGATGGGCCGAAGGAATCGAAGCCGGTGCGGTAGATGGTTTCGGCGGACAGGTACAGTTCGATGCCGCGGTGTTTGCTGAGGCCGGGTTCGACGCCGCCCCAGCGGACTTCGGTTTGGATTGAATGCGCCGCGAAATCGCGTGGGCGGTCAAAGTCGTGCGTGTTTTCGGTGGCATGAAACCACTGAAGCATTGGGGTGTAGGTGAGACGTAGGTTCAGGGGCAACGGCGTGGGATTTGGGACGGTTTGGTTGATGAAGAGTCGGGCCATGGCGATGTCGCCATCGAATTCGGCGGGGTAGTAGCGGCGTCCGTCGAGGTAGGGGTGGAAGCTGTTGATGTAGGCACCGCCGCCGATGCCGATGCCGAGGGAGGTGTTGGTGTTGGCGGGGAGGAAGCAACTGAGTTCGGCGTCGCCGTAGATGCCGGCGAAGAGGACCCGCAAGGCGGTGTTGGTCCACGGAAAGTGGTTTTGGTTGAACCAGAAGTAGCCGAAGCCGCCGAGTCGTTCTTGGCTGGGGCCGACAGCGGAGCTGGTTTGGAGGATGAGGGTGCGGCGGTGTTCGGTGTCCACCTGGCCGCGAACGGTTCCGGCGATGAGGGCGATTGCGAGAAGGGCGCAAAAGGGTTGTTTCATGGTGCGGGAGGATAGCTTGACGGTGTTGTGATGCAATGCTAAAGTCGCGTCGGTTTCGGTGGTGGATATAGCTCAGCCTGGTAGAGCTCCAGACTGTGGATCTGGCTGTCGCGGGTTCAAATCCCGTTATCCACCCCATTTGTTTTTCGGGCGGTGCGGCGGGCGGTGAGTGGTTGTCAGGGAGTGGCGGTTTTGGCATCCACCTTTTTGTCGGAGGCGCAACGGAAGCCGACGCGGTCGGAGCGCCATTCGCGGGAGTGAGTGATCAGGCGCACGGTGACATGGAGGTTGGTGGCGTGAGGGCTGGCCCAGTTGCCGCCGCGGATGACGGCGATTTCTCGTGTGGAGGTGTCGGTCCATTCGCTGAGGCTGCCGGCCATGCCGATGACTTCGTAGGGGCTGCGATCGTTGGGGAACTGATAGACGGAGTTCCAACGGAACAACGGGTCGCTGCCGGCCCAGCAACAGACGTTTTTCCACTCGTTGCCCCACGGGAAGAGGCGGCCGTCGGTGCCGCGGGCGGCTTTTTCCCATTCTTCTTCGGTGGGGAGGCGTTTGCCGCGCCAGGCTGCGTAGGCCCACGCATCGAACCAGTCCACTCCGAAAACGGGCGAGTCCCAGGTTAGCCATGCGTTGTTCAGCGGAGTGCGGGTGCGGATGGCTTGGAGGATTTCTTCCCAGTGGGAAGGCGCGTGATTTTTGTTGCGCGGCGCGAAGGGGTGTTCCTGCACATAGACGCGCAAGGAGGCGTCGAGGAACTGCTTGTATTCGCCGAAGGTCACTTCGTAACGGTCAATGAAGAAGGTCTTGAGGTTTTTTCGTTCGCCGTTTTGGTAGATGAATTCTCCGGCGGGAATCTCAACCATGGTACCGGCGTCGGCGGGACGCCGGTTTTTCGCCGGTCCCAGTTCGCGTTTCAGCTTCCAAGCCATCCAGCCGATCAGCCCCATCATGGCCAGCAGGGCGACCACGCCGAGGGCCGTTGCCCACGCGGGCAGCGTGTGTTTGGCTGGTGGAGGAGGAGCGAGCGGTTTGCGTGTGACGGATGGGAACAATTCGCGTTCCAGTTTCTCGGCGGCGGTGGCGACTTCTGCGAGGGAACGGAAACGTTTGCGGCTTTTGGTGTCCATCAATCGTTCGATGAATTTTCCGACGCGCTGACGGACTGTGCCGGCGGCGTTGGCCAGTGTTCCGACGAGGACGCCGAGGGTTTCCATGTCGTGTTCGGGGGATGGGCTGGCGGGGCGACCGGCGGGTTGGATGTTGATCATTTTGACGTGGCCGTTTTTGTTGGCGAGGAGGTTGGACTCCAGCGGTGGCAAGTGAGGGATCTGGTTTTTCCAAAGTGCATCGAGTGTGGCGGCCAGATCGGCGACCATTCGCAACAGTCGCTGTTCATCGGCCCGTCCGGGCGCTCCGGGTTTGCGCAACAGCTCGCGCAGGGGCGGGCCGTCCATCAGTTCCATCGCGCAATAGTGGATGCCGTCGGCGGTGCCAACTTCGTAAACGGCGACGACACCGTCGAGCGAGAGCTGCGCTGCCTGGCGGGCGGCGGCGAGGAATTGTTCCACAATGAGCGGGTCCGCCGACAGTTGCGGTGACAACACTTTCAGGGCGACCGGTCGGTTCACGGAGGTCTGAGTGGCGCGATAAACCGGTCCCCATCGGGTCTGACCGATTTGTTCCTCCACGGTGTAGGGTCCGAGTGTTTTGCCGATCAGGTCCATGCGTTCACCTCATGGTTGAGCGTTGCCTTCGAGGAGTTGATCCTGCAACTGCTGGCGGTAATAGGTGCGCACCACGCAACCGCGCACCGGCATGGCGCCATCATAACGTGCCGCCAACGTTTGGAAAGCAAAATTCTCCCACGCCACCGGCACAGCGATCCACTCCACCTGCCTGGAGCCGTCCGCCAGGTGCCATTCCACACTCACCGCCGCTGCAGTCGCGGAAAACTCCGCTTCGCCGGTTTGGGCGCGCAACCGCAACTGCAACAGCGCGCCGTTACGATGCGCCGACACGATTTTCACTGCCGGGTTCACCATCGGTGGAGTGACGGTGGCGGTCGTCGGCGCGGTCGCAGCGACGCTGGGAAGCGTCGTCGAGATCGCGCTGCTCGCGTTCGCGTTTGCCCGCAACGGGGGCGACACTTCAACGACTTCGGTCGCATGGACGCGCATTTGGCGGGAGCGGTGCGATAGGAAAATGTACGCCAGCACCATCAGTTCGCCGGCTATCAGCAGCGCCACGCAGATCGCAGCCGCCACCTGCAACGCGTCGGTCGGAGGACGATTCTGTTCGTGCGGTTCCATTGGGGCGGGCGTATTCTAGCACAAGGACGGCCCATTTCGGAGTGGAAACGCGTTGTCTGGCGCGCTACAGTCGGGGTGATCATGGATGTTCGCTGCCAGAATTGTGGGGAGCGTCTGATCACGCCGCCGCGATCGCCGACAGAGACGACGGTGGAAGTGATTTGTCATGCTTGCGGGGTGACGATGCGCGTGCGGGTGCCGGCGGCGGGCAAGGGTGATCGAGGGGCACGCCGGGTGGGTCGGGCGGCTGACGAGCCGCGTCCTTCCGAGCACACATGGAAGCGTGTGTTCGAGCCGGTGCCGCGGATTGTGATTTATCTTTCGGGCGTGGCGTTGGCGGTGGTGTTGCTGTCGCCGTTCTGGGTGGTGTGGATTCAGGAGCGTTACACGCGCAACCCGATTTTTCTCAGCGAGGAAACCGCCGACATGGTGGTGCCGCCGGCCACGAATCCGATCACGCCGATTTTGTCGGCACCGGAGCTGCCGCCGACCACGCTCGACCAGTATCACAATGTGCGGCTGGAAGCCGGGCGCGAGGATGTGCAGCACCGCTTCAATCTGGTGTTGCAAAACACCCGCGGCATGGAACCGGAAATCTACGAGGCCAGCAAGGGAATTGAGTTTGAACGGTTCACCGCGCATTTTTACAACAACACGTTGAAAGAGGTTTGGTTGGTTCGCCGCGAGCAGCGGACGCCGCCGGAAGTCATCCAGCAGGACCTGGTCGAACAATTCAGTGCGCCCGTCGAACAATCCGAGGTGGTCGGGCCGCTGCCGTCCCGATCGCCGGTGGGTTTCGCGGCAGATGAATTGACGCGCAAACTCGAAAGCTTTGCTTTTCACCGCAGCCTGGTTTGGACCGACGCGCACTATCGCGTGGAAGCCACCATTCACTACAGTTCGCCCGACCCGGCGCAGTGCCGCTCGATGTTGGAGTTGCACATGAGCGCGTATGCGTGGCTGAAGAAACGCCAGCCGTTGCGCTGAGGGCGCTCAGCGATAGCCCTTGGGATGAGCGCGGTGCCAGTTCCAGGCGCTCTCGACAATCGCCTCGATGTTGTCGTAGCGCGGTTCCCAACCGAGCGTCTTGCGAATCTTCCTGGAATCGGCGATCAACTTCGCCGGGTCACCGGGCCGGCGTGGCCGCGCCACCACAGGGATGGTGTGACCGGTAACCTTTCGCGTCGCTTCAATCACTTCCAGCACCGAATACCCCGTGCCGCTGCCCAGATTGAACACGTCGCTCTGGTCGTGTTCCAGCGCCAGCATGTGCGCCTGCGCCAAATCCAACACGTGAACATAATCGCGGATGCACGTGCCGTCCTTCGTCGGGTAATCCGTGCCAAAGACTTCCACGTGCGGTTTCAGGCGCAGCGCCACCTTGAGAACATTCGGGATCAGATGCGTCTCCTGCCAGTGGTGTTCTCCGTAACGTTGCGACGCGCCGGCGGCGTTGAAATAACGCAGCGAAACGCAAGTGATCTTGTAAATCCGCGAGAACCAGTCCAGAATCGTCTCAAACATCAACTTCGATTCCCCGTAGGGATTGATCGGTTGTTTGGGAAAATCCTCCCGGATCGGCACCTTCGAGGGGATCCCGAAAATCGCGCACGATGAGGAGAACACGAACTTGCCGACACCCGACTGCACGGAAGCCTCCAGCAGGTTCACGCCGTTGCCGACGTTGTTGCGGAAATATTTTCCCGGATTGATCATGCTGTCCGAAACGATGGCGTTGCCGGCGAAATGCATGACCGCGTCAGGACGCAATCGTTCCATCGTCTGAAACAGATACTGCCGGTCCGACAAGTCGCCCTCCACAAACACGGCTCGCGGGTCCACCGCCTGACGGTGACCCTCGCTGAGGTTGTCATACACAACGACCTGATGCCGCGCGTTGAGGAGTTCTTCGACGCAGATGCTGCCAATGTAACCTGCCCCGCCGGTCACGAACACTTTCATGCGGCCCATGCTAACGACCTCATCGCGTCGGCGCAAGCCCGCATTCTCCCGGTCGGGTTCCGATGGCTCCTGGTGGCACTTCCGCTTCCCGCCCGGATATGCTACTCTCACAACGATGCGAACCCGATCCACCATGAAGAAAGAAGCGGTGAAGAAGCTCTTGCGTCCATGTTTTCTGCTGATGTTGCTTCTACTCGCCGCTGCGCAATCCCCTTCGGTCTCCGTTGCGCCAGCCGCTCCAAGCGCCGATGAGATTCAACGCGCCATCACCAATCTCGGTCACGAGCGGTTTGCCCAGCGGCAGGCCGCCCAACAAGAATTGTTGAAGATGGCCGACGCCGACCACAAAGCCGTGCTGGCCGCCTGCCTGCCGGTGTACCGCCAGACGTCCGATCCGGAGGTAAAGATGCGCCTCCAAGAGGTGATGGCCGCGGTGGTGGACAAGTATTTGTTTCGCGCGCCGCGCGGCTATCTCGGTGTCCGACTCAATCGCGTCCATGTCCGTGGCGGCGGCCAGTTGATCATTGCGGGAACCACCGTGCCGCCGGGGGCGGTCTGGGTGTCGCAGGTGCTCGAAGACACCGCCGCCCAAAAGGCCGGGCTGCAACCGAACGATTTCATCATCGCCGTGGACGACAAACCGTGGGATAGCGGTCCCGATGGTTTCATCGAGTATGTCCAGAGCAAACGGCCCGGCGAGCGCCTGAAACTGACCGTTGTGCGCGGCGCGGTGACCAACAATGCCGAGGCTGTGCTGGGCGAACTTCCACCGGCCGAAGCCGAGCGCATTTACACCAAGGAGAACAGCGAGGAATTCTTCCAACGCTGGCTCGCTGAACAGATCGAACCCAAGAAACCGTGATCCCCATCTTCGGTTCTTTTGCGGTCATTGTGGCGACATCGGCGCCCGCGGCGGACGTGTGCGTCTATGGCGCCACTCCGGCGGGAATCGTGGCAGCGGTGGCGGCCAAACAGGAGGGGGCGTCTGTCGTCCTTATCGAACCGAGCCGCTGGGTCGGCGGCATCCTCGGCGCCGGCATCAAGCCGAAACAGGATTGCCCGCAACCGCGCGCCGTCGGCGGCCTTACAAGAAGCAAGGTGTTCCTCGCTGGAAACGATCCTCCGAGCATCCGCAACAGTTTCAACCAGTGGCTGAAGGAAGAACAAATCCCGGTCATCTACGAGCATCGCGTCCGGCGTGTCGAGAAAGACCGACACCAGATTCGGCGCATCCATCTCGAATATGCGCCGCCGGACGAACTCGGCGTACCCGCGTTGGCGGCGCAACCGGGGCCGGGCAAAACGGTCGAAGCCAAAGTGTTCATTGACGCCAGTTACGAGGGCGACCTGATGGCTGGCGCGGGCGTGCCGTACGCCATCGGACGCGAGTCGGCGGAGACGTTCCACGAGAAACCTGCCGGCGTTGGCGACCCGACCAACTGGTGCCCGATTGACCCCTATCGGGAGCCGGGAAGACCCGAAAGCGGTTTGTTGCCGTTGGTGGAAGCCGATCACGGCAAACCGAAGGGCGCTGGCGACGACTACACGCAAGCCTACAACTTCCGTTTCTACGTCACTTCTGATCCGGCATGTCGCGCGCCGTTCACGCCGCCGGCGGATTACGACCCGCAACAATTCGAGTTGGTGGGCCGCTACGTGGAATACATCCTGCGCTGGGCCGGCGGCGATTGGAAAAAGGCGATGCCACAGCTCTCGAACATTTTCCCCGGCTGGCGCAACAGCGGCGAATACAACTACCAACGCCAGTCGCTCGTCACCATCGCTCCACTGGGGGTCAGCCGATTCTATCAGGACGGCGACTGGGCGACACGCTCAAAGGTCTGGCGACAACACATGGATTATCTGCGCGGATTGCACCATTTCCTGAGTACCGACCCGCGTGTGCCGAAGGAGTTCCGAGAGCCAACGGCCGCGCTCGGTCTCGACACAACGATGCATCCCGACACGCACGGCTGGCCGCATCAACTTTACATCCGCGTCGCGCGCCGAATGCAAAGTGCCTACATCCTCACACATGCTGACGTGTTGAATCAAACCCGCGTGAGCGATCCCGTCAAGCTGGCGCTGTACGGCGTGGACACCTATCCGGTGCGCCGTTACGCCGTGCGCCACCCGCACAGCGGCGCGCTGGGCGTGGCCACCGAGGGCAACATGTTCCTCGGAGGAGCGCGTGGCACGGGCGTTCCGTACGCCGTGCCCTATCGCGCGATCACGCCCAAAGCGGAGGATGGTTGTAACCTGCTCGTGCCGGTCTGCTTTTCCGCCAGCTACATCGCGTATGCTTCGGCGCGGATGGAACCGGTCTTCTGCGTGCTCGGCGAATCTGCCGGCGTGGCCGCCGCGCAAGCCGCGCGCGACTCCCAACCCGTTCAAGCGATTGACATTGAGCGCCTTCAGCAACGTCTCCGCCAACGCGGCCAGGTATTGCAGTGGCCGCCGTGAAACCGCGCCCCGACGCCGAAACGGATCGTGGACCATCCACCGGTTTATCGGGCCGGCCAACTGGTGCGATACTGGTGCGGATAAAGACCGATCTTGTTCACGGGGATCGGACGGAAACCGATCCGGGCAAAACGCGATGTGTCGGCAAAACTCAGTTTGTCCGCGTTGTCCTCGATGTTGTCCAGCAACTCGAACTTGTCCGCCGACGGTCTGCCGTGGGTGGTGAACATCGGGCCGCATTTCCAGAAGACGTTCCGTCGCGCAAAGTTCAAGCCCGGCTCCGTGCCCAAACGCTTCAGTTCCGGATACCGCTTCAGATACAACTCGGACATGATGAAGGCAGAATCCTTGCCGAGGCGCTCCCAGAGTTTATTGCCGGGATCGTAGCCGCCGGTGATTCCCTTCTCGCACTCGGCGAAGAGGTTGTTCTCGATGACGTTGTCCCGGCCGCCATTGATCTGAACGGCGCCGAAGCTCTGCGCGGCCCGGTGGAAAATGTTCCCGTAAACCAGCACCCCACTGATGACGTCATCGAGCCGAATGGCGGCGCGGCCGGCAGGGCCTTCGATGTGATCCTGCGGGCCGATGTCGGAGAAATAGTTGTAGCGGAACACCACGCCCCGGTACGTCGGATTGCCGAACAATTCCATCGCGCCCTGGTCTTCGCTTTCGAGCACGGCGCGATAAACGCGATTGTATTCGAGAACGTGGTCGTTGCCCTCGATCCGCACAACGCTGGATGGACAGTCGCCCATGAGGTTGTGCGCGACGCGATTGCCGCAGCCTTCCAGTTGGACGGCAGGCACGTACGTGTGGTCGAGTCGCCCGAACGAATGCATCCAGCAATTCTCGACGACGTGTTTTGCTGGTGTGAGCGTCCGTCGGTCGCCCCCGATGACCTCGGTGGCTCCACGCCCCATGGAGTAGATGTCGCAACCGAAGATGCCGTTCTCGCGGCCGCCCACGATGGTGATGCCATTTCCAGCAAACCGTTTCAACGTGCATCCCGCGATAAGACAGCGTTCGCTGTCCCGGATCAGCATTCCGCTGGAACGCGACAGATCAAACACCAACCCTTCGATGCGCACGTGGGCGACCTTCGCCATCGAAAGCATCGGCGCCGTGAGCATCCCGATTTCAACGGTCGCTCTGGCGGGATCGGACGGCGGATAGAAATAGAGAATGCCCGTCTTGCGATTGAGATACCACTCGCCGGGCTGGTCGAGTTCTTCCAGCAGATGGAACGCGAAATACTTGATCCGGCCCTTGTTGAACCATTGGACCGGCTCCATGTTGCGGCCCAGCAACTCGTAGGGGCCACAAGCGACACGCTTCGTCGCCGGGTCAATGTGGGTGATCTCCAACGTGCGGTCCGCCCAGCCGTGCGCGAAGTAGCCGAACAACCACGCATCCTCGGCATTCGTCCACCGCGCATGCCGCTCATCGAGATACTCGAACACCGACGGCTTGCCGTCCTTCTTCGATCCAGGCTCGATGATCTTGCCGCCGTTCACAAAGCCGCTGTTTGGCCAGCGCGCCAGCGTCATCGGTTCGCCGTTGAAAAACAACTCCAGCGTTGTCTTCGGCGGCGTCACGCCGTATCCGCGTTCCTGTAACGGCGGAAGATCGTCCACGCCTTGCCGACGCAAATCGCACTGAAACACTTTCCCGCGCGCCTCCGCCGGCAGCCGCGCCAGCACGGCGGCATCAGTGACACGCCGAAACCCGCTCAATCGTTTCCCGCCGTAAAGCACCGCAGTGCCCGGCCTGTCCGCGCGATACACCACCGGCGATTCTGCCGTCCCCGAATCTGCCGCCGTCAACTCGAACGTTCGCGTGACCGTGTACACACCGGGCAACAAGCGCACCGTCACCGGTTCTTTGGCTTTCAGCACGCGAACCGCGTCGCGCGCCCGCTCCAACGTCGGAAACGGTCTCTGTCGCGTGCCGGGGTTGGCGTCGTTTCCTTTCGGCGCAACGTAGAATTCGGCAGCGTCGAGCATTGAGGCGAACAGGAACGCAAGAAAGCAAAGGCGTTTCATCGGCCTGAAAGCAGTTCATCGTGAACGGCAACACTGTAGTCGCGCAGACGGAAATACGTGGCCTTGCCTTCCGGGTCGGGAAACTCGGTCAACGTGAGCTCGTAGTCGGGTTTCTTTCCCAATCCCATGCCGGGTTTCCACATCTGCACGCGACAACCGATGCCGTCGGGACGCACCGCCGAATTCGGCACCGGCTCGCCGAGCGATGCAGGATTGAGCGCGAGGTAACCGAGTTCGACGCCATCGAGTTTGGCCAGCGCCGGATGTTGTGCGGGATCGAGACAGAACACCAGCGGGCCGCGCATCACGGCAACGCGACCGGCCTGGCGTTGGCGTCCTTTCACCAGCCGCCACGGCATTGGCAGGTCAAGTTCGACTTGATCACCGGCTTTCCATTCGCGGCGCACCTCGAAAAACGTGCCCGGCTTGGCGACGCTGTGCGCCCGTTTGCCGTTGACGGTCGCGCTTGCTTTCGTCGCCCACGACGGGATGCGCAGACGCAGCGTGAAGCTGACCGGTTTTTCGGGAGCGATGGTGAGACGGACCCGACCGGTGTTCGGGTAATCGGTTTCCTGCTTGATGGTGGCGAAATCCACCTTCGCTTGTGCGGGCGTGTAGAGGTTGACGGTGATGCCGTCGTGGGCGCGATAGAACACGAACGCTGGGAGTTCGGCGATGATGCGACGGAAGTTGCACGGGCAACAATAGGTGTCGGTTTTCCAATAAACGCGGTTGCCTTCCAGGGGCGCGAAGTAGCGCAATCGGCGGCCATCGGGCGATTGCGAGGCGAACAGCGCGTTGAAGATGGTGCGTTCCATCAGGTCGCCCATGCGCGGGTCGGCGTTGAGACGCAACAGGCTGTCATACACGCGAAGCTGATAGGCCAACGCGCACGTTTCCCCGACATCGCCGCGAGCGTCCTGATCGTCGGTCCAGATTTCGCACTGGCCGCAACTGCCGGTGATGAGCATCCCGTCGCGCTTGGTCATAAACTCCAGCGCGCGGTTCGTCGGGCGGAGCAAGCGGGCAGACGGCTGGAGCCGGTGAAGTTCGAGTTGCGCGAGACAACGCGCCATGTAGGCATACACGTGGCCTTCGATGCCTTGTCGCCGTCCGATGACGATGTCGAGATCCCATTCCGGCAATGCGCGCGTTTGGGTGACGAACGACAGATACGCCGGCTCGCCCGTGGCGCGATGCAACGCAAGCATGGTGCGTTCAAGCCCGGTAAACGCGACGTGCGGCGCCACATCCGCGTCGCGCCCCCAGTCCGGCGGCAGCACCGACCAGTTGTTGAGGAGGTAATCGGCGGCTTTGCGGGCGGCGACGAGCGACGGCGGTTCGCCGAAACAACGGTGGTCTTCCAGCAATCCCCAGATGATGTAGCCCAATTCGTGCACGTCCCAAAGACTCTTGATGCGTCGAGCCGGCTCGAATGTCCCGATGTAGCCGTCGGACTCCTGTGCGCGAATGATTTCCTCGACGAGATGTTTCTTCAATGCCACCACCCGCTCGTCGCCGGTGTGCGCGGCGAATTTGACGACGGAATCCAGCAACATGCCGAGGCCGATGAACCTGCCGGTGCGCGGCGCTGCCGTGAAAGGACGCAGGAAATCGCCGTCCACATCGAGCTTCAGAAGGTTGTTGGTGACGGTGATGGCGATGCGTCGTCCGATCTCGCCGCCGAGCTTGACCTCGCGCAAATCCAGCGGCATCAACAAGTCAGCTCCCAAGGTCGAGAATGCGATTGGCAAGGAAGTGAGGAGGAGAGCATGTTTCATGGCGGGAAGATGAATATCACAACGAGAGTTATTTTGCAGGGACACAAGTGAAGTCGTCCAGCGAGACGGCAACGGTGCGGCCAAAGTTGCCCCAACCGTTGAGTTGCACGTAAAGTTTCCACCGGCCAGCATAGGGCGGGATGTGAATGAAACGATACGTGTTCCATCCGCCATTCTTCTCCAGCACTTGGTCAACAGGACCGTACCAAGTGCGGGAGCCTTCGTGGAAGACACCGTAGTTGACGATGGGCGACGGAGCATCGGGCGCGAAGTTGTCCCAGCGCATCCGGCAACTGATTTCGTAGCGCGCGCCGCGCCGCAGGATGACGTGTTGCCAGAGTTGCGCCGATTCAAAGTTGCTGGTTCCTCCGGGCATCTGCAAGGTGAGCGCCCCCGATCGGATAGTTGCGGTGATATTTGTGCCGCCCATGTTCCGAAAATTCCACGGAGGAGCGATGTTCCCGGTCCGCTGGGCGTCAAAACCGGAATCTTTCACGAGATTGCCCGTGCGCGACTCCGTTTCTGCCGAGAGGTCGGTAGCAGTCAATTCAAAGTCATCCACCAACACGGTGGTGGCGGCGGGTTTCTGATTGGGCAGCAGCGAGACATAAACGAGCGTGCGCTCGTCGGGGTCGGTCGCACAAAAGCGGAACGCAAGTTTGTGCCAGCGATTGTCGTAAAGCCATTCGTCGCGCCCGGCAAAGGCACCTTTCCCATCCCGGTGCCGCGCCCAGAACGAAACGATGGCACACGGATATGCCGTGCTGGCGTTCGCGCCCGGCGGCGGTTGGTCGGGACCATCAGGCCAGCGGACCCAGACGGAAGCCTCGTATTCCTTGCTGGCGGAGAGCCGCAGGCGTTGGCCCACGGTGACGAATTCAAAACCCACGGTCTCCTTTGGAATCGAGAGCGCAAGACATTTTCGTCCCGACCTGGCTTTCGCTTCGTCCTCGACGCAGGTGACGATGAGCCGATCTTGAATCACCTCACGTCCTATGCACTGAACTTCCCACACGCCACCATTCACCGGCCCGGCGGGCAGCGATTCAAACCCCGAATCGCGCATCAACTGACCGGCCTGCAACACAACCGGCAGCAGGGCAGAGACGATGACCAATCGCGGTTTCACAGGCAAGGGCACTTCTCTACAACATGCATTTTGCTTTGCGAGAACTCGGTTCGATTGCTGAGGCAACCCGTAGTGTCGTGTCTGGAGTTCCACTTTCAAGGGCGGATTGTATCCCTGCTCAATGTCAATGCAACATTTCCTTTCGGTTCTTAAGTTTGGCGAATTGACCTCGAAACCCGGAAGGGATCCAAGACCAACGCACGTCTGGAGGCACGCGACCGGACGCGCTGTTGGGCCACCGATTCCCCTCGCCACCGGGCCGTGGGCGAACGGCTCAATGGCACCTGCTGCGGTACTGCTAAGAACGCCATGCACCCGTGCCGCTCAGCCGCAGGTGTCCGCGAACACTGCGACGACAACGCGCACATCGAACAAAAGAACTGGACGCACATTCAGCAAGCCGCTTCTCAACTGCTTTGTCCCTCCCTGAAACTTGAACGCAAAGTGCGCGAGCGCGGCGCGAGTACGACACAGCAGCCACGCCGTATGCGCAGCGGCTCTCACACTCGGAAGCGGCGGTGGAAGGACAAGCGAGTTGGCGGAGTCAAGAGGTTCTGAGAAAGTTGGGCCGACGGGTCAAATACCCCTGTAGATTACCCAGGACTCCGATCATCGCCGGGGGAACACTTGCTTTAGAGTCACGGCGGCTGCGATAATGTTTGTGAATTGTCCGTTGCGGTCCAACGTTGGTTTGCTTTGGTAGTGTTCGGGCAGATTCCCCCACCGCACGCACAGCAAGTTGCCACGCTCACCTTGCAGTCACCGCAACCGCATCAGCCGAATCCGCCCACACCGCCCTCCTCTCACTTCCGTTCCGCCACAACAACCAGCCCACTTTCGTCTCCTCCACCCACCACCGGACATGACACAATTTTGAAACGATCGTTTCAAAATTGTGTACTCTGAATTTGTTGCAACGGTACGGATACAATGAGGCCGGGCCGCCGTTATTTTGTGCAAAACTGGCGTCGTTTCGTTCAAGATAATCCGCTTGGCAGCCCAGTCACCGGGCGAAATACTGCTGCTGTTATGAGCGCAACCCAACCACGCAACACCGACAGAAAGAACCGAAAACCGTTGGTGGGGCTTTTGCCGGTGATGGATCCGCGGATTGATCCTCCACTGGAAAAACAGCTTCTCCACCAGATGGCTCTGAAAGAGAAACTTTGCGAATTGGGGGTCGAGGTCGTCTGTCCCGGCAAAGCCGTCTCGCGGGAGGAGGACGCCATTGCCGAAGTCGAACGGATGCGCGCCACCGGCGCGTGCGGGATCATTTATGCGACCTGTTGGTTTCTGCGCGCCAACGTGATTGTCGGTGCCTGCCAACACAGCGGTCTGCCGGCGTTAGTTTGGGCGATCCCGAGCATGGATCATGCGGCGTTGATCGGCTTCGGCGTCACCCACGGTTCGCTGGACGAGGTCGGGTTTCCTCACGAGGTCGTTTGCGATCAGTGGAACGACGAGTCGCGCCGGAAACTGCTGGCGTGGATTCGCGCCTGTCGCGTCAAACAAATTGTCGCCCGCTCCCGCTACGGGCACATTGGCGGCAAATGCCTCAGCATGATGACCGCCGACAGCGACGCGAATCAGTGGCGGCGGCAGTTTGGGATTGACGTGGACCACGCCGAGCAATGGACGTTGATCCACGAAGCCGAGCAGGTGCCCGATGCCCGGATCAACCCGCTGATTCGCCGGTGGAAACAAGCCTTCAAAAGCGTGGAGGTGTCCGATGAGGTGCTTCGCAAATCGGCGCGGCTTTATCTGGCGGGCAAACAAATGTTTCAGCGGAACCAATGGGATTTTGCGGGCATCAAATGTCAGTTCGAGTTGCTGGACAATTATTTGGCGCCCTGTCTGCCGGTGGCGCTTTGGAACGACGACGGATTCGTCGTGGCCTGCGAGACCGACATGAACGCGGCCCTGACCATGTATGTGCTGGCACGTTTCAGCGGGCAGCCGGTGATGTTCTCCGACATTCAGCATTTGAACCGGGAAGAAGGATGGGCGCGATTCCTGAACTGCGGGACGGCGGCGACCCGATTGGCTGACGGAATGGGCAACGTGATTTTGCGGAATTGCCCGGAGATTCAAGGCACCTACGACGAAAACACCGGCAAGCATCTCTGCAAGGGCGGCGCTTGTCCGCATTTCATTTTGCCTCCGCAACCGGTGACACTGGCGCGTTTCGGTCGGATCGCCGGCCGCTATGTGCTGCATACATGCCGCGGCGAATCGTTTGCGTATCCGCACGACGAAAACAGTTTTCAGGGCATCGGCGCCGTGTGGCCATTTGCTTACGTGAAGATCGAGCAGGAGATGGATCGCTTTGTCCAGAACCTGCGTGCCCACCACATCTGCATCGCGCCCGGCGACTGGTTGCCGGAGCTGCAGATGCTGGCGCGCCTGTGGGGGGTCGAGATTCTCTAAGATGAGTTACCTGGGAATAGATGTCGGAACCAGCCGCACGAAAGCGGTGGCTTACGACGAAACGTTTCGGGTGCTGGCCGAGAGCAGCACCACGCTGGAACGGCAAAGTCCGCGAGCGGGCTGGTATGAGATTGACGCCACAGCACTTGGGCAGGCTGTGCGGCGCGTGATCGGCGATTGCGCGCGACAGTGCGCGAACGATCCGGTGCGTTGGATTTCCTACTCGGTGTTTGGCGGTGGCATCTCGGCGTTGGATTCCAGGCTGCGGCCCGTGTGCCCCGTCATCAGCACGACCGATGGCCGGGCGCAACCACAGACGGAGGATTGGCAGGCGCGGTTTGGTCGTCAACGCACCTACCAGATTGCGGGCACCACGACGCATCCCAGCCTGATGTTGCCGAAGGTTCTCTGGTTGATGGCCCACTCCGATTCGGTGAAGCACATGGACTGCTTTGTCACAGCGGCGGAACTTCTCCAAGCCGCGCTCGGAGTGCCTCCGAAAATGGACCTGGCGACGGCGTCCACAACCATGATGCTCGACATTTCGCGCCGCCAGTGGTCGGAAGACATTTTGGCGGCAGCCGGAATTCCCCGCGAACGGCTTCCGTCACTGATTCCTTCGGGCGAGGTGATCGGGACAATTCCGGCGGCGGTTTGCGATGAATTGGGACTGGCGCGGGACTGCGCGCTGGTCGCCGGCGGACATGACCAGCAGGTCTGCGCGTTTGGGGCCGGATTGCTGGAGCCGGGATCGGCGACCGACTCGCTGGGAACAGTCGAGTGCATCACGACGTTGTTTGCCGAGCCGCTGCTGCGCGATGATCTGCTCGAAAACAATTTCAGCAACCTGCTGCATGTTCACGGCGGTCTCGTGGCCACACTGGCCTACAACTTTTCCTCCGGCGACCTGTTCCGATGGATACGCTCCGCGTTGTTTTCTCAAGAATCCTCGTTTGAAGCGATGTTCGCCCGGATGCCAGACCGTCCGTCGCGCGTGCTGGCGCTGCCACATTTTGCCGGTAGCGGGACGCCGCATTTGGACAGCCGTTCCAAGGGGATGCTCGTCGGGTTGACGTTTCAAACCACGGCGGAGGAAATCCTGCGCGGCGTGGCGGATTCGATGAACTACGAGATGCGGCTGAACCTGGATATCTGGCGGCGGAATCAGATCGTCTTCGACAGCCTGCGCGCCTACGGCAGGGGCGCGTCATCGGACGCCGTCCTCCAAATCAAGGCCGACATTCTTGGCATCGAAGTCCAACGGCTCAACGTGACCGAAACCGGTTGCTTTGGCGCTGCGCTGTTGGCGGCGCGCGCAGCCGATCCGCAGTTTCCTCTGGCCGAAACGCTACAGCGGGTGATTCGTGTCGAGCGGAGTTTTCTTCCGCGCCGCGAGTTTGCCGACGATCACGAACAGCTCTATCGCCTCTATCAACAGCTTTACCCGCGCATGACCGAGGTGCTTCGCGCGCTATGAAAACGGCTGTCGAACAAAGGATTCTCGATTACCGGCAACGGCGCGATGCGCTGGGCTTCTTTGACCTGAATTGTTGGATGGGGGAACCGCTGGAGCCCGCCTTCAGAACCTTCGAGCAGGTGGGCGCGCTGAAAACCGGGTTGCGTCGCTTCGGCATCCAGCGCGCTGTCATCTCGCATTCGATGGGCGTGCGTTACGATGCGGAAGCGGGAAACCGTGAGTTAGTGAGTGCTCTCCGCAATGACGATTCGTTCTACGGTGCCGCCATCCTCGTTCCTGAGATGGCCGAGGCGCGGTCATGGTTGGTGTTGTTGCGCGAGTTGATTGCCGGTGGAGTGCGGATCGTGCGGTTGTTTCCGTCGGCGCACAATTTCCCGCTGGTCGGCGGGCGCACGGGCGATCTGCTGGAAGCGATGGAGCAGTTGCGGCTGCCATTGATGCTGTGGCATACGCAGACCACATGGCGCGACATTGCGACCGTTTGCGCGGAGCACCCGCAACTCAGCGTCATCGTTGAGGGCACCGGGCGGAAACTCTTTTACGACAATCGCACGTACTATTCGTTGCTGGAACGGCTTCCCAACTTGTTCGTGGAAACACACGGTCTGACCAACTATGTCGGACTGGACGACGCCGTCGCCCGCTTCGGCTCGCAGCGGTTCCTGTTCGGCTCGTACTTTCCCCATCTGGACCCGAATGCCGCCATCATGCCGATTACCGATGGCGCGTTCTCGGAGCAGGACCGCCACAACATTGCCCACGCCAATCTCGAACGACTCCTCGCGGAGGTGAGACAACCGTGATTATTGACGCGCATTGTCATTTGGGGCGTTCGCCGCAGTTCCGGTTTCCGGACACTTCCGTCGAGACGACCCTGAAAATCATGGACCGGCTGGGGATCGAGCGAGCCATTTGCTCGCACTTGGCGCTGTTGTACGGGAATCGCGAGCTGGGACTCCGCGAAAGCGTCGAGGCGCACGAGAAGTCCGGCGGACGGTTGTTGCTGTATGCCGTCTTCAATCCCACACAACCGCAGGACCTGCGTTTTGTGGAACGCTGTCTCGACACGAAAGGATTCGTCGGCATCAAGATTCATCCTTCCATCCATGAGTGCTATCCGGACGACGACCGCTACGATGCCGTCTGGCAACTCGCCGCCCGGCGAAACGTTCCCATCCTCACTCACTCCTGGGACATTTCCGAACAAAACCCGTCGCAGAAGTTTTCCTTTCCGAGCCGTTTTGAGCGATTCGTCGCGGCGTATCCGCAGGTGCCGCTGATTCTCGGTCATGCCGGGGGACGTTATCGCGGGCATGTCGCTGCCACAGAGCTTGCCGGTCGTTACCGGAACGTTTTTCTGGACCTGGCTGGCGATTGTTATGTGCTGGGCTTGATCGAGTATCTCGTGGCGCGCGTTGGGGCGGACAGGATTTTGTTTGGCTCCGACCTCACATGGATAGACGCGCGCACGCAGATCGGGATGATTCTGGATGCGGAGATCGAAGCGGCAGCCAAGGAAAACATTTTGTGCCAGAACGCAAGGAGGCTTTTCGGAGAGAAATGGACGCAACGATGAAAGCACCCGAGACCACAAAGGCAAACACAAATGAGAGCGAGATTGACGCCTTGTATGCGATGAGCGTTGAGGAGATGGCGCAGTGCGCCAAACATCTGATGCTCGGCGGCGGCACACGAGGCGGTCCCACGCTGCATCACGGCAAGGGTTTCCGTGTTTGGGACGTGAACGGGAAGTCCTACATTGATTGCACCGCGCAGAGCTGGGCGTTGTATCTCGGTTACTGCAACGAGGAGATTTGGAGAGCCGTGGACGCGCATGCGCGGCGGCTGACGCACGTGCATCAGGGATTCGATACGCAGCCGCGATTCGCGCTGGCCCGCCGCATCTGTGAGATCATGCCGAAGGGGATGAACCGGGTGTCGTTCGTTCCCACCAGCGCGCTCGCACTGGAAGGCGCCATGAAACTGGCGTTGAAAAACCGGCCCGGCTCGGCTCACTTCATTTGTCTGTGGGACAGCTACCATGGCACCACGCTCGGAACGATGGGCGCAAGCTGGATTTCCACACAGTCGGGCGGTTCTTACGTCGGCGGCAGCCGGTTTTTGCCGTTGACCCAGCAACCGGTGCGCGCGCCGAACCCGTACTGTTATCGCTGCTATTGGAACAAGAAACCGGAGTCCTGCGGCCTGGAGTGCGCAAAGTGGCTGGAACTGACCATCAAGAAATCCGTCAACGGACCGCCCGCCGGTCTGCTGATGGAGCCACTGCAAGCCAGTGGCGGCCAGATCATCTTTCCGAAACGCTACATGGAAGCCGCCCGCGAAATCTGCGACCGATACCAGATTCCGGTGATCTTCGACGAGATTCAAACCTTCGTGCGCATCGGACGCTGGACGGCGGCGGAATATTACGGAGTCACACCCGAATTTCTCGTGCTCGGCAAGGCCATCGGCGGCGGATTGCCGCTGGGGGTCACAGTGGTCAAGGATGGATTGCGCGGCTTCGACCCGGACACCGAAGAATTGCACACATTCGCCAACAACTCCCTGTCACAGGTCGCGTCGCTAAAGCTGCTCCAGATTATCGAGCGCGACAAGATTTTGGACAACGTCAACCGCATGGGCGCGTACCTCAAAGAAGGTTTGCTGCGTCTGCAACGGGAGTTCCCCGAAATAGGGGACATCCGGCAGGTTGGTCTCCACATCGGCATTGAACTCGTGCGCGACCCCGAAAACAAGGAGCCTTTGGACGCGGAGACCAAAGCCATTCGTGATGAGGCGATCCGACGCGGCGCGATCTTCGGTCTGGCCGGCGTTCGCAAAAACCTGCTCAAGATCAAGCCGCCCCTGATCATCACCGTCAACGAGTGCGATGAAGTGTTGCGGATTCTGGGTGAAGCGATGAAGGCGGTGTTGCGGTGAGAGGAGCGCGTCATGCTGAGCATTGATTTGAGCGGAACGGTGGCGCTGATTGTGGGCGGATCGCGCGGCATCGGCGCGGGCGTCACCGAGGCGTTTGCGCGCGCCGGCGCTGTCACGGTGTTCACGCACACCGGCGATCCTCGCCGCGCGCAACAACGGAACGAGTTGCTGGAGCGACTCCGCAGCGAAGGCGCTCAGGTCGAGGCCGTCGCCGCTGACGCCTGCCGCCCGGAAGCTGCCGATGCGGTGGTGAAACAAATCCTCGCGCGGCATGGCCGATTGAATGCGCTGGTGGCCAACGTCGGCCAGAACTTTGCCCGTCCTGCGGAAGAGACCACCGCCGAGTCGTGGGCGCGCTTCATCGAGATCAATCTTTCATCGGCATTCTACGCTGTGCGAGCGGCGTTGCCGACGATGATTCAAGCGGGCGGCGGCAGCATCATCTTCATCGGTTCGTCTGCCGTGTTCGACGGTGGTGGTGGAGCGATTGACTATGCCGCTGGCAAAGCCGGTCTGGTGGGGATGATGCGGTATCTTGCTCGCAACTACACCCGTCGCGGCATCCGCGCCAACGTGATTCACCCGGCGGTGATCGAGACCGATCTGCTGCGCGAACGTTACGGAGAGCCGGAGAAGAAACGGCAACTGATCGCACAAGTGCCCCTGGGCCGTCTCGGAAGGCCTGCCGACATCGGCGCGCTGGCGGCTTTTCTGGCCAGTCCGCTCGGTGAGTTTGTTTGCGGCCAGGAAATTCTCGTGGACGGCGGAAGGACGTTTTATCGTGGTTGAACCAAACACAGGAGTATTGCCATGAAAAAAGCCATTGGAATTCGCGCTTTTTCGGATGACCCCGATTTTCAGGGTGGCATCGCTTTTTTGAAGAACGAGGATGACTACGCGCGCTGTTTCGAGAAAGCCGTGCGGTACGGTTTCGAAGCCATCCAGTTGTATGTGGCATCGGACGGCTACCTTTCGCTGGACAGCCCACCGAAACGCGTCGAAGCGATAGCGCGACGCGCTGCGGACGCGGGGCTTGCCCTCGCCAGTCTGGAGCCGAGACCGTTTTCGTTTTCGTTGATGGACGATGATGCCGAGGTGCGCCGACAAGGCGAGGCCACGGTTCGACGCGCGATGGAATTGGCGCGGCTCATGGGATCGCCGGGTGTGCTGACCATTCCCGGTTATGTGGGCTTGCCGTGGGATCCGACCGTCCGTCCCATCCGCTACGATTTCGCGTATGAACGGCTGCGGGAATCGCTGCGCCGGTTGGCGCCCGACGCCGAGCGACTGGGGGTGGCTATTCTGATTGAGAACATTTGGAACATGTTTATGTACAGTCCGCTGGAAATGCGCGGGTTGATAGATGAGGTGGACAGCCCGTGCGTTCGCGTGCTCCTCGATACCGGCAACATCGTGCCATTCGGTTTCCCGGAACAGTGGATTCGCATCCTTGGCCCGCGCATCCGAGAGGTGCATCTCAAGGATTACCGACGCGCAGTAGGAACCATTCACGGGTTCGTGTCGCTTCTGGAGGGCGACGTGAACTGGCCTGAAGTGATGGCAGCGCTTCGGGAAATCCAATACGACGGGGTCCTCATTGCCGAAGTGTTCCCGCACAAACATCACGGCGAAGCCATTCTGTCCCAAACTTCCGACGCGATGGATCGGATCATGGGCAGAAAACGGAGGGAGCAATCATGAAAGACAAAGTTAAAATCGCATTGGTTGGAACGGGCGAAATCGGTCGCGTCCATGCGCAGGCTTATTCCGAGGCGGACGGGGTCGAGCTGTGCATCACAGCGATGATTCAGCCCGACGCTGAAAAGCAGCTTAGCGAACAATATTGCGCGCGGTTATACCCCAGCTTTGAAGCCGTGCTTCAGGACGAGTCGGTGGATGCGGTGGACATCTGTTTGCCCAATCATCTGCATCGGGAGTTCAGCGTCAAAGCTCTTGAAGCCGGCAAACACGTCTTGTGCGAAAAACCGATTGCGCTAACGCTGGAAGACGCCGAGGCGATGATCGCTGCCGCGCAAAAGGCGAGCCGGTTTCTGATGATCGGGCACGTGGTGCGTTTCTGGCCCGAAGTTCGCAAGGCGAAGGAAGCCATCGCGGAAGGGAGGGTTGGCCAACTGCTGGCGATTTCCGCACGGCGAATGGTCTCGCTGCTGGCCGGCACACGCGGGGACAGAGGTTGGCGGCACGACCCGCAACGCAGTGGCGGCGCGGTCATTGATATGCAGATTCACGACCTCGACATGTTTTGCTGGCTGTTCGAGAGCCAGCCGGTGTCGGTGTTTGCCCAAGGGTTGCGCTCGCCCGACGGCGCCCTGAATCACGTCTTTACACACCTGAATTTTCCCGGCGGTGGCCAGGCGTTTGTCGAGGCGAGTTTCATGATGCGAGGTAATCCGCTGGACATTTTCTTCCGTGTGTTGGGCACGGAACGCTCGATGGAGTACGCGTACAATCCGGAAACGTTCGCGCTGCACGAAGTCGAAGGACGGAAGCAGCCAAAGTTCGACGCGTCGCTCTTTCTGTATGAATGGAAGGCCGCTCCGCAGCCGTTGTACACGCCCGCGGAGGATTCCTTCCGCGTTGCATTCCGCGAGGAGGTTGGTTACTTTGCGCGTTGCATCCGCGAAGGGACCGCGCCGCAAATCGGCACTGGCGAGGAAGCGCGGCTGGCGTTGAAGATCGCGCTGGCTTCACGCCGCTCCTGCGAGACCGGGCAGCCCGTCCCGCTGGCTTCCGCATGAAAATCAAGCTGAAAATTCCCGGTTTGCGCTGGTGGATCATCGGGCTGCTCTTCTTGGGGTCGGTGAAGAATTATCTGGATCGTCAGACGCTTGCGATTTTGGCGCCGACGATTCAAAGTCAACTTTCCATTTCCGACACCGCTTATGGGAATATTTCCAATTTGTTTCTGTTTGCCTATGGCATCGCGTTTCTGATCTCCGGTCGGATGGCCGACCGCCTCGGCACGCGCCTCAGCATGATGATTTGCATGACCTGGTGGTCGCTCGCCGGTATGTGCACGGCGCTGGCGCGGTCGGCGGTGTCACTGGGAGCGATGCGTTTCCTGTTGGGGCTGGGAGAAGCGGGTCACTACACCATTTGCCCCAAGGTGGTCTCCGAGTGGTTTCCCGCCAAGGAACGCGGCGTTGCGGTGGCCATTTACAGTGTCGGGGCGACTGTCGGCGCCACGATTGCACCGATTCTGATTGTGCTGCTGAACGAACGCTGGGGATGGCAGGCCACGTTTCTGAGCGTCGGCGCGGCGGGTTTTTTGTGGCTGCTGCCGTGGTATCTGTTTTTTTATCACCCGGAGAAAAGTCCCCATCTGACCGAGCGCGAGCGGGAACTGGTGCGCTCGGCAGCGGCCTGCGAAGCCACATCCGGTTCTGCGGCTGCTGTAAAACAAACCGAATGGAATCTGTGGCGTGAAGTCCTCAGCCGCCGCGAACTGTGGCTGTTGTTGTTGGCTCGCGCGTCCACCTCGCCGGTGTGGTTCTTCTACCAGTTTTGGTTCCCGAAATATCTCTATAGCGAACGGCATCTCACGCAAAGCGAATTGAGCATCACGTGGGTGATTTTTTTGGCGGCGGACATCGGTTCGCTGGCTGGCGGTTATTTTTCCGGCCGCCTGATCAAGCGCGGGATACCCGCGCCAAGCGCCCGGTTGTGGGTGATGTTGGGCAGCGCCTGTCTGGTGCCGTCGTGCTTGTTGATCCCTTGGATGCCGTCGGCGAACGGGGCCGTGTTGATTTCGTGCGTGGTGATCTTTGCCGATCTGGCCTGGATCATCAGCGCCGGCACGTTGGTGGTGGACTTGATGCCGCAGCGATTGGTGGCAACTGCCTTCGGCGTGGTGGCCACCGGCAGCACCGCCGGCGGCATGTTGATGAACGAAGTGGTCAAACGACTCGCGGAAGCCGGTCGTTACGACACCTGGTTTGTGATCATGGCGTTGATCCATCCACTGGTTTGGCTGTTGTTGTGGGGAACCAAGGTTCACCGACAACCCCCTGCAGGAAAATCGAAAACAGACGAAAAAGGAGATTGATATGCCCAAAAGAATCTTCGGAAAAGAAGAGCTGGAGCTGTTGAAGGAAGTGCTGGATTCAGGCAATTTGTCGGCGCTCTGTGGCGGTCAGCTCACGCCGCGATTTGAGCGAGAGTTTGCCGCCACGATGGGCGCTCGATATGGCGTGGCCATGAATTGCGCCATGTCGGTGCTCCACGCCTCGGTCATCACCGCCGGCGGAGGTGCCGGTACGGAGATCATCTGCGACCCGGTCGCGGTTTTTGGCGCTGTGGCCACGATGTATGCGAACGCCATCCCGGTCTTTGTGGATATTGATCCGGTCAGTTACGTGATGGACCCGGCAAAGTTGGAGGAGAAAATCACCGAGCGAACGCGCGCGATTCTCGTGACGCACATTTTCGGTTGGACAGCGCCGATGGATCGGATTTGTGCCATTGCGAAGAAACACAATCTGATTGTTATCGAGGACACGGCACAGGCGATTCTGGCCAAATACAAAGGCCGCTACGCCGGCGCGTGGGGCGACATCGGCTCGTTCAGTTTTCAGGCCAGCAAACAGATGGGGCTGGGCGACGGCGGCATGGCGATCACCAGCGACGAGGCCATCGCCAAGAAACTCGCTCTGCACGCGGGCGCGCCCACGTTCATGTCGGTCGCGCACGACCTGCACTACAATTATCGGATGCCGGAACAGACGGCGGCCATCGGTCTGGCGCAACTGCGGCGGCTGCCCGGTTACATCGAGGCCGTGCGACGCGTGGCGCGCTACTACGATCAAGCCATCGCGGGCTGCCAATGGATTCGGCCACAATACGCTGCCGATTGCGAACCCACCTATTACTTCTGGGTCGGCACCTTCCTCGGAGAGGAACACGGGCTAAAGCTGGATGACTTCAAACGGGTAGCGGCGGAAGTCGGCTTGACAGTGAACTACGGTTGGACGGGGATGCCTGCCTATAAACATCCACTCATCGCAAAACGGCTGGGTTACGGCAAAGGTTGCCCGCTGGATTGCCCGCTCTACGAGGGCACGCAGAATCGTTACCCCGACAACCTTTGTCCGGTCGCTGAATGGGTCATGCCTCGAATTCTGTTGTTCCGCACCTTTGTTCACACGCCCGACGAGGAATGTGAAGCCAACGCCGCCAAATTGCGGCAGGTGATCGAACGGCTGAGCTAACCGAAAAGGAGCCGGCGAATATGAACCTGAAAGTCGGGATCGTGGGCGCAGGCGCTCCACAGGCCAGTGCCAAACGCGGTCAGGTCTGGCTGCGATTCTTCGCCACCGCGGGCGCGAAGATTGCAATGGTGTATGACCCGGTTCGTGCCCACGCCGAACGAGCGGCCTCGCTGGTCGCCAATTGCCGGGTCACGACCGACTGGCGCGAGTTTTTGGACACGCCGCTGGACGTGGCGGTGATCACCTCTCCGGTTCCGTTTCATGCGCAGGAAGCCGTGGATTGCCTGGAGCGCGGCATGGCCGTTCTATCCGAGGTCGCACCGGCCACCACGTTGGAGGATGCACGCCGATTGGTTCATGCTGCCAGCGGCCCGGACAGGATATACATGTTGGCGGCGAATTATCGCTTCCGCGACGAGGTGGAACTGCTCAAACGGATGGCCGACGATGGCCGGTTTGGTCGAATCTACTATGCCGAAGGATCGTATTTGCACGATTGCCGTGCCTATTGTCGCAACCCGGACGGATCGCTCACGTGGCGCGGCGAAGGGCGGTACGGCGTCTATATTGTGCATCCGTTGGCACCGCTGCTCTACATCTTGCAGGATCGCGTCGCGCAGGTCTCCGCACTCTGTCACCCGCGCAAGATGCTCGACGCCGGCCTGGAGGGCGATTTCAACTACACGCTGCTGATGCGCACCGCCAAAGGCGCCACGCTCTACGTGCGCGAAGATTCCGTCGGGCCGCGTCCGAAGCTCACTGCCTATACGCTGTTACACGGCACGCGCGGCGCGTTTGAATCCGCGCGCGGGCTGGGGGACGAGGCCAAGATCGCCATTGAAGATTCGTCCGGCTCGGTCGAAACGTGGCGACCGCTGCGTGATTTTGCCGAGCAATACATTCCCGACCGGATTCATCCCCCTCCTGAAATCCAAAACTACATTCACACTCACGGCACAATGGAATACTGGACCTTGCAAGAATTTCTGGCCAGCGTCCGAGAGCGAAGAACGCCCGCAGTGGATGTGTTCGCCGCGTTGGACATTGCTTTGCCGGGAATCATGGCGGTGGAATCAGCGCGGCGCGGCGGCGCCGTCCTCGAAGTGCCTGACCCGCGCACGTGGATTGAATCGGAACAAAAAGGAAATTGAGACGATGCCGAAAGAAATAGAGCTGATTTTTCCTGAGTGCGACAACAAAACGTTGGTCGCCGTGCTCCACGAGGAGCGCGCGCCGATTACGTCCAAGAAGATCTGGGACTGGCTGGGAAAACCCGTCGAGGAAATGGCGCGCAGCCCGTGGCCGAAACTGCCGGAGCTGTATGTCTGGGTGCCGCCCATGCCCGGATTGCCCTATGAGAATGCGTCGAGTTTCCCGAAAGCGGGCGACTTGTTGCTGGCTCATTACGACCAGTTTGGCGGCAATTACACGTCGCCCGAAGGTCGCGTGATGGCCTTTGATTTGGCGATCTTTTATGCGCCCAGCTATCTGTATCTTCCCGTTGAGCAGGGGTACGCGGGTTGGATCAGCGCCAATCACGTGGCCACCTTGCGTGATGTTCGTGAGATTGCTCCGGTTGTCGCGCGACAACTGCTCGGCGGCCCGCAGAAAATCATTCTTCGACGGAAAACCGATTGAGGAGAGTCCTTATGCCCAAAGAGATCGAACTCATTTTCCCGGAGTGCGACAACAGAACGTTGGTGGCCGTGCTCTACGAGGACCGGGCACCGGTCTCGGTCAAAAAACTGTGGGACATTCTCGAAAAGCCCTTGGAGGAAAAACTCGGTCACGCCTGGCCGAAGCTTCCCGAAATGTGGTTTTTTGTGCCGCCGATGCCAGGGCTGCCGTATGAGAATGGCACCGTTTTGCCCAAAGCCGGCGACTTGGTGCTTTACCATTATGACCAGCGCGGCGGGAACTACACTTCGCCCGAAGGTCGCGTGATGGCGTTCGACATCGGCATCTATTATTCGCAAGGTTGCAGTTATCTGCCGGTGGAAACCGGCATGACCGGCTGGGTCAGCGCCAATCTGATCGGCGCGCTTCGGGAACCCAAAGAACTCGCGCCCGTGGTGGCACGACAGTTCCTTCAGGGCAAACAGAAGATCATCGTCCGACGAAAATCCACCTAACAAGAAAGGAACCAGAACATGAGCAGACAATTGGTTTGCGGCACGTGCACCTATCGGCAACAATCATTGGAGCGCGCCCTCGAAGGGATCGCGCGCTCGGATTTCCGCGCCGTCGAAGTGGCCTGCATTTGCGGCTACTGCGAGCATATCTTTCCAGAGCGGATGACCGCCGGTGACATAGATCGGTTGGCCAAGCTGGTCGAAAGCTTCGGTCTGACCATCACGAGCATTGCCGGACATGTGGACATGGCATGGCCGTTGATGGGAAAGCGTTCGGATGTGCCGCAGTATCCCAAACTGGAGGAAGGCGTGGACCTCGCCCACGAAGGGTTTCTGCGGCTGCGCTCCCGCATTGATCTGGCGAGCCACCTCGGCATCGAAATCATCAACACAGGGATCGGCGTCACCGCCGACCAAAAGGAAATCGAGCGGTTCTACCTTGAGTTCGATGCTCTGCTGGGCTACGCGGAAAAACGCAACGTCAAAATCGGCCTGGAAAGCCACGCCGGTCTGACGGAAACCGCAACGGCGACGCTGGCACTCTGTCGCAAGCTCGGTCGCCCCAACGTCGGGTTGAACTACGATACTGCCAACGTGCGCTTCTACACCGGCCTCGATCCCGTTGCGGATTTGGCGTCCTGCGATGAGAAAGAGTTGCGCGACCGTCTCTTTCATGTCCACATCAAGGATCACCGGGGCGGCAAATACAACTGGGATTTCCCGCCGCTGGGAGAAGGCGAAGTGGATTTCAAGAAACTGGCCGCGCTTCTGGATCGCATCGGCTACAAAGGCCCTTGCAGCCTCGAAATCCAGTTTCACGGCCCCGGCACCACGGACCCGACTCCAGAGATCATTGATGCCGGCATTGTGGCTTCGTATCGTTTCATGCGGCAGATGGGACTCGGCGAGTGATTTTTCCTCCCGGCGCCGATTCGTCCCGAAGAACAAAACGATTGCAGCGACGGGGTTGACCACATAATGTCAACGCCGTGAACACAAGAAGCTTGATTTTCTTCGTTGCAGCGGTGGCAGCGACGCGGCTTTCCGCCGCAGAGACGACCATTCGAGAGGCGGCTTGTCAGATACCCGTTGTCAGCGAAGTGGACGTTGTCGTGGCGGGCGGCTCCAGCGGTGCGGCGGCGGCGGCGTTGGCGGCGGCGCGCGCGGGAGCGAAGGTCGCGATTGTTGCGCCGCGTCCGTATCTGGGCGACGACATGGCGGGAACGTTGCGGCTGTGGTTGGAGGAGGGCGAGCAGCCCGACACCGATCTGGCACGAAAAGTTTTCGCCGCGATTCCAGAAAAAATGCGCGGTGCTCCGTTTACTTACAAGGCCGATCGTCCCTCTGGCGCAATTCATAAAGACACTGCTCCTCCGTCCCTCCTGTGCGACGGCAACTGGGAAGACCCCGCGCGCCACAGCGTGCAGTATGAGGAAAACGTCACGATTGAGCTTGATCTCGGCAAGGTGATTCCTGTTCGCGGTGTCGAAGCGGTCGTGTTCAAGGGACGCGACTACGCCGTGGCCCGGATGACGGTGGTGGCGAGCGCCGATGGCAAGAGTTGGCGACCGTGTGGCAAGGCGAGCGTGGAGGACAACACCCTCCGCGTGCCGATCACTGGCGAGGCCCGATATCTTCGTTGTCTGTTCGAGAAACCAGCCAACATGAAACGGATGTTGCTGGGTGAAATCATCGTGGATGCCGACAGCGGTCCCCCGAAAAACATCGCCGGCCGATTCGCTTATCCGCTGCAAGTCAAACGCGTGCTCGATCAGACGTTGGCCGAGGCGGGTGTTGAAATCTGGTACAGTTGTTACGCCACCGACCTGATTACCGACGCCGACGGTAAACCTGCGGGTATCGTAATGGATAATCGCGCCGGCCGGCAGGCGATTCTCGCCAAGGTCGTCATTGACGCCACGCCGAACGCGCGCCTCGCACAGGCGGCGGGCGCGTCGGTCAGCGAGTTCCGCGCGGGACCGCAGAACGTGAGTTGGACGGTGATCGCGACCAACGGCCCCGGCGCGAAGGCGCGGAAACTGCCGGTGGGGTTTGTCGGTGTCCTGCAAACGAAAAGGGATTTCGCAGTGGATGCGGCAAAAACAGCTTGGTTCGAGTACTCCCTGAAGCTGGAGTTGCCCGACCCCAGTTGGGCGGCGCGGGCGCGGATCGAGCAGGCCGTGCGCGATGCCACTTACAATGGTTCGCAACTTTACTCCCCGGAAACGGCATTCCTGATTTTCCCGCAGAACGTGCTCAGCGGTGTGCCGGGCATGCTCGTGCTCGCCGAACAAGCACGACCGCTCGCCGCAATGCGCGACGGCGAACAACTCGGCAGCGTCGCTGCCGAGCAGGCGCGGAAGGCCGGCGTCGGAACAGGTTTGCGCGTGGCGGTTCCCGCAGCCGTTTCTCCATCCCGCGGCAGAATCATGGAACCATTGGCGCCATTGCGACCGGTGGAGAACCCAAAGCACGTGACGCAACCGGAGCGGGATTTGCCGGTGCTCGGCGAATACGAGGTGGTCGTGGTCGGCGGCGGCACCGCAGGCGCGCCCGCCGGCATCGGCGCGGCCCGACGCGGGGCGCGGACGCTGGTGATCGAGTACGCCGGTGGTCTTGGCGGCGTCGGCACCATCGGCGGCATCGCCGGCTATTATTGTGGCAACCGAGTCGGATTCACCGAGACCGTTCCGGCCAGCCCGACAGAGGTCCGCATGGAATGGTATCGGCGCGAATTGCGCAAGGCCGGCGCGGACATCTGGTTCGGTTGCAGCGGCGTTGGCGCCGTGGTGGATGGCCACCGCGTCAAAGGCGTGGTGGTGGCGACGCCTTACGGTCGCGGCATGGTGCTGGCACCGGTCGTTGTGGACGCGACGGGCAATGCCGACATCGCCATCGCGGCCGGCGCAAAGTACATCTTTATCGAGGAGGACTACGCCTTGCAGAACTCGCATGTGCCGTTGCGGACACCGGGCCGCTCTTACGTCAACGGCGACATTCCCGCGACGGACGACGCCGATCCCTTGCACGTGCGAATGCTCATGCGCTCCAAACTGGCTCGACATGCGCACGGTTTCGACCTCGGCACGGTCATCGCAAGCCGCGAACGACGCCGGATCGTCGGCGATTTCACGCTCGACTGGCTCGATGCGATGAACCAGCGAACGTTTCCCGACACCATCGTGTTGGCCTCCAGCGATTACGACAGCCACGGCTATCAGATTCATCCCTACTTCCTGCTCACCATGCCGGAGCGGCGGACAAAGTTCTGGGCGAACATTCCCTATCGTTGCATTTTGCCGCAGGGACTGGACGGCATCCTGGTTGTCGGACTGGCCATGAGCGCCCACCGCGACGTGATGCCGATTACCCGCATGCAACCCGATCAGCACAACCTCGGTTACGCCGCCGGCGTCGCTGCAGCAATGGCGGTCCAGGCGAACGTGACGCCGCGCGCCGTGGATGTGAAGGCGCTCCAAAGGCATCTGATCGAAATCGGCAACTTGAAGGAATCGGTCTTGACCGACCGCGACTCGTATCCTCTGCCGCCTGAGCGTGTTCGCGCAGCCGTGGCCAACGTGGTCCACGAATACAAAGATGCCGAAGTGCTCCTTGCCATGCCCCAGATGGCGCGCCCGTTGTTGCAGGCGGCCTATCAGAAAGCCAGCGGCATGAACAAAATCATGTACGCTCACGTCCTCGCTGCCATGGGCGACCCTACCGGCGTGCCGACCTTGTTGGAAGCATTGCGCGACAACAAAATCCCCGTGGCGCGGTCCTCCAGAGCCAACGGCGGGCGCTGCGGCATGATCCGCGCCATCGGGTTGACCCGCGACCGCCGCGCCGTGCCGTTGTTGTTGGAACTGGCCAAAAGCAAGGAAGCGCGAGGGGATTTTCAGTTGCGCCGTTCGTTGGCGTTGACACTGGGCCGCATTGGTGATCCCTCGGCGATTCCCGTGTTGGTGGACATGCTGGGTGCCACCGACGGGAACTCGCCCACGATTGCGGACTTGTTGACCGCCTGCGCGCTGTATCGCTGCGGCGACGCAGAGGGCAAGGCCGCCCGCTGGCTGCAGAACTGCGCCCGCCAAAGCGACGGCACGATGGCCCGCCTCGCCCAACAGACATTAAGTGGGAAGAAACGATGAGCAAACGGCGATTGTAGTGGAGCCGGAAAACTGGACAGGATTTGGGCCATCCGTTAGATGGTAAAATCGAGGCTGGGAAGCGAGGTCCATGACTACGAAGAAACGACAGCCGCATCCACCGGCCTCTTCAAGGCCAAGGCGGCCTTGGAAGCCGTAAAAGAACGGCTAACGCTCGCCCAGATCGCCAGCGCCTATCGGGTGCATCCCACCCAAGTCGGCGTCTGGAAACGCCAGTTGCTGGAAGCGGCCCCGGTCGCGTTTGCCCGGCCGCACGACCCGACCGCCGCCGCCCACGCCGCGTTGGCGGAGGAGTTGTTCGCCAAGATCGGGCGGCTGGAGATGGAATGGGAGTGGCTTCAAAAAAACTCCAGCCTCCCGCCTGAACAGCTCCGTGCCATGATCGAGACCGGCCATCCCCAAGGGAGCGTCGCGCGCCCATGCGCGTTGCTGGGACTTGCCCGCAGCACGTATTCCTATCAACCGGCACCGGTGTCGGCGGAAGAGTTGGCCATGCGGGCGGCGTTGGATCGGGCGTACACGCGCTGGCCGTTCTACGGGAGTCGGCGTCTGACATGGGTGCTGCAACAAGCTGGTTTGGCGGTGCGGCGCCAGCGTGTGCAATGGTGGATGCGCGCCTTGGGCTTGGAAGCGATCTGCCCGAAACCGCGGTGGAGCCTGCCGGGGGCGAGTGCGCCGAAATACCCGTATTTGTTGCGTGGATTGACGATGGAGCGGCCCAACCAAGTGTGGGCAGTGGTCCTCACGTATGTGCCGCTGGCGTGGGGCTGGATGTACTTGGTGGCGTTGCTGGACTGGTA
>Ga0272448_1001328_pt1 | contig 33765 bp, 25 predicted proteins | sample YNPCB0191_FD_202220 | JGI IMG/M metagenome (GOLD analysis project Ga0272448, IMG submission 202220) | Hot spring sediment microbial communities from Yellowstone National Park, WY, United States - YNP-CB-019-1 | ecosystem: Environmental > Aquatic > Thermal springs > Hot (42-90C) > Sediment...
GTCTGCTACAAAAAATAAGAATAAATTTTCTGGCAGAAATTTTCACAGTTTTATTTGGAAGTGCAGGATTATCAGCAATAGTTGAGCTTTTACAAGTTTTTTTGCCTAGCAGAACACCCACTCCTGATGATATCATTCATAATACTATTGGCGGTTTTGCTGGTTGGTTATTTTTTAATTGGTTGATTTCCAAAAAATTTGCACACAGATTAGCGTACTTGACCGACATTAAAAAAAATCAATTGTGGAACAGTATACCAGTATTTGTTCTGGGCTATATTTTCTTAACTTTTTTAATTATTACCTTTTGGGAAAGTACAACGAATTTGAACAATTGGAATCCCAACTACCCTTTATTAATTGGTAATGAATTAACCGAAAATAGAGCTTGGCAAGGTTATATTTCAGAAGTTGTGATTGTTGATAAAGCTATTGATAGCTCTGAAATCAATCAGGCACTAACTAATAAAAATTATTTTCACACCAGAAAAGATTCTCTCCTCGCCTACTATCAATTAGAAGGTCAATATAACTATAAAGATAAAACTGGAAGCATGCCAAAATTAGTGTGGAGCAATCAACCTTCACATTTTCAAGAAGGACGGGGAGCTTTAGTCAATTCCAACAATTGGCTGAAAACGGCAACTCCTGTTTATCAATTGAATAAAAGGATATCTAAAACTTCTGAATTTACCGTTAGTACTATTGTAGCTACTACAGATATAGCTCAAACTGGTCCTGCTCGTATTATCTCAATTTCTCATGATAACCTGCGTCGTAACTTTACTTTAGGACAGGAAGGAACAACTTTAAATATACGAGTAAGAACACCAGCTACTGGGACAAACGGAAGTGATATACAGATGAATATTCCCAACATTTTTACAGACACTAAACCGCACCACATCATTCTTACTTATTCCCGAGCCAACCTTCAGGTGTATGTAGACAATTTTCAAAATTATTACTCATTAAATTTACTGCAATTAATGCCTATACAGCATAAGTTGTTTTATTATGTGTTAACTTTTATTCCTTTAGGAATGTACTTAACACTTCTGAGTCTTTTAGTTAAGAAAAAGCAAATTATCCACCAATGCTTGATAGTCTTTGGTATATTTTTACCTTCTTTGATACTAGAAGCTAGTTTGATGAGCAAAAGCGGTAAGACAATCAGCTGGAAAAATATATTAATCGGTATATTATTTACGGCTGGAACTGTAATTATACTGAGGATAAGAGCCGCAGCTTTATTGAAAAAAGTAAGTACGAAACTCGTGCAAAGCTATCCCACTTACTGAGTTTGCTAAACTTTTTCTCACTCAGAAGTCGAAAAGGAAAAAGCAAAAGGAATGGGATGGGAATAAAAACCCATCTCTTTACCCCTTGTTTTTTTGCTTAACTTTTGTGATGAGCAATTTTACTATTTTTTAATAGTATACTAAAATCTAATTAGATAACCATCTAATCTTAATGCCAAAAACACATCAAAGCATGTTCAAGCAAGGTCTTCCACCAGTAAAACCAACAAAGCGCTTGCATGTAGGATCCAAAAAACAAAGGTATTCGCACAACAGACACGGTGTTCCGCTTGTAGAAGCTGCTAGACGCTTGTGCATCGATCAAAGCAATCTATTTATGGCTTTGCAAAAAGGGCAGATACCGATGATCAAAAGGGATGGACGAACTTTAGTCAGTGATGGAGCTTTAAGGGAATATCAAGCGAGAAGAAATCTCAAAATCATTTATCGCTATTGAAAACGAAAGATAACTGGTTTGATTTCTCAAGTAAGCTGAATAAAAAGGACAGCGATCGCGCGGGTTTGGGACTCGCTTTGAAAAAACCCTGCTTACCCTACAGGAGGTAATTCTAAGGGAATAGCACCTAATAAACCTTTGCGAAAATCTTGTAGCAGTCGACTTGCAGTCCGCTCTAAATTGCCTTGAAAGTGAGATTGTGCTAAAGCATGCAAGTATGACTCACCCGTTTGAGAGGTGGGGTCTAGTTTGTAGCGCGATCGCAAGGGATGCTCTAAGAAAAGATCGCTACTGCGAGAGTAAATTTGATTCACTATATCTACAAAAGCTGCTGCTACTTGTTGTTTGTCGTAAGCTGCTTCGCCTATATCGTCACATATAGCTAACTTTAAAGCATCTTCTTGGTTTTCTAACTTAGCAGGAATTATACCCGGAGTATCAAGCAACTCTATGTCTTGGGAAATTCGCACCCAGCGCAATTGGCGAGTTACCCCAGCACGAGCAGCACTTTCCACTACTCGCTGTCCCAGTAAACGATTGATTAAAGCTGACTTACCAACGTTAGGGAAACCAATGACTACAGCGCGAACTGCTCTAGGTAACATACCGCGACTTTTTCGCCGTTGGTTAATCGCTAATCCTGCAGCTTGTGCAGCTTTTGATACCGCTGCTACTCCTTGGCCTTGCTGAGCATTGGTAAAATACGGTTCTTCACCTTGGCTTTTAAACCATTCGGTCCACAGTTGTCTGACTCGGGGAGAAATCATGTCCCAGCGATTTAAGATTAATAGCCGTGTTTTGCTTCCTATCCACTTGTGTAACTGAGGATGACACGTAACTATAGGGATGCGAGCATCTCTGACTTCCAGCACCACATCTACTAGTTTCAGCTGTTCTTTGAGGTTCCTTTCAGCTTTGGCAATATGACCCGGATACCACTGTATGACATTTAACTTGTAGTTCGCGTTGATACTCATTTTTCATTGTCTCAATAAGTAGTTGCAGCTTAGTTCTGAAAAGGAAACAAAAAGATATATCTTCTCTAGCTTTAAAGATTTTACCCTCTGGCTTTTTCAAAATCATTTCATCCTGCGCAATCGAGACTGAGCTGCAATTTTATAAAGTCAATTGCATTTTTTGGTACGTTGGCGAACAACACTGCAATCTCAGCAAGCAATATTAAGCGTTTGCGAAGCCTGCTGAATAGCATATCGCCCACTTCTTTTCCAGAAGTAGATTTTTTCTGCTGGTTGTTTGAAGTACTAAAGTACTGATTGCGAACAGTTTGAAGTGCTAAAGTACTGGCTGCGAACAGTTTTTTGTATTTGTGGTGTGGAATGATCTTGCTGATACTCTTCTAGTGTAAATGCATCCACTTCAATAGCGTCATTGCGAGCTACTTGTGCTTCGTGTAGAATTTCAGCCTCATGTTTGCTAATTATCCCCGCTTCTAGTGCTGCTGCAATCAAGCGTTCTGGTTTTTGGCGCGGTAATTTAGCGATGTGACTTTTGGCTTTGATGGTTTGTAGAATGGTCTCGGCTTGGAACGATAGAACAAAAGCGCGTTCTAAGCGTCCCAATGCTTCATCTGCACTAGTAGGAATGTATATACCTGCAGTCAGTCTGTCTCGCTGTTCTCCTGGAGTTTGAAGGCTGCGGGCAATTTTACTCCCGAGGCGATCGCAAGGCAATTGACCGATGGGATTGACTCGCCACCACCAAGCGATCGGTCCTTGTAACAAAATACCCAGTATTGGTACGGGCATATTACTAAAAATACCCTCAAATCCCTGCTGAATTTGAGCAAAACTGTATTGCATAGCCCAGTGTACAAAAGGCAAGTCTTGTGATAAAGAGCCTTCTGCTTCGAATCGCCGTAGGGTAGCAGTTCCTAGATACATCCAAGATAGAATATCAGCAAATCTTCCTGTTAACTTTTCCCGTCGCTTCAGCGTACCGCCAAAACAAAACAAAGCAATATCTGTTAGAAAAGCGAAGGTAGCAGATGCCCATTGTAATTTGCGGTAATATTTGGCTGTTGCTCCACCTGTAAAATTAGCTGCTAGATAGCCGCGGGAAATACTAAGAAAAGCAGCGCGGAAAGCATTACGTATCGCTAGCCCGACGTGATTCCACAACGCTTGGTCAAAAGCTTTTATGTCTGAGCGTTCGAGAGCGACTATTTCCGAATAGACATAAGGATGGCAGCGAATTGCTCCCTGGCCGAAAATCATCATCGTTCGGGTCAAAATATTCGCTCCTTCCACAGTAATCGAAATGGGTGTAGCTGTATAAATATTTGCCAAAAGATTTCTGGGTCCGCGACAGATTCCCGCACCTCCGAGAATATCCATACCGTCATTGATAATCTTGCGGGAAAGTTCTGTGAGGTTGTACTTGGCGATCGCCGAAATTACCGCGGGTTGCTCACCCTTATCCACCGCACCGCAGGTGTAAGCACGAGCTGCTTCCATCAGATACGTCAACCCCCCAATGCGAGCCAAGGGTTCTTCGATGCCTTCAAAATAGCCGATGGGCAAACCAAATTGCTGCCGTACTGTTGAATAAGCACCTGTCACTCTTGCTACCAGCTTGGCAACTCCCGTACAAGTAGCTGGAAAACTTATACCTCGACCAGCTGCCAAGCATTGCATCAGCATTTTCCAACCCTGACCGGCTTGTTCTATACCACCGATAATTTGGTCTGCGGAAACAACTACGTCATGTCCTTGAGTAGGTGAATTGTAAAAAGGTACACCCATTGGATCGTGACGCTTTTTCATCAAAATACCAGGTGTATTTGTAGGAATTAAGGCACAGGTAATACCTACATCTTCCCCCTGACCCAAGAGATTTTCTGGATCTCGCAACCTGAATGCCAGTCCCAACAAAGTAGCGATCGCGCCCAAGGTAATATATCTTTTGTTCCAGTTCAACCGCAGATAAAGTTTGCCATCTTCACCTTTAAACAGTACTCCTTCCGATTTAATACTTGCTGCATCTGAGCCAGCATTTGGTTCTGTAAGGGCAAAACAAGGAATTTCTTCTCCCCGAGCCAGACGTGGTAAGTAATAATTTTTCTGTTCCGGTGTGCCGTAGCGCAGTAGTAGCTTAGCAGGTCCTAAGGAGTTTGTTACACCCACAGTGGCAACATAAGTAAAAGAACGAGATGCTAATTTTGTCATCACACAACTGTAGGCAAAGTTGGAAAAGCCCAAACCTCCATACTCTTTAGGAATCATCATTCCCAAAAAGCCTTGTTGTTTGAGATAATCCCAAACTGGAGGCGGTAAATCCTTATGACGGTAAATTTCCCAATCGCTTGCCATCTGACAAAGTTGTTCTACCGGTCCATCCAGGAATGCTTGCAGTTCCGGTGTTACCTGAGGTAATGGTTCACTTCTTATTCGTTGCCAATCAGGTTGACCTGAAAAGAACTCACCATCTATCCAAACGTTTCCCGCTTCTATTGCTGCCCGCTCGGTATCAGAAATTTTTGGTAGTAAATTAAATTTTTTTATACCATGAAGCAAGGAAGCAGTAAGAAGCGATTGCCTCAGAACAGGCACGTTCAAAATCGCAACTACTATGCCAAATAACGCCCAAATCGGAACAGATACTTGCCATGCTGCCAGTATTAGCGCAAAATATAGCGACCACATCCACAAGGGAACACCGATGTAACCCAGTAACAGAAATAAGACAATGAATGTGGAATTAAAAATCGCTGGATGAAGGAGGTTGTTCATACATAACTCCGAATTTAAATTCGCTCTCAAGTAGAAGGAAGAAACAAACAAACATTCCTTTCCTTGTGCTTTTTTGTACTAGTTTTGGACTGCAAAGTTCTCAAACACTGCTGCTGCTCCCATTCCACCGCCAACGCACATTGTCACAAGACCGTAGCGAACACCACGTCGCTTCATTTCGTGGAGAATAGTAGCTGTCAATTTTGCCCCCGTGCAACCTAAAGGATGACCAAGGGCGATCGCACCACCATTGACATTTAAAACCTCCTGATGCAAACCAAGTTTGCGAATCACAGCCAGACTTTGGGCTGCAAAGGCTTCATTGAGTTCGACCAGTCCGATATCATCTAAAGTTAAACCCACCTGCTTGAGGACTTTTGGCACTGCTTCTACAGGACCGATACCCATAATTTCCGGCGGAACCCCAGCTACCGCATACCCCAACATCCGTCCTAAAGGCTGCACACCGAGTTGCTCGAGTGCGCGATCGCTCATCACTACTGTCGCTGCTGCACCATCCGACATTTGCGACGAGTTACCAGCCGTAACCGTACCATCGACCCGAAACGCAGGTGACAATTTAGCTAAAGCTTCTAAGCTAGTATCAAGACGTGGTCCCTCATCTACTTGAAAAACTTTCTCTATCAACTGTAACTTGCCATCTACGTACAAATTTTCTCGTAGTTGTAAAGGCACAATTTCTTCAGCAAAGCGGCCTTCGGCAATTGCGGCTAAAGCCTTTTGATGCGATCGCAAGGCAAAGGCATCTTGATCTTCACGAGAAATGCGATACTGCTGCGCTAAGTTTTCCGCCGTCAGACCCATCGTGGAATAAACTCCGGGATTGTTTGCCAATATCTCTGGGTTCGGAGCTAAATAATGACCTCCCATGGGAATCAAGCTCATTGATTCAGCTCCGCCCGCAACTATTACTTCTGCTTGTCCTGTTACAATTGCCTGATGTGCTATTGCAATGGTTTGCAATCCAGAAGCACAAAAACGATTAACAGTAGTACCCGGTATAGAATCAGGTAAGCCTGCTCGCTGGACTATAACTCGCCCTAAATTAAATCCCTGTTCAGCTTCCGGAAAAGCACAGCCAAAAATCACATCATCAATGCGAGCTGGATCTAATCCTTTGACTCGCTCAATCGCAGCTTTGGTAACAACTGCTCCCATATCATCCGGACGCATGTTGCGTAACGTACCGCGCGGTGCTTTGCCAACGGCAGTCCGAACACTGCTTACAATGTAGGCTTGTTTCATGTTTTTTCACCTAATTACTAACTGTTGTAGACGCGCGAAGCGCGGCTTCTCGTTAGAGAAGAGAAAACAAATGGCGCGAGGAAATACTAAACTCAGGTAATGCTCGAGCATCAAGGATAGGAATTTTTCTGTCTTTCTTCCCATCTTGGAGCCTGCTTCTAATTTCGCAGTGGCTTTTTCCTTTTGAGCATATGAGCAATCCGCTCTTGAGTCTTGGGTTGTTGCAACAGCGGTAAAAACTTTTCTCGTTCTAATTGCAGCAGGTATTCTTCATCAACTAAAGCAGGTGCGGATAGTTCTCCACCGGTCATCACATAAGCTAACTGTTGAGCGAGGTAGCGATCGTATTCGCTAATAAAACCTCCCTGCTGCATAATGCAGGCAGCATGTTCCAACACAGCGGCCGCGGGACGCCCCAGGACCATAATGGCATTACGCTTTGGAGGCGGTGTATAGCCCGTTCGTTCCAGACACAACACTTCTTGTTTGGCAACTTTCAATCGCCAATCTGCGTTCATCACAATTTTAGTTTTGGGTGAGAGAAATCCCAATTCCTGGGCGTGGTAAGCACTATTAGATACTTTTGCCATGCCAATAGTTTCAAAGGCTTGGCGTAAAAAAGGCTGAATGTGTTGGGGCGATTCACTTGCTGCTTTATCAGTTGCCCAAGTTGCCATACGCATAATACCGCCTGCACCCGGAATCAGACCAACGCTGAGTTCTACCAAACCAATATAGCTTTCGGCTGCTGCAACAACGTGCGGACAAGCCATTACTAACTCACAACCACCTCCTAAAACACGCCCCACAATTGCTGCAACAATAGGTTTGGGGAAATAGTGGATTCTTTGTAGAAGTGATTGAAACTTGACAATGAGGTTGGCTATGCTGGAGTAGTTTCCTGTTTGTGCCAACATTCCTATTTCTGCCAAATTGGCTCCAGCACAGAAATTCGCACTGTCATTACCAATTACCAATCCTCGAATATCTTCTGTTTCGATAATATCCAGGACTGTAGCTAAACCGTTTACTACCTGTAGGCTTAGGGTGTTGCCTTTGGAGCGAAATTCGTACAAAACTACGCCATCTCCTAAATCCAACAGCGCCGCCTCCGCATTTTGCCACAGTGTTCGTTTTGGATCTGCTTTCAACGCCACCAGCAGTTGCTCCCCGGGTAGACCGCACTGCCTCGTCAAGTTAATTTCATCTTCCAAAGAAGATAGTGCCGTTGTCTTCGGATAGAAGACAGATTCGCTTCTCAAGTCTTCTGGCTTGTGGGTTTTACTTTTCTCCTCTACCCACTTTGGCACTGCAATACCAGCAGCTTTCATATCTGTTAGTACTGTTTCAAATCCAAGCGCATCCCAAATTTCAAATGGACCGAGTTCCCAACCAAATCCCCAGCGCATGGCTTTATCAATATCGGCGGGATTGTCGGCAATTTCGGGAATGCGACTAGCACTGTAGGCCAAGATATTTAAGGTTAATCGCCGGAAAAAGTCTCCCGCCCGACCTGGGTGTTGGTAGAGAATTTGTAGGCGTTTCCTTAAGTCATGAATTTGACTGAGCGCTTCAATATCTCCTAAGTTCATAGGCTTAGCTGGTTCGTAAGCCAATGTTTCTGGATTGATAGAGAGTATTTCCTCACCTTGCTTTTTGTAAAATCCTTGACCTGTTTTCACCCCCAAGTTCCCCATTTCTACTAGCTTGCGGAGCAATTCGGGAACGCGAAAGATTTCTCTACTTTCATCGTCAGGAATAGCCGGATAAAGGTTATCCGCTACATGCACCAGTGTATCCAATCCTACTAAATCGGCTGTGCGAAATGTTGCTGATTTTGGTCTCCCGACTAAAACTCCTGTCAGAGTATCAATTTCTTCAATAGAATATCCCTGCTCTGTTAAAGCCTGAAGACCGAGCATGGTCGCGTAGATGCCAATGCGGTTGGCAATAAAGTTAGGAGTATCTTTTGCCACTACTACTCCCTTGCCTAAATACAGGCTCGCAAACCACTGCATTCTTTCCAGAACTTCAGTAGCGGTATTTTTTGTCGGAATGAGTTCTAGCAACTTCAGATAGCGTGGAGGGTTAAAAAAGTGGGTACCTAAAAATCGTTTTTGGAAAGATGCAGAGCGTCCCGAAGCAATAGTGTGGATGGGTAAACCACTGGTGTTGGTAGACACGACTGTGTCGTCGCGGATAACGCTTTCTATACGTGCCATTAATTGCTGCTTTATAGGGAGATTTTCTACCACCGCTTCGATAACCCAATCCACATCCGCAATTCTGTGAAAATGCTCGTCAAAATTGCCCAAAATGACCCGACGGGCAGTTTTTTCTGTAAAGAAGATAGGCGGAGACTGTTTTAAAGCTTTTTTGAACGCTGTTTCCACTATTTCATTTTTATTGCTGGTATTGGCGGGAATGTCTAACAAATGTACGATCGCTCCTGCATTAGCAAGGTGAGCAGCAATTTGGGTTCCCATGACCCCCGCACCACAAACTGCAACTGTCCGAAATGGCTTAAACATAATTTCAAGTCTCCATAAGTTAAGTAGAGTTCAGAAGAAGGTAGATGGTAGACGGCAGCAAAAACAAGTAAAGTTAAGCTATATTCCTTGTGCTTTTTTGTTGCTTGGTAGCTTTAAATATTCAAGGATTGTGCAAATGCAGGACAATCAGCTTGAGGTATGGAAGGACAACAAGAAAATAACAGGCTATGTTGTTCTTCTACCTTCCCTGTCTGGGTAATCTCGTGTTTTTGTGTTCCCGCGTCTGCGTACATGGCATCAATTTCTTTGGCAAAAGCTTTGAGGATGTTTGCACGTTTTAGTTGTCGTTCCGGCGTCAACATGCCATTTTCTACCGTCAGGGTGGCATTGACTAGTTGGAAACGCTTTACTGTTGACCAGTGTGGTAAATGACAATTTGCTTGGTCGACTAATGCTTGATAAGTGGCAATAATACACGGATGCTTGAGCAACTCTTGCGTTGGTAGATTTATTCCTATGGTCGAAGCATAGGAATGCAGGCGGTCTAGATTGGGGAAAATTAGCATGGCGCAGAATTTGCGCTCTGCTCCCACAGCTACTGCCTTTGCTACCAAAGGAGATTGTTCTAACTTACTTTCTATTGGTTGTGGTGTCACGTACTTACCTGTGGAGAGTTTAAATCGGCTTTTCTTCAAACCAGTAATTTTGAGAAAACCGTCAGCGGTAAATTCTCCAAGGTCGCCTGTGTGCAACCAACCGTCTTTGTCGATCAACTGTTGAGTAGCTTCAGGGTTTTTGTAGTAGCCTGGAGTAATGTAAGGACTTCTAGTGAGGATTTCTCCATCTGGAGCGATCGCAACCTCTACCCCAGCAATTGGTACGCCTACGGTTCCAGAACGGTTGAATTGTCCGCGATTGCAAGTAACGGCGGAACTTGTCTCGGTCAAACCATATCCTTGCCAAATTCTGATTCCTGCTGCAGCAAACAAGTTTGCTATTTCTGCTTTTAATGCTGCACCTCCACAAATAAGGTATTTGAGACGACCCCCAAATACTGACCGCCATTGCCAAAACACTAGCTTGTCTGCCAACTTCAACATCAAAGCATATCTTCCTCTGGGTGGATTTCCTATTTCATAACGTTTGGCAAGGTTGAGCGCCCAATTGTAGATGCGCTTGCGAAATGCTATCTCGCTCCATCCCGAAGCAGAAACAGAAAACTGTAAAGGTGAAAATTTCCAATCCAAGGAAGATAAACGAAATCTCTGCATTTTTGAGTGGCGCAAGCGTGGAATTTGAGTTGCAAACCAGCGGATGCTAAAAAGGTTATGTTTGGCTTTTGTTTGAGCGATCGGCTTGGTTGCTTGAGCTGCTTGTTCCAAAATTTTGTTATAAATCCTTTCTAGTAATAGGGGTACTGTGGCAAATACAGTTGGTTGCACTTGTTCGAGATGTTTGATGACCTGATAAGGGGTAGTAAGATAAATGCTGTGCCCGTAGCGAATGTGACCGTACAAAAAGACGCGAGCAAAAACGTGCGTCAAGGGTAAATACGAAAGCGCAACTTCCTTAGCACCAAATTCTAAATCGGGAATACCGCTAAACATCGCTAAGGCATTACCAGAAAGGTTTTCGTGGGTCAGCATCACTCCCTGCGGCTTTCCCGTAACTCCAGGAATATAAATAATAGTAGCTAGATCGCTAGCTGCTAGTTGAGACCGCAGCAGCTGCTGCTTGCTTTGTGATAATAAAGCCTGTCCTTTGGCACGGATTTCTAAAAGCGAAAATACTTGAATTGCTGGCGGTAATTCCGACCATTGTGGCTGTTGTGAGTACTGGTTTTGTTGTCCATCGGTATCAGCAACGATCGCTATCTTTAAGTGGGGTGTAGAGTGCAAGTAAGGAGCAATCTGAGAAAGCAAGTTCAAATCAGAAACAATCAGGACTTTTGCTTGCGAATGCTGCAAAATAAAGATGATGTTCTCTAAAGTCTGGGTTAGGTCAATAGGTACATCCACCAAACCAGCTAGCAAGCAACCCATGTCAGCAATGCAGAAGTCAACATCGCTGTGCATCAACAAGGCAACGCGATCGCCTTTCTCTAACGCCAAATCCACTAAAGAAAGTGCCACTTCCCAAGCAGCCTTTTGCAATTCTTGATTGGATAGAGCTTGCCAACCCTTTTTTGTCCATTCGTTCAAGGCCTGGAAGTTGGGGTGGCGATCGCATGCTTCCTCCAATAAAGAAGGTAAAGTCCGCCCCAATAGAACTTCTCCTGGGTTAGGCAGAGCTTTATAAGTCTGAACTGACCACAACATTTTGCCTGACAAGAGTTTAAAACTCTTTCCTTTACTAATACTTTTTGGAAATTTACAAACGATAACTTAAATTACATGCAATTTTTCGTTGTTAACTATTCATCCACAATAATTAACAAATAATTTCCTACCTTTTTATGTTATTTCTAAGGCTATTCCAGTCAGCTTGGATAACCATTCATCCAATTTGCTGTCTTGCTTACGTGCCATAATTAGATATTTAACCTGGATGCTAGCTTTTGATACCTAAGTCCCTAACCCTGAGCTATTTCTCTCTGACAGTAATTATATTTTTTAGACTTCGGCTCTGTCAGACCTAATTGTCTTTAAAGTATGTACTTAGTACATAATATTAATTTAGATCGGGATGGGGATCAAATTCCACCTTTGTATCTTTTTCGCAAAACTACGCCTATAAATTCATAGTTTTAGGCTGTAAAGAGGGAATTTTTATTTGACAAACTAATGGCTGATGATTTGTTTCTCTATGCAAATGTTTTTCCAGCCAATTTCCCAAGTCTACCAACACATCTTGATAATTGATATCCAAATGTAAATCGTGGTAGTCACCAGGATAAACATGGCATTCTTTATCTGCAAAGGTCACTTGTTCGAAAAAAGCTAAACTACCCTCTGGAGGTGTGACTAAGTCCTCACAACTATGCAAAATTAACAAAGGAACTTTTAAATCAGATGCATGAGCTTCCACCCAATTCTTGGCAGCAAAAAATTCTGTAGCCAATCGGGCACTACTGTACTCATGCCGCAAAGGATCTTGAGAATGGGCAGTAAGTGCTTTGGAATTTGGCGAATTTGCACTGCGTTTAATACCAACCTTAAGGCTGAAACGCGGCCAAACTCGTGAGAGCATTAGCCCCAGTGCAACTTTCAAAGCTGGAACTCTGACTTTACCTAATGCTGGAGCCGTCAGTATCAGCCCCTGCAAGCTGTCGGGAAAGTGCAGTGCATAGTCCAAGGCGATTACCGCTCCTAAGCTGTGACCCCAAAGGAAGCATGCGCAACCAGTTACCCGCTCTTGAATTCGCCTTAAAAAGGTATGCAGATCTTCTCGAAATTCCGTCCAAGCGTTAATGTGTCCCCTTTGTCCCGGGGAACGTCCATGACCCCGCAAATCAAAGGCATAGACTGCATAACCCTGAGGAACTAGGTATTGCACGGCAGTATTAAATAGTCCGCTGTGCGCCCCTAAGCCATGTACTATAGCTATAATTGCACGCACCTGCTCGTCTGGCAGCCAGCTTTGATAGTAAAGATATAGACCTCCTGCCCCTTCGAAAGTTCCCTCAATGTGTGTCATTACTAATTCTCCCCAAGTGCATTTTTACTATTGCGGTCTCAGCACTCAGTTAGAGATTTACGAATGAACATACTCTAATAAAAAATCTATTTTCTGATGCCAAGCATTGTTAATTGACCGTAGTAAATCAAGCTTTGATGCGCTTTAACTGCGCTTGATAGCATTTATTTTTACTAGGTTTTAACAATTGGCAATCAAAAAATATTGGCATCAGTAAATAGAGTTCTGAGACCGTGAATACCTCATTGGTAGAGCTATGAGGTTTCAGGGGCTTATACTCAAAAGTCTTGGTGCATCCAGATTATCTGGTATATATTATATATCTTAATTTACTTTTTTGATGGCATTGGCAATAAGTAATATTTTGAGGTTATAGAATTAATTTGATTGTGAACTTGTTTTTTGTTGTTAGCTGTCCCTGACAACCGAAATTTTTACAAATCATCTGGAACTAAAGAGTTTGTCAAAGCTTTGAGCTGATGCGCCATAATCCTCAACTTTCTTACTCTTGATAGACCAACGCCCGCAGCAATAGCGAACAACAAAAAAAACCGGCTTAACTTATCGGGGTAATAAATCTGACTTAAGGTTATCTTAACTTGGGTACAGAGAAATAGCATTCTCACGCAAAACTGCGACAGCAATATCATCTGCTTGACTAGCATTAAGATCTGAGTCTCGAATTGCTTCCTCCAGTACCTCTGCTAAGATTTGCCGTCCCCATTTTGCTCCTAAGTAATATAATTCAGGAATAGAATGAGCATCAGAAGAATACATTAATTTACTGCTGGGAGCTAACTCTAATAATTGTCTGATTGCCGCACGCATACCTGATACACTTAAAAAAGGAATTGCCAAACCAAAATCTAAATAAACTTGAGGATAAACAGAGGCCAGATATCCAGCTTCCCGCATATACGGATAAGAAGCATGTAGCAAAACTATAGGAGTTTGACGATACTGGGGCAACTCTAGCAGGCGACGCAAGTGCAGAGGATTGGCCAATCGCAAATCCAAATCTGGATCGCCATAGCCAGTGTGGAATTGTACTGGTAAGCAATATTTAGCAGCAACTAATAAAGCTTGTTGCAGCAGAAAATCGATCAGATACTTGTTAGCAAGACGTAAAGGACGCAGAGGTTGGTGTTCTAATTCTTGTTTGAGATCGTAGAAATTACAAGCAGCCGCAGCTAAAGAAACGGGTTGGATATCCAAACCAGTACGGTAGCAAGCAATGCTTTTAAAACCCACAACTCCAGCTGGGGGTGGGTCGAGCGCTTGGTAAAATTTTTCTAGGAATGTCTTAAAGTCGTCAGTTTTGGCAATTAGTTGTTATGCTAACATTTCTAAGCGCAGAATTCTTTTGACGGGAAGAAATTGTTCGTGCCATGATAGGGGTAGGATAGAGTCTGGTTGTAATCCGTCATCCAAGAAAATTGCTTCTAGATTAGCAGCCTGAAGACAAAGTTTTGTTAACTCTTGTAGTCCCAAACTTTCTCGCCGGGCTAAAATTATTTCTTCCTTCGCTTCGCAATTGAGCAAAGCAGCAATTTCACGCAAACTGCGCCGATAAAACAAAGTATTGCGAGCGTGACAGTTTATTATTTGTGGATCGTAACCCTCAGTGAAAGCAGCAGCATAGGAATAGCGATTGGCAACTTCTGGTTTGAGTAGATTATGGGCATGTTGGTCGATAATAGGAATATCAAATAAATTCATTTAAAATCCTCGCTGAGTCTGTTTTTTGGAATAATTGCGCCATCGAGCGGAGGGTTATTTACAAGTTAATATTTATAAAAGTCAAAGGGTCTTTAGAAATCGATATCAGACTTTTTGGTGCTGTTGGCTTTTGATGATTGCAGGTTTAGCAGCCAAATAAAAAACGCTGGGAAAGGATTTTATCATCTCAAAGGCAGCAGCGATCGCCCGATATTTCTAGTGAACGATGCGCCAAATCTTGACAATATTTTCAGCGCTACCACCACTAGCAATAGTTTGTCCATCAGGACTGACTGCCACAGAATAAATATAGCCAGAATCCTTTTTCAAAGTCCGAATTTCCTTGCCGGTGTTCAGATTCCACAGTTTAATAGTATTATCGCTACTACCGCTAACAAGCACAGGTGACTGCAAAGACTTGTTACTAGCTGTATTTGGTATAAAAGCAACAGAATTCACCTTGTCGGTGTGCGCTTTGAAGGTGCGTATTACTTTTCCTGTGCTCAAATCCCACAATTTAATAGTCTTATCTTTACTACCACTAGCGAGACTAGTGCCATCGGGGCTAAAACTAATGCAAATAATCCAGTCAGAATGTCCCTTGAAGGTACGCATAAGTTTTCCTGTAGTTGCACTCCACAGTTTGATTGTCTTGTCCCAACTACCACTGGCAATAGTTTTACCATCAGGGCTAAAAGTAACGGAAGCAACGCCAGCAGCGTGTCCCCTGAGAGTGCGAACTTCTTTTGCTGTTTGCAGATTCCAAAGTTTAATGGTCTTGTCTGTACTGCTAGTAGCAACAGTCTTACCGTCGGGACTGAAAGCAACGGAGGTGACTCCACCGCTGTGTCCCTTGAGAGTATAAATTTCTTTACCTGTTTGTAAATTCCACAGCTTGGTCGTCTTATCTGCACTACCACTAGCAAGAATTTGTCCATCTGGACTAAAGGCGATACTCCAAATCCATCCCTGATGTCCTTTGAGAGTGAAAATTTCCCTTTCGGTTGCCAAATTCCAAAGTTTAATTGTCTTGTCATCGCTTGCTGTGGCTAGGATTCCTATTGCTGTTTCTCCCTGGTTGGGAAGGTTTGGGATAATAGGACTAAAGGCCACAGAATTAACGTCGCTAGCATGTCCTTCTAAGGTGCTGGGTAGCTCCAAGTTGTCTGTAATTCTACTGGCGGGTTGATTTGGTTGGGAAGATTGAGTGGTTGCTACCTGACGAGACTGAAGGTACCAAATTCCTGCTATTGCTAATATTGTTGCGACAGTATTTATTACTACTCTATTTTTCTGCTTTGGTTGTGATTTTAATTTTTGAGTTGGTGCTGATAGTATGGTTGGGGGTACTGGCAGTGGTACATTTTGATGTGTGAGGTCTTTAATTACTTCATCCGCACTTTGGTAGCGTTGTTGAATGTCTGTTTTTAACAGTTTGTCGAGAACCATACCTAATTCCATAGATACGGAAACCTGACCGGTATTTGGATTTTTCAAATGCTGCCACCATGATGTTACCCAACTATAACCGTGCTGCATCCACAATTTATACGGAGAAATTCCACTGAGCAGATAAAAGCAAGTCGCGCCCAAACTAAATAAGTCACTGGCGGGATAAGCTTCTCCGTCCTGCATCTGCTCTATGGGGGTATATCCGTGGGAGCCAATGGTTGTTCCTACTTTTACCTGTACTGTTGCCGTTAACAACTTGGAGGCTCCAAAATCAATCAGCACCAATCGCCCATCACTTCGACGGCGAAGAATATTTTGTGGCTTGATATCTCGGTGAATTACTCCCCGCTCGTGAATAAATTTCAGAATCGGTAGCAAATCTAATAAAAGTTCTCGAATCTGTTTTTCATTAAATTTGCCTTGCTGTTGCAATTCCTTAAGCAGGTTTTGTCCGTCAATGTACTGCTGGACTAAATAAAGATAGTTGTCTTCCTCAAAATAAGCTAATAAGTTAGGAATTTGGGGATGTTCTCCCAATTGTTGCAATCGCTGTGCTTCTTGTTTAAAAAGCCTGACTGCCTTTTCTAACATCCCAGTTCCTTGGATTTTTGGTGCTAATTGCTTGACGACACATCTTTCATTTAATTTGTCTATATCTTCCGCTAGATAGGTGATACTAAACCCACCTTCTACTGACAGTCTTTCTTTAATGCGGTAGTGACCTCTTAGTAACGGAATTAACGGACTTTGACAAGAATGGCAATAATTACTTCCCTCGGGATTTAGGGGCTGGTGGCAATCGGGATTCAGGCAGCAAATCATACCGGCAATCCACTGGTGGATTGAGTATATATTAATTTATGACGTATAATTTTGCTATTAAATTGCTAAAATTCTCTTGGTCAGCAAGCAGCAATTTGCCATATTACTAAAGTCATTTTCAATAAGTATACAGAAATTTTACAAACTCTTGGTCAAAAAACGCACAATATCTGTTAGATGTGGTTTTATATATCAAATTTTACTGCGATCGCAAATAGGAAAAAAGCAGTTATTGTGCTGATGGTAAATATGTTCTCTATAATACTATTTTTCGAATTTTTATGTCACAAAAACTAACACAATTTCATACTGCCATAACCATGCTTTAGCCATCAGCAATGAAAACTATCCCCAGACATAAAAAATTAAGAAATGCAAGTTTGAGGAGTGAAATGATGACGGTAAAAATAAATAAATTTGCTTTGATTTTTTCTATGGCCGGTAGCTTGGTAATGACGAGCTACACTCCATCGGTGTATGCTTTGGAAATTAACAAACAGCTTCAAGAGTTTAAAATAGCTAAAACGCCAGATGAGAGACAACCAGAAGCAGTACAACAAGGAATTGAGCAAATTCCTGTATCCCGGCCTTCTCCATCTGCTTCGAAACGCAATCAACCCATAAACTCGCCGATTCCGGTAACTCAAGGGTCTGCGACCCCACAACCAACACCAACATCTCAACCTTCTGGTGAGACTGCGACTCCACAACCAACACCAACATCTCAACCTTCTGGTGAGACTGTAACTCCGACTCAGACTCCAGCAAGAAATTCTGTTTCCAGACCTGCAGTACGCCGTTCGGTTCCGGCTAGCTCCCAGCGTAGTTATACTCAGCAACCACGACCTGCGGTGCATCGTTCGGTTCCGTCGCGATCGCCTGCGCTCGAACCATCTTTACGTCAAAGTACGAAAAATGAGCGCCATTTTGTGGGTGCACCTGCTTACCGCTCTTTTGTACCGAAGGCGAGGAGAATTGACTTTGTCAATATTGCCTTGGGTGTTTTAGCTCCGGGTGACTTTAACTCTCAAGGCAGATATTTTCATTTTTATCAGTTTGAAGGCAGGGAAAACCAGCTGGTGCAAATTCGGCTAACTGGTAGTGGCGATCGCCGTCGTTCCAGTAATTTGAGCTTAGACCCGTATATGATGCTCCTCGATCCCAATAATCACCTGCTTGTGAAAAGAGGAAGTGGAGAAACTCCCAGCCAAGGTGGAGTCAAAGATGCATTTATTTTTGTACGCTTACCTGTCAGGGGTATTTACACCATCGCAGTTACTAGCCGCAATCCCGGAGAAATAGGTCGCTACAGCCTAGCACTGCGAAATGACAGAGCAAGCTATGCTGTAGACGAACTGGGTAACTTGACAGCAAGCAGCCTTTCTCTCAAAAAAAATGGAAGTCCTTACAGCATTTCCAAGTTTGAGGGTAAAAAAGGCCAGCTAGTAAGCATTCGTGTAGATAGTCTTTTTGAAGAATTTCCTCCTTACATAGTCTTACTTAATTCCAAAGGACAAATCGTGGCTGCAGATAACGACAAAGATGGTAGGTATACAGCGCTGATTGACCGAGCCAAATTACCGGAAGATGGTACTTATTATGTCGTAGTTCTTTCTGCCATTCCTCAACAAAAAGGCGCCTATCGATTGACCGTGTTTTAAAGCCGCGTTCAAAAATTGGCCTTGCCTTGAAAAAATTTATTGCCCAAGTTTGTTTCTTGCTCGTTCAGAGCGTGCTGGAGCTGAAGCCATCACTTCTTCAAGGTTTTCTACTACCTCGCCCTCGAAATTTTCTAAGATTTTAGTAGAAAGGGCTACTCTGCCTTTGCCTTCATCTAAGTCAATGATTATAGCTTTGACTAACTGACCAACTTGAAATATTTTTTCCAAGTTGTCGATAAATTTTTGACTTACTTGTTTAATATGAAGCAGGGCACTGATTCCATCTAAATCCACAAAAACACCAAAAGGTTTAATTCCGATTACCTTTCCTTCTACTAGCTGGCCTATTTCCAGCATGCTGAAATGGGCAGAACGAGTTGCCAAGCGTTGGGAAAGTATCAATTTATTATTGCTGCGATCAACTTCTAAAAAGGTGGCGGTGAGAGTTTGTCCTTTGAGTGCTTCTAGATTATCGCGTTCTAAAAGATGCGAGCGGGGAATAAATCCTCGCAAACCTTGAAGCTCGACAGTAACACCACCCTTGTTAACATTTATAACCCTAACTTCCGCTGTTTGAGAATTTTCTTGCATTTGTGCCAGTCGTTCCCAAATGCGTTGAATTTCGATGCGTCGGCGTGAAAGGGTTACTTGTCCTTCCGCATCCTGGTCGCTGATGATGAGAAATTCCAGTTCTTCGTTAAGAGGTAAGGCCTGGGATAAGTTCATTGTTGTTGTTAAAGAAGCTTCATGGCGGGGAACAAAGGCGGAAGATTTACCACCAATATCTACATAAGCTCCCTCTGCTTCTAGCTGGAAGACTTTTCCGCGTACTACCTGTCCCTTTTGAAATTGGTAGTCGTGTTTTTCTAGTGCTTTGGCAAAATCATCTACTGAAAAAGGTGAATTGGGTTTTTGAGAAGATTGAGGGTGAGAATTCATGAGATGAAAAGGTAAATTGCTAATTACTAATTGTTAATAGCTAATTGCTAGTTGCATTAACCATTAGCTATTAACAACCAACCACTAATTTTTTAATTGTTCTCGAAACAGTTGTTTGACCTGCTCCCAAGCATCGGCTGCAGCTTTAGGATTATAGCTTGCGCGTTGGTCGCAGAAAAATCCGTGGTCAGCTTGATCGTAGCGAAACACACGATGGGGAATATTGTATTTTGTTAACTCGGCTTCTATTTGATCTACCTGCTCGGGGGGAATGCTGGGGTCTTCCATACCAAAGAAAAGGTAGATCGTACCTTTGATTTCTGGAGTGCGAGCAAGGGTAGGTGTATCGCCTCCGGGTGTAGCGTTGGTGATGCGTGCGCCGTAGAAGGAAGCGGTGGCTTTAATATCTGGTAGTGTGGCAGCAAGATAGGCAACATGGCCGCCGAAACAGAAACCGATACAGCCAAATTTATCCTTTTTAACTTGGGGTAGAGTTTTGAGATAATCTATAGCGGTTTGAATATCGCTTAATAATTCTGATGCTTTGGTTTGTTCCCAAGCGTAGGCTCTTCCAATTTCTATATCTTTTTGGGTGTAACCAGTTTCAAAACCGGGCGCCACGCGCTGGAATAAAGCAGGGGCGATCGCTACATAGCCTTCTCGAGCTATACGTTCTGTGACATCGCGAATGTGAGAGTTAACTCCAAAAATCTCTTGTAAAACTACAACTCCTGGATAAGAGGAACCTGATTCGGTTGGCTTTGCTAGGTAAGCGCTGAAAAGAAAATCGCCTTGCGAAAAGTTAACGGTTGTGGTATCGATTTCTCGCTCTGCCATAATGGTTTTTACTAGTATGGGTCGGTGTTGAAATCTCTCTGTGCCAATACTTTTAGACTATCGCAAATCAAATTTTTAGTTACTTTTGGTAAAGGTATGAGAAATTTTTCCCAAGCAATTGAATCTGTATATAGAGTATTTATTACGTAGCAGAAGTAACTGCTTGTTTATTGCTATTACCACCTTGGGAGATTGGGTAATGATTCAGTTCCGCATTCAGCCAGACAGTGAAATACCCGCATCTACTCAGTTATTTAATCAAATCAGGTTTGCGATCGCTTCCCGACAATATCCCCCTGGTTATAAATTACCGAGTACGCGAGCGCTGGCCATGCAAACGGGCTTGCACCGCAATACCATTAGCAAAGTCTATCGCCAGCTGGAGGATGACGGATTGGTGGAAAGTCTTGCAGGTTCGGGAATTTACGTTCGCGCTCAAGGACATGAAGGTGGAAGCAAGCTGCATTCTCCAATTTGGAAGGACAATCCCCAAGCATATAAAGTTGTCCAGCAGGCACTTGATGAACTTCTTTTCCAAGGCTATTCTTTAAGTCAGGCAAAAGAATTTTTTCTGGCGGAAATTGACTGGCGCTTGCGTTGTAGCGCGCGGGTATTGGTAACGGTACCTGCTAGCGACATTGGTGCTGGAGAACTGATGGTGCAGGAATTAGAACAGTCTCTCAAAATAGCGGTACAGCTAGTGGTTATGGAAGAATTAGGCGCTATACTGGATAAAACTTCCTCTGCTACCGTCGTCACCAGTCGCTATTTTATCAGCGATGTAGAAGTAATTGCTGCTCCTTTAGCAGTACGGGTAATTCCCCTCGATATTTACGATTATGCGAAAGAATTCGAACTTTTGAAAAACCTGCCCAAGGACAGCTGTGTCGGTATTGTCAGTCTTAGTTCTGGAATTGTACGCGCTGCGGAAGTTATTCTTCACGGGTTGCGGGGCGATGAACTGCTGGTCATGACAGCTCAACCTAAAGATACTTACAAGCTTCATGCTATCGTCAAGCGAGCTCAGCTTATTCTTAGCGATCAAGCTAGTTTTGCATCGGTGCAAGCAGCACTCTTAATGCTGCGAGAAGATATTATCCGTCCACCCAAGTTGGTGCGCTGCGATAATTACATTAGTAGTGCCTCGATTAATTTACTCAAAAGAGAACTAGGTTTGGCTTAGGGAGGATTTCCTTGTTTTTTGCTTTTTTTGGGAACCGTTGGCAGTTAAACTAAGTAGCGATCGCGCTTACAGTATAATTAATTGTGGTGCAACAGTCTCACTCCCAAATCGAAACCGAGCCTCAGCAAAACTGGCACGGCAACCTGAGTTTAGTGTATGCTCGCACTGAAAATGGAACTCAATTAATTCGCAACCAATGTCAAGCACCCCTTCTGGTGCAGCGTCCCTTTTATCCGGAGGGTAAAAATGTTTGCCACAGCGTGATTTTACATACTGCTGGCGGTGTGGTGGGAGGCGATCGCCTCTCCTGTTATTTTCACCTTCAGCCCCATGCTCAAGTATTAATAACAACAGCTGCTGCTGGCAAAATTTATCGCAGCAACGGCTTGCCAGCTAGACAAACCGTTGAAATCCAAATCGATGCGGATGCAGGTTTGGAATGGTTACCCCAAGAAACGATTGTCTTTAACAAGGCCTTGTATCGCCAGGATTTACGAGTAGAATTGGCTACAGGAGCTTTCTTATTGAGTTGGGAAATTACCAGATTTGGTCGCACGGCTAGAGGAGAAAAATTTTTGCAAGGAGATTGGCGATCGCGTACTGAAATTTGGCGCCAAGGTAAACCCCTATGGATAGACAGACAATGGTTACCCGCTAGCGACAAAATTTTTCATAGCCCTCACGGTTTAAATGGACAAGCGATCGCGGGTAGTTTAGTTTGGATTCAAAAAGCTGTTTCCCAGGATTTTGTCACAAAAGTACGTCAACTAGCTGGGTATGGAGTGGGGGAAGTAGGTGTAACTCGCCTAGAACATGGATTTTTGTGTCGATACCGCGGTAGTTCCACTGCAGAAGTGAGAAACTGGTTTATTAGTGTCTGGCAGCTAGTACGTGGATGTTTTTTGGATCGTGCTGTTTGTATACCAAGAGTTTGGCAGATATAAAAACCACTCCAGACACTGGGGATACCCGCAAGGAGGTTAGCAGAATGCAACTAACGCCTCAAGAAAAAGATAAATTGCTCCTGATTACTGCTGCTTTATTAGCCGAAAGACGCAAAGCCAGAGGTTTGAAATTAAACTATCCAGAAGCAGTTGCTTATATTTCTGCTGCTATTTTAGAAGGTGCCAGAGATGGAAGAACAGTTGCAGAATTAATGAGTTACGGTACAACCCTTCTAACGCGAGATGATGTGATGGAAGGAGTACCGGAAATGATCGAGCAAGTGCAGGTAGAAGCAACTTTTCCAGATGGAACAAAGTTGGTAACGGTGCACAATCCCATTCGCTAGTTTCAGGTCAAAACCCCAAAACTATGATTCCAGGAGAAATTATTACACCACAAGGACAAATAGAACTTAATGCCGGGCGGCCAACAGTAAAATTACGAGTATCAAACACAGGCGATCGCCCTATCCAAGTTGGTTCTCACTTTCATTTTTATGAAGTTAACGTCGCCTTAAGCTTTGAGCGAGAAAAAGCGCGGGGAATGCGCCTCGATATTCCCGCAGGGAGTGCAGTCCGTTTTGAACCGGGGGATGAAAAAGAAGTTACCTTGGTTCCCTTGGTTGGTAGTCGTCAAGTTTACGGTTTTAACGGCAAAATTAACGGCAAGCTCTAAGTAAATTTATTTTCTAACGCTACCGGCAGTTAGTTGCTCCTGGGGGGGACCCCCAAGACCGCACTGCCTCGAAAAATACGGAAACGGCAAGGATTGTATTATGTCTTACAGAATGGATCGTCGAGCTTATGCGGAAACCTATGGTCCAACAGTGGGCGATCGCATCCGTCTAGCCGATACAGAACTTTTTATTGAAGTTGAACAAGACCTGACTACCTACGGCGATGAAGTCAAATTTGGCGGCGGTAAAGTTATCAGAGACGGAATGGGACAGTCTCCTATTTCCAACGCCGATGGTGCTGTTGATATGGCGATCACCAATGCTTTGATTTTGGATTGGTGGGGAATTATCAAAGCAGACATTGGCATTAAAGATGGCAAAATCTTCAAAATTGGTAAAGCCGGAAATCCCTACATTCAAGACAATATTGATATCATTATCGGTCCGGGAACAGAAATCGTCGCTGGAGAAGGAATGATTCTCACTGCTGGCGCCATAGATACCCACATTCATTTTATCTGTCCCCAACAAATAGAAGTTGCGATCGCTTCTGGCATTACAACTATGATCGGTGGAGGAACTGGACCTTCCACAGGTACCAATGCTACCACCTGCACACCCGGTCCCTGGAATATTTACCGCATGCTGCAAGCAGCTGATGCTTTCCCCGTCAACCTGGGATTTTTGGGTAAAGGTAACACCAGTCAACCCCAAGGAATCGTAGAACAAATTTTAGCCGGTGCTGTAGGATTAAAGTTACACGAAGATTGGGGTTCTACTCCTGCAGCAATTGATACCTGTCTGAGCGTTGCCGACGAATACGACGTCCAGGTAGCAATTCATACCGACACTTTGAACGAAGCCGGATTTGTGGAAAATACTATCGCGGCGTTTAAAAATCGTGTTATTCATACCTATCACACCGAAGGTGCAGGTGGCGGACACGCACCAGATATTATTAAAGTTTGCGGCCAAGCTAATGTTTTGCCCTCTTCTACCAATCCTACCCGCCCTTACACCCTCAATACCTTAGACGAACACCTGGATATGCTCATGGTCTGCCATCACCTCGATCCGAGTATTCCCGAAGATGTAGCGTTCGCTGAATCCCGCATCCGCAGAGAAACTATCGCTGCTGAAGATATCTTACACGACTTGGGCGCGTTTAGCATGATTTCTTCCGACTCTCAAGCCATGGGAAGGGTAGGCGAAGTCATAATTCGCACCTGGCAGACAGCACACAAAATGAAAGTACAACGCGGTAACCTTCCAGAAGATAATTTGGCAGATAATATGCGGGTGAAAAGATATGTTGCTAAGTATACAATTAATCCCGCCATCACCCACGGTATCGCCGAGTATGTAGGTTCGGTAGAAGAAGGTAAACTAGCAGATTTGTGTTTGTGGCGCCCGGCGTTTTTTGGTGTTAAACCGCAAATAGTCATCAAAGGTGGTGCGATCGCTTGGGCGCAAATGGGCGATGCTAATGCTAGTATTCCCACACCCCAACCGGTACACATGCGTCCGATGTTTGCTAGTTTTGCAGGTGCGCGTCACGCCACATCCTTGACTTTTGTCTCCCAAGCAGCTTTAGACAAGGATATTAAAAGTCAGTTGGGATTGCAAAAGACGACGGTTGCGATTTCTGGAACACGTCGGTTAAGCAAGCGGGATATGAAACTGAATGACGCATTACCTCATATGGAAGTAGATCCGGAAACCTATGAAGTTAGAGCAGACGGAGAATTACTCACTTGCGAACCCGCAACGGTTTTGCCAATGGCACAGCGATACTTTCTATTTTAGTGCGTAAACGTGCAACGAGCGCCGCTTCACTCTGCCAGAAGCTGCTGCGCATCTACAAAGCGAGATCGCCTTTGAGACTTTAGTCCTGAAATAATTTGGTCTGCGGTGATAAATTAATTGACTAACATCCGAGTCTTGGGGATTGAAAGCGATAAATCGCTTACTACTAGTGTTCGGGTTGTTGGGAGTTGAAAGCGATAAATTCCTAACTACGAGTGTGAACACAAACAGTTCACTTACGTTTAAGTATGTTTGCTCAATAATCAACAATTATTTGATGATGAAATTATCAGAAAGATGGGTTTAAAACCCTGTCGTTCTACGACGGCTTTTCTTGATTCTGAATGTATTTCTTGAGAACTTCAAGTGGCGCACCCCCAATCGAAGATACAAAATAACTAGGACTCCAAAGAGCTTGTTTACCGTAAGGTTTAGGGTATCCAGCTTGACCATACCTACGACTGGATACACCTTTTAAAGCATTAACGATTTGAGATATCGATATTTTGGAGGGAAATTCAATTACTGTGTGAATAGATCTGACTCTCCGTTAAACTCAAGTATTTGAAAATCCATTTTTTTGGCTACTTCCACAAATGATTTGTGGATTAGTTCAAGACTTTCATTGGTAAAAAGCTTTGTTCTATATTTAGTGACACAGACCAAATGTATTTTTAGGTCTGAAACACCATGCCTTTCATGTCTGACATCTTTAACTAACCAAAATAGTATATCTTGACTGACCAATCATAATATAAACATGAAAGCTAGGTATAAGTATCGATTTTATCCAACAGCACAACAACAACAGCCTTTAGCTCAGTTGTTTGGGTGTGTTCGGGTTGTTTGGAATGATGCTTTGGCTTTCTGTAAGCAATCTAAAAAATTGCCTGGGTACAACAAGCTCTCGGCAATGCTCACTCAATCCAAGAAAACTGACGAAAAAAAATGGCTAGCTGATGTTTCTTCAGTGCCATTGCAGCAGGCTCTTAGACATTTAGATACTGCTTACAAAAACTTTTTCAAGTCTCTTAAAGGCAAGAGAAAAGGGAAAAAAATTGGTGAGCCTCTCTTCAAGAAGCAAACTAACTCACAATCAGCAGAGTTTACCAAAGCAGGTTTTTCGATAACAGATGGAGTGGGTTACTTAGCCAAAATTGGAACTATTAAACCAATTTGGTCAAGAGAATTACCGTCTGAACCTAGCTCAGTCACGGTGATTAAAGACGCTGCTCATCACTATTTTCTTAGTCTCGTTGTAGAAGTGCAACCCGATACTACCATTGCTAACAACCAAAGCATAGGTATTGATTTGGGGATAAAACTTTTGCTGTCATGAGTAATGGAGAAAAAGCGTTAAGCCCTAACTACTCAAAATATGACCGCAAAATTCGTAGACTACAAAAAAAATTAGCAAGGCAACAAAAAGATTCAAAAAGGAGAAACAATACTCGGATTAAAATAGCTAAACTGCACAATCGAATCGCTGATACTAGGAAAGACTTCTTGCACAAATTGTCAACCAGAATAATTAACGATAACCAAGTAATTGTTTTGGAGGACTTAAATGTATCAGGAATGGTAAAAAATCGTAGACTATCTAGGGCGATTAGTTTGCGCTCGATGGCGAGAGTTTAGAAATCTTTGTGAAGCTAAATCAGAAAAATTTAACCGTGATTTTCGAGTAATAGATAGGTGGCAACCAACAAGCCAGATATGTCCATGTTGTGGTTTTCGTTGGGGAAAAATTGACCTCTCTGTTCGCTCAATACTTTGCTTAAGTTGCGGTGCTGAGCAAGAAAGAGATGAGAATGCAGCTCGAAATATAGAAATGGTCGGCATGGGGTATCGGCACGACCTAAAATGGACAGGGAGTGACAATAAGACTACAACGGTCACAAGTTACTGCGATCTGTCAAGAATCACCGATGTTGAACGTTGGTGAGTATGTCAAAGAGTCTGAAAACATATTTGTGAATCTAAATCTATGACATGTTAATATATGTTTGGCCTTTTGTATGCAATTACAGATGTGCCAAGAGTAAGAGCTATTGCTTGCAAAAATACTCGTGGAAAATTTAGATAGTGATAGTATTCGTTGCCAGGTCAAGCTATGAGGATCGTATCGGTGTAGAACTAAAAATTTTTCAGGCGATCGCATCTTTGACATCTAGCTATTGCTATGACAGAAGTGTTTAGTTTCATTAATTTCTTTCCCCAAAGGGAAAAAGCTAAAATTAGGAAATATCGAGATGACATTCTCCAGTAGCGACTGGAATGGATTATCAAGATGGTAAGAAAACAACAACAAATAACCTTAACTTAAATATTAAATAAATATGCGGACAATTACAAACGCTTTAGAATATTAGCAACCAATTAGAAATAGGTGAAGAATACAACCTTTGATACTAAAGGCGTTCGCGTAGCGTACCGGATGGCATTTCGCCAAGTCGGTGGGGATAGAGGAGCGTGTTTGTGTGATTGAGAATGAGAAATTCACTTAATTTGGTATAGAATTCTACCATAAATTTCTGTCTAATGAATGTTCAACTTTCTCGCTCGGACAAAATACTGGTAGTAGATGATTCTCCAGATAACGTGTTTTTAATTAAAACTATTTTGGAAGAGGAAGGCTACACGGTTAGTACTGCAGAAAACGGTTATTCTGCATTAAAAAAAATTGCGGAAGCATCATTCGATCTGGTATTGCTGGATTTAATGATGCCGGGGATGGATGGTTATGAAGTCACAAAGTGTATTAGAGAAAATAAGAGTTTGCCATTTGTGCCGATTTTACTGATAACTGCCCATGATTCACCTAATGTTGCTCAAGGATTAGATTTGGGAGCAGATGATTTTATTCGCAAACCCGTAACGGTAGACGAATTGCTAGCACGGGTGCGATCGCTTCTTCGCCTCAAACACAGCATAGATGAGCGAGATGAAATTGCTCGCCAAAGAGAAGATTTTGTTTCTCGTTTGACTCACGATTTGCGCACTCCCTTGGTAGCGGCGGATCGGATGCTGATGTTATTTCAACAGGGAGCTTTGGGACAGCTATCACCGCAAATGCAAGAAGTGATTGAGATTATGGCTCGCAGTAACAGCAACCTGCTAGCGATGGTAAATACTTTACTAGAAGTTTATCGTTTTGAAGCGGGTCGCAAGGCATTGGCATTTCAACCTGTGTATTTGAATCGATTGCTTGAGGAGGTAACAGCAGAATTAACTCCCCTTGCTCAACAAAAGGAGCTAGCGATAAATTTGTTTGTTGGTAAGGATTCAACCACAATTATGGGCGATCGCTTGGAACTGCATCGTCTTTTCACCAATTTAATCAGCAATGCGATCAAATTTACTGATACCGGTACTGTCAGCATCTATTTGAAACCACCTGTTGCTTGCGATGGCGTTGTTACCGTCAAAGTAGCAGATACGGGAGTTGGTATTCCCCCGGAAGAACAAGCAACTTTGTTTGAAAGATTTCGCCAAGGAAGTCACAAACGTTCTGGTAGTGGTTTAGGATTGTACCTTTCTCGACTTATTGTCGAGGCTCATCAAGGTACTATTCAAGTTAATTCTGAGGTAGGTAAAGGTAGTGTGTTTGTTGTGAATTTACCTATTAAACAGTAAGATTATTCCTAGATTTTTCAGATCAAAATGATGGTTGCTAAATTATCAATTTCTGAACTACTTTGCAAGCAACGGGATTTTTTTCAAACGGGTAAGACTAAACCAGTAGACTTTCGTCTGCAGATGTTGAAGAATTTAAAAAAAACAATTCTGGAGCATAAAAAAGCAATTTTAAAAGCGTTAGCAGCAGATTTACACAAGCCGGTATTTGAAAGTTACATAACAGAAATCGTTACCCTTAAAGAAATTGATTATGCTATCAAAAATCTCCGCCGTTGGACTAAACCTCGGAAAGTACGAGTTCCTTTAGAATTGTTTCCTTATTCTGGGCGAATTCAAGCAGAACCGCTAGGAGTAGTTTTAATTATCAGTCCTTGGAACTATCCATTTCATCTGCTAATTTCACCCTTAGTAGGTGCGATCGCTGCCGGCAATTGTGCTGTTCTCAAACCATCCGAATTTGCTCCTTACACCTCTGGTTTGATAGCCAATCTCATAGAAAAAACTTTTGAGCCAGCATATATTGCTGTAGTAGAAGGTGGAGTAGAAACAAGCCAAACACTACTAGCAGAGAAATTTGATTATATCTTTTTTACCGGTGGAAATGCTGTGGGTAAAATTGTCATGGCAGCAGCAGCCAAACATCTTACACCGGTAACATTGGAATTAGGAGGCAAAAGTCCTTGTCTTGTTGATACCGAAATTGATGTTGAGAAAACGGCCAGAAGAATTTGTTGGGGTAAATTTATTAATGCCGGACAAACTTGTATTGCACCAGATTATCTTTTAGTTAATAAAAATATTAAAAATTCTTTGCTAGATAGTATCAAAAAATGCTTGTTAGAATTTTACGGCGAACATCCGGCAAACAGTCCAGATTACGCCCGCATAATTCATCAAAACCACTTCGATCGCCTGGTCAAGTTTTTACAAGATGGGGAAATACTAATTGGCGGAGAAATTAATCGAGATGAGCTTTATATTTCTCCGACAGTAATTGATAAAGTGTCCTGGGAAGCTCCCATCATGCAGGAGGAAATTTTTGGCCCGATTCTACCTGTGATTGAATATACAGATATTGCCGAGGCGATCGCCAAGATCAACTCTCGACCCAAACCGCTAGCTTTATATTTATTTTCCGACAATAAAAATCTGCAACAGTACGTTTTGCAGTCTACTTCGTCCGGTGGGGTTTGTCTTAACGATACCCTCATCCAATCTGGAGTACCATCACTACCATTTGGAGGTGTTGGTGATAGCGGTATTGGCAGTTATCACGGTAAAGCTAGTTTTGACACCTTTTCCCATTACAAAAGCGTGGTACAAAATTCCTTTTGGCTGGATTTGAAATGGCGTTATCCTCCCTACGAAGGTAAGTTATCTTTCCTAAAGCGACTGATTGGTTAAACTTTAGCCACTCTTTATAAATTTTCAAAGGCTATAGCGTTCTTCTCTCCAGGGATCGCCTCGTTTGTGATAACCGTTGCGTTCCCAAAAACCAAGTTCTTCGCGTGCAAGAAACTCTAAGCCATTAATCCATTTAGCGCTTTTCCAAGCATAAAGGTGGGGAACAACTAACCGCACCGGGCCACCGTGTTCTGCTGGTAACGGTTCGCCAAATAATTTCCAGGCAAAGAAATTTTCATCTCGTACAAAGTCTACCATGGAAAGATTGGTAGTGTAGCCACCATAGCAGTGTGCCATAACATAGGCTGCTTTCGGCTCGACTGCAATTAATTTCATCAAGTCTGTAACCTGAATGCCAGTCCACTTCACATCTAATTTCGACCAGCGGGTTACGCAATGAAAGTCAGCAGTAAATTCGTGGTGGGGTAGCGCCATGAAATCTGACCAAGTAAATGTCTTTGGTTGTACCAGACCCCACACTTGTAGCTCCCACGCATCGGTGCTGACTTGGGGAGTCGTACCGTAAGTTAAGACGGGGAAACCTTTGGTTAGGTATTGACCGGGTGGAACGCGTTCGCTTTGTTGTGGCGTCGGTTTTTGAAAGTATTTTCCTGACATCGTTAATTCCAAAACGAGTCTTTTTCAGGGAACTCAGCAACAAATTCAGAGCTAACGGCCAATAATAATGTGCAAAACTATTAGCTATTAGCTCTGAGTAATTTTATGACTCCTGTTGTTCCTCTTCTTCTTCCGCGGATGGATAGACGAATTTAGAACGTCCGGTCAAAATCGATTTCCCTAGAGAAAGAGCTTTTTGAGCTTCCACAGCGGCCTTACGCTTCCAAGTAGCTCGACGGTGGTCGCGTTTTGACTTAGATGTTTTCTTCTTTGGAACAGCCATAATAGCAGCTTAGGCAATTTTCAACAGCCTCACTATTTTAATTCATTAACGCCTTTGTGGTGGAGGTGAAAGATCTGGTTTTGTTTGGGGAACATTGGTGGGTTGTGGTTCTAAAGCTGGTGGAGGTGTAGTAGTTGCTTGAGTGGCGATGGGAGTTTTGAAATTATCTCCGAAAAATAGCAACGAGCGAGCGCTTTTGAAGTATTTGGCCCAACGTTGTGGATCCGGACGAGTACGCCATTGTTGGCGACTTACCGCCAGTTCTAAAACGGGTGCGATCGCTCCGTAATTTTGTACGCATACCACTACGGATACATCGGATACTAGTATATCCGCATCAAAACTGCGTTGCGCTGCTGCTCTGGCTGCCGCTTCTGCTCTTCGCAGCAAACTTTCGTAGTTATCTTCCGGTAGGCGATCGATAAGCAGGTCGGTTCTGGCGGTATAGGCTTGTACAATTGGAGGCGCGATCGCTTCTGTTACCAACCACAAAGGAACTGCTACACTCAATAAAACTAATGCATAACCTATCCGGATTTTCTGAGCGATCGTTGGCATAAGTGGAATGAACCTTGGGAAAGGATTTCCCTTCCCCAAAGAAAATCTGCTTAAAGATTGATGGCAAAAACTTCTCATGATCCATATACTCCTGGCTAGGAATGACTAAAGGAAATTTTTAAGTATTTTCTCGGTTAACGTGGAAATAAAAGCAACAATGCTATCGGCATGAGATGATAGTTAGCTTGACTATAAAACATAGGTTAGCTTTGTTTTTCGGCAAAGCCAACCGCGATTTCAAGTATGCGGAAAATAGTTAGTAAAAAATAACTGGCAGAGAGCGCGATGGCAAACAACTGGGCGATCGCCATAGGCATAAATCAATATCAGTTTTTTCAACCTTTAGGGTGTGCACAAGCTGATGCGGAGGCCTTAAAGGATTTTTTAATAGTGGAAGCAGGGTTTTTACAACAACAGTGTCTGTTGATGACAGATACTTCCCCACCTTTGGGAGATAGATCTACCTATCCAACAAAGGATAATATTCAGCTTTTAATAGAAGATTTGGCGGCAGCCTGCTTGCAACCCCAGGATCGACTGTGGTTTTTCTTTAGTGGTTACGGCGTTAACTACAAAGGCCAAGATTATTTAATGCCAGTCGAAGGAAATCCTGAGGAGGTGGAAGAAACTGGTATACAAGTCAAAACACTAATGCAAACTTTCCTCATAGCAGAGCTAGAAATAGTGCTGCTGTTGGATATGAACCGTGCTTTTGCCAACCAAGGAAATACCTCCGCTGGTCAAGAAACCATTGAACTAGCTCAGGAATTAGAAATTCCAACAATTGTGTCTTGTCAACCAGAGCAATTCTCTCACGAAAGCAGAGAATTAGGCCACGGATTTTTTACAGCAGCATTATTAGAAGGTTTGCGTTCCGGTCACGGTAATTCCTTAGAAGGTTTAGAAAGATACCTGAGTTTGCGTACGCCAGAACTATGTCAGCACTACTGGCGTCCTACGCAAAATCCTGTAACTGTTATTCCTCGCAGACAACAGGAAATTTTGCCACCCTTGTCAGTCAGCGAAAACACACAAGCAACGCCGAGGATTACTTCTCGAGAAATCTTAGCTGCTGCACTTCCAGCTCCTTCCCTGCATCCTAATTCTCACACAAATTATTCGGCACAACAGTTAGTTACAAATCACAACACCAGCACTAACAAGGATAAACAAACAATTTCCACTAATAACTTGGGTGGCTCCTTATCGTCCTCAACTCCAGCAAACCAGAACAAAAAGATAGCCAACACCTGGTTTTGGCGTCGATGGTGGTTGTGGAGTACAAGTACGATATTCATATCAATTCTAATCGCAGCATTTTATCTAGACCGTCAAGCAATTTTCAAAGTAGCACTGCAATTGTTGCCAGCAACATCCAACTCTGTTAACGATGACGCTGAAACGGAAATTCTTCCTTTGTCACCCCAACCGACCTACGATCGCAAGGTAATCAAATCATCTCCCACTACTTCCGCTAATTCCCAAGCAATAACACGCAAGCAAGCTTTGTTGGATTTGGCAAGAATGTCGCTACAACCAACTCAAGCAAGCGATCTAAGTTTAGCGATTGCCAAAGCACGAAAAATTAAACCTGGCGATCCACTTTATCAAAGGGCCCAGCAGGATATGCAACTTTGGAGTCGGATGATTTTAGATTTAGCTGAAAGTCGTGCCAAGCAAAAACAGTATGCTCAAGCTATAGCAGCAGCGAAATTGATTGCTAAAGACCAGCTTATTTATCCGCAAGCGCAAGCAGCAATTAATCTCTGGCGAATTAGGGCTAAGCAGTACGTGGCAAACAAAACTCTTTTGGATGCAGCAAATGCCTTAATTGTAACTGGACAGGCTTCTACTTACAATCGCGCCATCGAAGTAGCCAAAAAAGTAGCGCCGGGCGAACCAGGTTTCGATCAAGCCCAAAAACTTATCAACCAATGGAGCGAAAAAATCTTGGTTTTGGCTTGGAAGCGAGCTTCCCAAGGAAAGTTTGCAGCAGCGATCGCCACGGCTAATTTAGTTCCAGAAGGAACATCGGCTTACAAAAAAGCTCAGCAAGCACTGCAAAAGTGGCGAAGGTAGTTAGTAGGAAATAACTACTACCTACTAACTACTCAATATTTCTTTAACAGTAGTGCGATATATCCTCGCCGCATTCCTCGGCTAGATAGCACAGAGCTCGAAAGCGCAAGCTCACCACTTCTTCGTACAGGGGATTGAGTTTGCACATGGGTGGAACGTGCAGAAAAATTCTGCCAAATAACTTCACATCGCGCTCGAACGGACACTGAGCAGGTATTAACTGACACAAGCGATGAGCCAGTC
>Ga0272448_1001330_pt1 | contig 33731 bp, 30 predicted proteins | sample YNPCB0191_FD_202220 | JGI IMG/M metagenome (GOLD analysis project Ga0272448, IMG submission 202220) | Hot spring sediment microbial communities from Yellowstone National Park, WY, United States - YNP-CB-019-1 | ecosystem: Environmental > Aquatic > Thermal springs > Hot (42-90C) > Sediment...
CGCTAGGTTATTTCCAAACCAAAAATTGCTTAACCAGTGGCGAAGCAATTTCAGCGGCATCAGATATTTTGATGAAAAGCTGGAAGCAACCCTATTTGGGGCAGTTGACGATGTTTTAGAATTTGAAGATGGCAAGATAGCACCACTGGATTATAAATCAACAGGAAGCTCGGTGGCAAATGTTTATGATAGATTCCAACTTCAATTAGACACCTATACCTTTTTGATGGAGAAAAACGGTTACCAAACCACGAGAAAGGGATATTTGGCTTTTTATATTGTTGATAAGAGCAGGGGTTTTCTAGACCGTTTACCATTTAGAAAGGAAGTTTTAGAAATAGACACAAACCCGTCAGATATTTATGAGATTTTTAAAGACGCGGTTGCCTGTTTAAAACAGCCCGTTCCCCCGGAACACAGTCCAGATTGCCAGTTTTCTAAATGGCTAAACGGTGCCAAGAAATTTGCTTCTTAGTTATTTTTTAATTAATTTTTTTAATTTTATTATGAACATAGTTGATAAAATAAATTCTTTCAAACGGATAAATATTAAAATTAAACCAAAAAGGGGGTGGTTATTTTTGGCAATAATTATTTTGATTTTAGTTGGATTATTTATTATAAAGTCAGTATTCAAAAACCCCCTAGATGATTATATTATAGAGACCGTTGGAAGAGGAGATGTTCTTCAAGAAGTTTCTGAAACCGCAAACGTAAAACCAACGGAAAATTTAAGTTTAAGTTTTAAGATAGTTGGCAAGGTTAGTAAAATTTATGTTGCCGTTGGAGATAAAGTTAAAAAAGGAGAAAAACTGGCTCAACTAGAATCAAGTCAGCTTTTAGCTCAACTTCAATCAGCTAAGGCCGCTTTAAGATCCATAACGAACCAGTATGAGGGTAACGTGGCGCTTGCCAAAGATAATTTACAGGCAGCTTATAACAATGCCCTAAATATTTTAAACGATGCCTATATAAAAATTTACAACGCCTATAATGCGGTTAAAATTTTGCAGGATGCCTATTTTAACACAACCGATCAGGAGGGGATTAAGGTTTCGATTAGCAAAGATAATATTCAACAAAATATGAAAACGGTGGAGGTAAAAATAAAGAAAGCTCAGTCCTCCCAAAATTATTCGGATATTGATTCAGCGGTTTCCGAAACATTAGTTAGTCTTGATAATATTTATAATGATTTAAAAATTATAAGAGACCAATGCGAGAGTGGAATTCATTATTATAGCGTTTCTTCTTCCTATAAAAGTTCGATAGATACCCACAAGCTAAATATAAATACCGCCCTAACAAACTTAACGGCATCTCAAAGCAGTATAAGTTCTGCCAAGATAGCTCTAGAAAAAGCAGAGGATAAAATGATTGACAAGGAGAATACAAACGATTCTTCAACCTTAAGTTCGCAAGTTGCTCAGGCACAAGCCAATGTAAACGCCATCGAAAGCCAGTTAAACGACACTTATTTAATAAGTCCAATAGATGGAATAATTACCAAAGTAGATATTAAAAATGGCCAGGTTGTTTCACCATCTCAATCGGTTATTAATTTGCTTTCCTTAGAACCATTTGAAATAAAAACATATATTTATGAACAAGACATTGTAAATGTAAAGATAGGAGATCCGGTTAAAATAAACCTAATTGCTTTTCCAGGGCAGACCTTTTATGGCAGGGTGGTAGAGATTGATCCTGGCGAAACGATAATTGATAATATTGTCTATTACGGGGTTACAATTGATTTTCCCAAACAACCAGCTGAAATAAGGCCTGGTATGACGGCTGATATTACAATTGAAACTAATAAAAAAGAAAATGTTTTACGTGTCCCTAAAAATGCGGTAAGGAAAATTAATGGAGAGGGAATGGTACAAATTATTAAGAACAGAAAGACAATAGACCAAAAAATTGTTTTGGGATTAGAGGGCAATGATTATTACGAAGTTTTATCTGGTCTACTTGAGGGCGATAAAATTATTGTTGGCAAGAAGTAAATGACAGAGGTAATAATAAAATTAGAAAATGTCTGGAAAAACTATAAGTTGGGAGAAATAGACTTTCTAGTTTTAAAGAATATCAATTTGGAAATTAAAACTGGCTCTTTTGTCACAATTATGGGCCCCTCTGGTTCTGGAAAATCAACCCTAATGTATATACTCGGCCTTTTAGATACCCCCTCTAAAGGAAAGGTTTATCTAAATGGTCAGGATACTTCCTATTTTTCAGAGGATGAGTTGGCTAAAATACGGGGAAAAAAAGTAGGGTTTATTTTTCAACAATTTAATTTGTTACAAAGCCTAACTGCAATGGAAAATGTTATGTTGCCCATGATTTTTCAAGGGGTTTCGGAGCAAAAAAGAAAAGAGAGGGCCAGAAAATTATTGCAGTCGGTTAATTTAGGGGAAAGATTAAACCATAAACCAACCGAAATGTCCGGAGGGGAGCAGCAAAGGGTTGCTATTGCTAGGGCTTTGGTAAATAACCCGGAAATTTTAATTGCCGATGAACCAACGGGGAACCTAGATTCTTTAACGGGCGAATTAATTATGGAAATTTTAACAAATCTTCATAAAAAAGAGGGTAAAACCATAGTTGTTGTAACACATGATCCCAATATCGCTCACTATAGTCGAGAGATAGTTCATATACAAGATGGACAGATTATATCTAACCACTTTGAGGAAAAACGTGTTTTGTGGCTCCAAGAAAATAATAATACTTAGCGCAATGAATAATCTAAAAGAATATTTTAAAATTGCTATAAAAACTATTGCAACAAGAAGGGTAAGATCTTGGCTTACAACAATAGGAGTTATTATCGGAGTATTTTTAATTGTGACTCTTTTATCTTTATCTCAAGGTTTAAAAAACGCTGTTTTGCAACAATTAAAGGCGGTGGGAAAGGATTTAATTATAATAATGCCCGGAGATAATATTATGACATCTTTAATGGGTGGGAACAAACTTTCAGAAGAAGACCTTAAAATTATAAAGCAAACAGAGGGGGTGGAAAAAGTTATTTCAATTAATTATACTTCTGTAATAATGCGCCAGAAAGACAACAAAAAAACAGTTTTATTGTATGGTGCTGATTGGAGGAACGGATTGGATGTTTTTAAAAACGATATTGGGTGGTCAATTAAAAAAGGGAGGTGGCCTGTCCCGGGAAAGAATGAAATTATCGTGGGAAGTCGTGTCGCTGATGAGATATTCCCAGACATAAAAATAGGAGACGAGGCAGTAATTAAGGGGAGAAAATTTTTGGTTGTTGGAATTTTAAATTCGGTTGGTTCAAAGCAAGATGATTCAATGGTTGGTTTAGATTTAAGCATATTCAAATCAATTACTGGTGAAATTAAGGGCGCTAAACAGGCAATGGCTAAGGTTAAGCTTAATTATTCGCCCGTTCGGGTTGCCCAAGATTTAAAAACAAATCTTAATGAAAATAGAAAGCGCCAAATTGGTCAAAAAGAAAACGAATCTTCTTACATGGTTTTAACATCGGATAAGGCGATTGGGATGGTTAGTAATATTATGGGACTAATACAAGCTGTAATAATTGGTTTTGCTTCAATTGCTATAATTGTTGGCGGTATTGGAATTATGAATACAATGTACACCTCTGTTCAAGAAAGAATAAAAGAAATTGGAATTTTAAAAGCTATCGGGGCAAAAAACAGAACGATTACAATAATTTTTTTAATAGAATCAGGAATTTTTGGTTTGGCTGGCGGTGTTGGCGGGACTTTGTTGGGTATGCTTTTTGCCAAAATAATCGAGACATATTTTCAAATTCACCCAATTTTCTATCTTAAAGCGGATGTGGGTTTATCATTAATTTTATTTAGTTTGATGTTTTCTTTTTTGGTTGGTTGTGTATCAGGATATTTTCCGGCAAGAGCAGCTGCAAAAATGAAGCCGGTTGATGCCTTGCGTTATGAATAAAAAATGTAGTAAAATAAAATAAACAATTAAGAAATAGAAACAATATGAGCATACTCACCACTAACAAGAATAAAGAAATGGGGCAGGCATCTAGGCTGCTTTTGGTTTTGGCGGTGGTGGTTTTTGTTGCTATTATTATAACTTTTTTAATTATAAAAATGGCAAATAAGCCAACTCCGCCCCCTCCTCCTCCCGAACCTCAAATTGTTTTACCTGTTTACGAGGGCACATTAGGGAATATTAGATTTGTTTTTGAATCAGCACTAGACAGAGGAGAGGTTTTAAAAAAATCTGAAATTATAAACAGCCAATATGGCCACGCCTCTCTTAAAGATCTTATTGTTACTCCTGGGGGGAAATTTATCCAAGTGACTGTTGGAGCGCAAAATATAGGTCAAGAAAATATAGAAAGAAGTGCCTGGACAATAGAAAACATTGTCGATTCAAAGGGTAGAAATTTTGTCCCCCTTGAAGGATATTCTATAGCTCCCTGGCTTCCCGAGCAGGATTTGTGTGGAGCTTTGTTGAAGCCGTTATTTGACCCAACTCCCTGCACTAGAATTTATGAGGTTTCCAAAGAATCAACCGAGCTTAAAATAAGAGTTAAAACCGGAAAGGACAATAAAGCTACAAATCTTGCCTCCGGGAAAGATGAATCATTATTGCTAGATTTAATAGTTAAATAAATTAGTTATGACCAATCAGAACAGCGAAGAAATTAAAGAGGTTCCCCAAAAGGATGGTCAGATAGAAAAAGAAAGGGCGGTTGGGGAAAAAGGGCAAGAAAGAAAAATTGAAAAAGAGGATTTTTTTAGTTATGACAAATATGACAAAATTGTTTTAGAAAAACTTAGAAAGGAGATAGACTTAATGGAATCGGATGAGCGAGCAAAAAAAGAGGCCAAGAAAAAGGCTGAAAAGATAGAATTTTTAGCCGAAAAAGAAAAAATTGAACAACTTTTAAAAATAGCAAGAGAAAGGGGAGTGGCTTTTTCGGTGCAAGTTGCCAAAAAAATAAACGATCCATATCTTTTAGATATTTTTCACGACATTTTGGCGCAGGAGGGTTTTTACAAAAAGATTGCCCAAAAAACTGATGATGACGACGATAAAAAGTAATTTTAATGAGAAAAATTATAATAAATAGAAAAGCGATATGGAAATAATTATATTTGGACTGATTTTGATTTTTTTACTGATTGTGTTGGCTTTTATCATAACCCTAAACATCGAGACACAAGAGAAAAAATCTATTTTTGGGGGATTAGATATGGTTTTGTTTTTGGTGATGATGCCTAAGTATTCTTTTTCGAAAGAGGGTGACAAGCAAAAAGAAGAGAAAAAAATTATTGCTCAAATGGAGCAATTTTTTGCTAATTTTTTATACCTTAAAAAAACAAAAATATTTCAAGCCCCTCCTTGTTGTGCCTTTGAAATTGCCTCCCAAATAGGGGGGTCTGATATTTCTTTTTACGTTGCAGTCCCTACCTATTTAGAATCTGTTTTTGAGAAATATGTTCAGGGAGTTTATCCCAACGCTGTTGTTGATAAAGTTCCTCAAGATTATACAATTTTTGAGCCCCAAGGCGCCGTGGCAGCGGCTTATTTGAAACTTTCTGAAAATCCGCTTTTTCCAATAAGCACTTATCAAACCCTAGAAACAGATCCATTGTCTTTGCTAACCAATAGCCTTAGTAAAATTTCAGCAGATGAGGGAGCGGCCATTCAGGTATTAATAAGACCGACGTCAAAATTAAATTTGAAAAAAATTGGCGAGAAGGTTTTAAAAAAGATAAGGGAGGGAAAAACGATAAGGACTGCTTTATCGCAAGCGTCGAGAGGGTTTTTAATGGAAACAATAGAAGAGATTTTTAGAATAGTACTGGGGAGGGATTCCTCCACAAAAAAAGAAGGTGCAAAACCTGAAGAGAAAGAACAGGGTTATGATCAAAAGAGTTATGATGCCATCCAAAGCAAAATCCAAAAACAATATTTCGAAACAAATATAAGAGTTATTGCCTCTGCCCAAAGAGAAGAACGCGCAGAAGATATTTTGAACCACCTGATAGCTGCTTTTAGTCAGTATTCTTTAGCAGCGATAAACAGTTTAGAACCCTATAGAGTTTATAGAGGTGAATTAAAAAAACTAATTTACGATTACAGTTTTAGAAACTTTAATCCAAAGCAATTAAATATTTTGAACTTAGAGGAACTTGCTAGTATTTATCATTTTCCTACCCATTACATTGAAACACCCTATATAAAAGCGGTTAAATCAATTTCGGCTCCTCCGCCGGCTGATTTGCCTCCGCGGGGTGATATATATTTGGGTAATGTTTATTATAGAAACGAAGAAAAAAAGATTTATTTCGCCAGCAAACAAGACAGGAGAAGACATTTTTATATAGTTGGACAAACGGGTACAGGTAAATCAGCCTTTATGGAAGGTATGATAGCCCAAGATATTGCCAATGGAGAAGGCGTGGGAGTAATCGACCCCCACGGAGAATTGGTTGAACATGTTTTAGCAAATATCCCCAAGAACAGGGTTGACGATGTAGTGATTTTTGATCCTTCGGACATTGAGCGGCCTTGTGGTTTAAATATGTTAGAGTACGAATCACCAGAACAAAAAGACTTTGCTGTACAGGAAATGATAGCCATTTTTATGAAACTTTTTCCGCCAGAAATTATTGGTCCTATGTTCGAACATTATATGAGAAACGCTATGTTAGCAATAATGGCAGACAAGGATAACCCCGGAACTTTAGTTGAGATTCCCAAAATGTTTACAGACCAGTTGTTTTTACAGCAGAAGATGACTAAGGTTTCCGATCCGATTGTAAGAAACTTCTGGACAAAAGAGTGGGCGCAAACAACGGGTTCTACAAGGTCTGATATGTTGGGGTATGTTGTTTCAAAACTGGGTAGATTTATTGAGAACGAAATGATGAGAAATATTATAGGTCAGTCGCGTTCTGGTTTTGATTTGTCTGAAATAATGGATAAGAAAAAAATATTTTTGGCCAATTTATCTAAGGGGTTGACCGGCGAAGTAAACAGTTCTTTGCTTGGATTAATTTTGGTTTCCAAAATGCAAATGGCAGCAATGAGAAGGGCGCGTATTCCAGAAGAACAAAGAGTTGATTTTTATCTATATATTGATGAATTTCAAAACTTCACAACAGATTCTATTGTAACTATTTTATCAGAGGCCAGAAAATACAAGTTAAACCTGATAATAGCCCATCAATATATGCCCCAATTAAAGCAAGAGATTCGAGATGCTGTGCTTGGCAATGTGGGAACAATAGGAGCCTTTAGGGTAAGCGCTGAAGACGCCGAAAATTTAGAAAAACAATTTGAGCCGGTTTTTTCAAGGTTTGATTTAGTTAATTTAGACAACTTTACGCTGATAATAAAAATGATGATAAACAACAAAATTTCAACCCCTTTTAAGATGAATACCCTGCCGCCGCCAAAGGGCAAACCGGAAATTGTTGAAACAATTAAAAAACTATCAAGGCTAAAATATGGAAAGCCAAGATTAGTTGTAGAAGAAGAAATATTGAAGCGCTCTTTCGTTGATTCTTCATCTCTTACAAGTCCCAAACCCCCAACCTAAACCCTTCAAAAAAACAGGGGCGTGTTAAGCCCTTGTTTTTTTGAAAATAAGTAATAATGTTTTATTAATGGGCATTTTAGAAAAAGGAGGTGATAGAAATGCAGACTATTGAATGGGACAGCGAAACTCTCTTTGAAATAGCGGAAAAGACGAGAATTGCTATAACTGGAGGGAAGGCCGTTTCTTTGCAGGAGTATCAAAAATTGGCTGCCTCTGTTCCATTAAAAAAGATTGGTTATTCTTTTGGCTGGATAGTGGTTAACGACCCCCGTATGGCATATTATCTGCCGGCGGAGATTATTTCTGCAATATCAGCCAGAATCAAACGGTACAAATTTGATGCGTTTGCCATTTCTTTTATAAAGAACCACCCAGAAATGACTGCTGCCCAAATAGGCTCTTTGTTATTTGTTAGTCCGAAAGTGATTGCCAAAAAGGCAAAAAGGCTTAATATAAAATTAGCCAAAACAAGGCATGTTTTTTCCAAAGACGAGGATGCAATTATCAAGAGATATAAAAAAAATCCTGACAAAGCCGCTCAGCTGTTGGGAGTAAATCGAGCTGCAATTTTGCATAGAGCTGGAGTGTTAGGAATTGAGGTGGGGAAAAAGAAAGAACCTTATAAAAAGAGAGAATTAGTTTTTTTGCAGACAGTGAATTTGGACAATTGTTCGGATAGTAGTATCGCCAGAAAATTAGGAAGAAAACCAAGCGCAATTGCCAGAAAAAGAAGGGCTTTGGGGGTATTTAGAAGAAATATTTTTAATTGGAGAAATAACCCGAGAAAGTTAGAACAAATGAGGTGTCTTTTGAAAAAAGGGTTGACCTATAGAGAGATTGCCTTAAAACTTGGGTTAACTGAAGCTCAGGTTGCGAAAAAGGCGTGGCGAAGTAAGCTAAAAGTAAGCTAAAAACGATATTCTCAACAAATAGTCCCGCAATGCGGGATTTTTTACACCCTCTTTACATACTCATCCGTTTCTGTATTGATTTCAACAATATCTCCTGTTTCAATAAACAAAGGAACTTGAATTACAGCGCCAGACTCTAATACTGCCTCTTTGGTTCCTGCTTGAGCGCGGTCACCTTTAACACCCGGGGCAGTTTCTTTTACTTTAAGCTGCATTTTAATTGGAAGCCTAAAGTTAATTATTTTTCCCTCAAAAACAATTCCAGTTACAATCTCGTTTGGTTTTAAGTATTTTGCCTGTGGGCCTATTTGGGTTTCTTTAAAAGAAAATCTTTTTGATGGGTCGTTTGGGTCGCAGAAAAAATATTGCCCTCTTGTATTATAAAGATATTTTATTTCCTGTTTTTCTAGTTCCGCTTCTTTAAAAACATCTCCTTGTTGAAAGTTTTTTTCTTGTACCCTACCATCAATTAAATTTCTTATTTTGGTTTGAACCACAGGTCTTCTTTGGGCCATTTTTAAAAGTTGCGCCTCTAACACCACCCATGGCTCGTTTTCATAAATAAATTCAACGCCCTTTTTTAAATCAGTATGTGTAAGCATATTTATGATTAATTATAAATTAATTTTATTTACAAATTTTGCCTAATCTACCAATCGCCACTCAATAGCTGATTCTTTATCAGCAAACTCTAACCATTCGCCGTATTTTGAAATTACATACCATTTCTTTTTAGTTTCAGACCAGACCATCGGATCGCCCTTGTAAAAAGGTTTTTTGATTATTTCTTTAGGCCTTAATCTGTCTAATTCTAGCCACTTTTTAAAAACCGTTTCAATGGCATAATCTAGTTTTCTAGAGTTTGCCCAATTAGCAACCTTGTCAATGGCTTCTTTGGCTCTTTCAATCGAACCAGAAAGCTCCAGTAGTTGTTTTGCTGGTTTAGTAAATCGAGAATATATTATTTTTCTCTTTTTAGCATTTTCTTTTAATTCTTGCAAGCTTAAACCCTTGGAGGCAAAAAAATGGGTTATAATTTGCCGTATAGCCGTTTCTTCTTTTAATTTTTCATATTCCTTTATTTTTCCGCTTTTTATATATTCTTCAATTTTTTTAGCAATTTTATTTCCAATTATTTTAGGAACTTTTAGGCCATTAACACCCTGTTTTTTATAAATTTCTGAAACATCTGTTTTCAAAGAATCTAAATAAGACGCCGCTTTTTTATAAGCATTTATATGAAAAGCGCTATCTCCCCTAATATTTAGCAACTCTGCCATTTCATTAAATATTTTTGCGATTTCTTTATTCATACATTTATTTATTTTACCACTACCTTAAAATCCCTAAAACCCTTGATAAATATTAATACTTATGGTATTATTAATATATAGCACATTGACAAAAACAATCCTTGTAGGGCTGCTCGCGACACACTTTTTCCTTAGCAAATTTGTTGAGGATGAAAAATGGGCCGCTGCTTTCACTGCCATGATTCCCATGATGGGCAGTACTGGTCACAAATCTTGTCATGGGCTTATTTCGAGCTAGCGAAGACACTCATTATAAAGTTATTTTTGCAAGTGTGGTCGCTATTCCCGTCTTTGCATTAGCATTAACAGATCCTTCACGACTGTCCTCTTACTCTCTAGCTGCTCTAGGGGTGTTACTAGCAGTTCTCGCAAAAGGGCTGCTAGAATTAAATCTCCCTCACTTCTTGGCAGCTCTTGTCGGTCAGATGGTGCTCTAAGCGTTTGCTTAAGAGTACTGTAGTATACTCTCGTTGCTCGCTTGAGCGAGCAGAAAGCAACAAGGGGGCAGAAACGTCCAATCCGTTCTGCCCTGTTTTTTTGCAATTTTTTGTGATAATATTCAAGCAATATGGAGAAAAGACACAGGGTTTTTATTGCTATAAACTTGCCAGAAGAAATAAAGCAAGAATTAAGTAGATATTATTCTAGGTGGCTGGAGCTTCCAGCCAAATGGACGCCGAAAGAAAATCTACACATTACTTTGGAATTTTTGGGAAACTTAACAGATATTGAAATTGCTGAAGTTTGCAAAATTATTGGCGAGGTGGTTAAAAACCACGGTTGTTTTCAGATAAATTTAAATAAAATTTTATATGGTCCTCCTAAAAAAATGCCGCCACGTATGGTTTGGGTAGAGGGTGAAAAATCAAAAGAGTTAACTGAATTAAAGAATGATTTACAAGGGTACCTTTTGGAGAAAATAAATTTTAGGCCAGAAATTAGAACTTTTACTCCCCATATTACTTTGGCTCGGATTTCGGCATGGGAGTTTAAAAAGCTTGATATTGACGAAAGGCCAGAAATTAATGAAGATATTGATTTATCTTTTACCGCAGAATCGATTGATGTAATGGAATCTGAATTAAGGCGAGGCGGGCCTATTTATACTATTTTAGAAAGATTTCCATTTTCTTAATATATGATTTTTAAAAAAGAAGATTTAATAAAAATTCACGATTACTTGTGGGAAATTCCCCAGTCTTTTAGGAAAGATATGTTAGTGCCGGCGCGAATTTATGCTTCCAACGAAATTTTAAAATCAATTGAAGAAAAAGCTATTACTCAATTGGTTAACTGTGCCACCCTTAAAGGAATCAAAAAATTTGCTATTGCTATGCCGGACATTCATTCGGGGTACGGTCCTCCCATTGGGGGAGTGGGCGCTATTGATTCAGAAGATGGCCTTATTTCTCCTTGTTTTGTGGGTTTTGACGAAAATTGCGGGGTGAGGTTGTTAAAATCCCAATTAACTTACGAGGATGTTAAGCCTTATTTAGAAAAATTGGCAAATGAAATCCAAAAAGAAGTGCCATCTGGTTTGGGGCGGGGGAGAGAAACGAAGTTGAGCAATAAAGAAATAGACGAAATTTTAGAAAAAGGAGTAGAAGCTTTATTTGAAAAAGGTTTTGCCGAGAAAGAGGATATAGAAAACTGTGAGTCGAGGGGGAGGATTAAAGAAGCTGATGCTTCTTTAATTTCCCAGCTGGCTAAAAAAAGGGGGAGGGATGAGGTTGGAACCCTTGGTTCGGGAAATCATTTTTGCGAAATTCAAAGGGTAGAACAAGTCTTTGATGAAGAAACCGCCAAAAGTTTTGGTTTGTTTAAAAATCAAATAGTAGTAATGATTCACACAGGTTCTCGGGCCTTGGGCCATCAGAATTGTCAAGATTATTGGGAACTGGCAAATAAAGTGATGCCAAAGTATAATATAAAAGTGCCCGATAAGGAATTAGCATCTTTTCCTTTTAATTCAAAAGAGGGTCAGAGTTTTCTAAAAGCAATGAATGCCGCCTGTAATTATGCTTGGGCAAACCGCCAGATGATTTCTTTTTACGTAAGAAAGGCGTGGCAAAAGGTTTTAGAAAAAGAGGGGAGGTTGGCTCTGCTTTACGATGTAGCTCATAACATCGCCAAAATTGAAGAGCATACGATTGATGGCAAGAAAATGAAGTTGATTGTTCATCGAAAAGGAGCAACAAGAGCCTTTCCGGCCAATCATCCTGAACTTCCCGAAGACTATAAAAAGATTGGACAACCTGTTTTAATTCCTGGTTCTATGGGCGCTCCCTCTTATGTTTTGGTTGGTTCGGAAAAATCAAGCCAATCTTGGTATAGCGTTTGTCACGGCGCTGGCCGAAAAATGTCCAGAAACGAAGCGGCAAAAAAAATAAAGGGAGAAGAAGTTGTTAAAGATTTGGCAAAAAAGAACATTTTGGTTAAGTGTCATTCTATCCGAGGGGTTGCTGAAGAAGCGCCATTTGCTTATAAAAATATAGATAGCGTAATTGAGGTTATAACTGGCGCCGATTTGGCGAGAAAAGTAGCCAAACTTATTCCCTTAGCAGTAATTAAGGGAGAATAAAATTAAAAATTAAAATTAAAAGATGAAAAAAGAAAAAGATTTATTAATAGAAAGAGAAGAACATGAAAATGGCTATCCGTTGAAAGTGGTGTGTGCTTGGTGTGGTAAAGAAATAGGTCATAAAGAGGGTGGAACTGAGCCGGGTGGGGTAAGTCACGGAATATGTAAAGAATGTTCAGAAAAATACTCGAAAGGATCCGAAGGTAATAAAATTGAATAAAACTGAAAAAGAAAATTGAGGGGCGTAAAAACACTTTTAGCAAAAGAGAAAAATTTTATTTTATAGAGTTTGATTATTATGAAAATACACCTAATTGGAATTGGTGGAATAGGGATAAGCGCTTTAGCGCAGTATTATTTGGCAAAAGGACACGAAATTAGTGGTTCTGATTTAGTTGTTTCAGAAATTACAGATTTTTTAAAATCTAAGGGCGCTAAAATCACTATAGGCAACTTTGCCAAAAACATAGAAAAAGACATTGATTTAGTAATCTATAGCCCGGCAGTGAGAATTGATAACCCCGAATATAAAAGAGCAAAGCAATTAGGTATAAAAACACAAAGCTATCCTGAAGCATTGGGAAATTTAACCAAGGAATATTATACGATTGCAGTTTCCGGGGCCCATGGAAAAAGCACAACAACCGCAATGTTGGGCTTGATCTTAATAGCTGCTGGATTAGACCCAACAGTAATTGTGGGTACAAAAGTAAAAGAATTTGGCAATTCTAATTTTAGAGAGGGTAAGAGCAAACTTTTGGTTATTGAAGCCTGCGAATACGATTCTTCATTTTTACATTATTTTCCAAAAATAATTGTAATAACAAACGTTGACAGAGAACATTTGGATTTTTTTAAAACTTTCGCCAACGTTAAAAAAGCTTTTAAAAATTTTATATTAAAATTACCGCCAGAAGGTTTTTGCGTTACCAACGCTGACGATAAAAATATTCCTCAAATTGAAAATCCAAGGTTTAAGGTCCAAAATTATTCTTTGCAGATGCCCGAAACTAAAAAGATAAAAGATATTTTACAGGTACCCGGTCAACACAACGTATCAAATGCTTTAGCCGCTATGCAGGTTGCCAGAATTTTGGAGATTCCAGACCGAGTAATCTTAAGGGTGCTATCAGAATTTAAAGGCACTTGGCGTAGATTTGAAGAAAAAGAAGCAAAAATTGCAAGTGGTAAATTTAAAATAGTTAGCGATTATGGCCATCATCCCAATGAAATTATAGCCACGCTTCAAGCGGCAAGGGAAAAATATAAAAAAAGGATTATTTGGTGTGTTTTTCAACCTCACCAATATCAAAGAACATTTTATTTGTTTAATGATTTCGTGAAGGTTTTTCGCCAAGCGCCGATTGATAAAATTATTATTACCGACATTTACGATGTAGCGGGAAGAGAAACAAAAAAAATAAAAAGAGAAGTTAACGCCCAAAAGTTAGTTGAAAAAATAAAAAGAAAAAATATAGTTTATCTTCCTAAGGATAAAATTAAAGACTTTATTAAAAATAATATAAAGCCGACCACTGTTTTAATAATTATGGGTGCCGGCGATATTTATAAACTAGCCGACAAATTTTGAATATATATAACCACTTGATATGATTATAGTTATATTAAACTTATTGGAAAAGGGATAATCCTGACGAATTTCTTATCCTTTACATCGTTAATATAATTTAATTTCAGGGTAAGAATTTTTTGGTTCATTTCCAACAACAAAACAGATAACAGGAGAGGCACTTATGAGTGGAATAACCGAAGAAAAGAAGTTATGCCCACAATGCAAGCGAGTATTACCGACTATCACAAAAGAGGGGAAACTGAATTTTTGCGAGACTTCTTTTGGCGGTAGGATTGTAGAAGTTTGTATAGAATGCAAAACTAATCACCTTAGACCAAAAAGCAGTGGCCGGATTTGGTCGATATGAAAACGAATAAGCATGGATGGTATTTATAAAGAGGACTTCCAATTGTCCTCTTTCTTTTTTTGGTATAAATTGGTATTATTAAATAATACAAAAAATAGATAGATGCAATGGTAGATACAAACAAACAAAAAATAGAAGAAATTTTGAATCGCGGTACCATTGTTGAGATTTTGCCTTCCAGAAAAGAGTTTGAACAAAAATTGTTGAGTGGAAAAAAAATGAGATTTTATATTGGGTTTGATGCTACCTCGCCGACTTTACACTTAAGTCACGCCAAAAATGTCATGTTAATGGAGAAATTTAGGCTGCTTGGACATGAAGTTATAATTCTTTTTGGCGATTTTACAGCCAGAATTGGGGACCCTTCGGGACAAATTTCTACTAGAAAACAATTATCTCGCAAAGAAGTTTTAAATAATGTGAAGAAATGGAAACGGTTAATAAAACCGCTGATGAATTTTAATGATTTAAAGAATCCTCCGAAAATAAAATACAATAACGACTGGCTTTCAAAGCTTACAATGGAAAAAATTATAGATTTGGCAAGTAATTTTACTGTGCAAAGAATGTTAGAGCGCGATATGTATCAAAAAAGAATAAAAGAAGAAAAGCCGATATATCTTCACGAATTTTTATATCCCTTAATGCAGGGATACGACTCTGTAGCAATGGATGTAGATGTTGAGGTTTGCGGGACTGATCAAATTTTTAACGCTTTGGTAGGACGGGAATTAATGAAAAAGATGAAAAATAAAGAAAAATTTATAGTGGCTGTGACCCTTATGGAAAACCCAAAAACAGGAGAATTAATGTCAAAAAGCAAGGGCACCGGAGTATTTTTAGATGAAAAACCCAATGAAATGTATGGGCATATTATGGCCCAGCCGGATGAGATGATAGAAATTTTGTTTGTGAATAATACTTATCTATCACTAGAGGAAATAAAAACAATAATGTTTGAAAATCCAAGAGATGCGAAAGCCAGATTAGCTAAAGAGATTGTTAAGATATTCTATGGAGAAAAAAGGGCAGAATTAGCCGAACAAGAATTCAATAAAATTTTTCAAAAAAAAGATTTGCCTACCAAGATACCAACATTTAAGACATCAAGAAAAGAATACCCCATCCTTGATTTATTATGCGACTCAGGATTGACGCCGTCTAAATCCGAGGCCAAACGTTTAATGGTGGCAGGCGCCGTTGATATAAACAATGTAAAAGAAAAAGATTGGCGAAAAATATTAATTATAAAAGACGGGTTGATAATTAGGGTTGGCAATAGAAGATTTATAAAAATATTATTAACTGAATAAATTAAAAAATAATATGCACAGATTTTTAGTTGTTGAGGCGGCAAAACACATTGGAGAAAAGGTTAGGGTTTGCGGTTGGGTAAATACAAGAAGAGCTCACGGAAAAATTTTATTTATTGACCTGCGCGACATTAGCGGAATTTTACAAGTTGTTTTTACGCCATTAAATAAAGAGGTTTATGATTTGGCGCAAACATTGAGGCCAGAATGGGTGATAGAGATTACCGGGCAAATTGTTAAAAGACCAGAGAGTATGATTAATTCGAAGATTGAAACAGGGCAAGTGGAATTGTCAGCGGCTGATTTAAAAATTTTATCTCAATCAGAAACATTGCCAATATCTATTGAGGAAGATGGTTATGATATTAGCGAAGAAGTAAGAATGAAATATAAATATTTGGATTTAAGGCGCGAAAGATTGAAAAATAATTTTATTATGCGACATAGGGTGATAAGATTTATTAGAGACTTCTTGGATAAAGAGGGTTTTATTGAGATAGAAACACCAATCCTTACCAAATCAACACCAGAGGGGGCCAGAGATTATCTTGTTCCTTCTAGACAGCAACCGGGAAAATTTTATGCTCTTCCACAGTCGCCCCAGCAATATAAACAACTATTAATGGTTGCTGGTTTCGAAAAATATTATCAGATAGCGCGATGTTTTAGAGATGAGGACCCGCGAGGGGATAGACAACCCGAGTTTACCCAATTGGATATAGAAATGAGTTTTGTTGAAAGAGAGAATGTGATGGATATTACCGAAAGAATGCTAATTGCCCTTGTAAAAAATCTTTTTCCAGAAAAGAAGATACAGGAAATTCCTTTTCCGCGAATAACCTATGGGGAAGCGATGAAAAAATATAAAACAGACAGGCCCGATATAAGAAAAGACAAAAACGATAAAAACCTATTGGCTTTTTGTTGGATAATTGATTTTCCTTTTTTTGAAAAAGACGAAAAAAACAAATGGACGTTTACCCACAATCCTTTTTCCGCCCCCCTGCCAGAGTTTAAAGAGGATTTATTAAGCAAAAAAAATATAGAAAAGATATTAACAAGCCAATATGATATAGTTTTAAACGGATTTGAAATAGGGGGAGGGTCAATCAGAAACCACAGACCAGAGGCGCTAGAAGCTGTTTTTGAAATTATTGGTTACAAAAAAGAACAGATACAAGAAAAATTTGGACATATGCTAGAGGCGTTTAAATACGGAGCGCCGCCGCATGGCGGTATTGCCCCGGGAATTGATAGAATCCTTGCCATTTTGCAAAATGAGCCAAATATTAGAGAAGTTATTGCTTTTCCTAAGACGGGTGATGGTAGAGATTTTATGATGCAGGCACCGTCCGAAGTTGATAAAGACCAATTAAAAGAGTTGGGTATAAGCATAAAAAAGCCAAAAGAAAAAATAAAAGCAAAAAAATAACCGATGAACTTAAAGCGCGCTATTTCGGGATTTTTATTATCTATTCTTTTTTTGGTGATTTTTGCCTGCTTAATTTTTTTTGAGGGCGAGGTTTTGGATCGTTTTTTTATAAACCAGAATGATCTTGATTTTTTAAGTGGGGCCATTTCGGAGGGTGCAGAAGATGTAATTTTGAGAAAGAAAAATGAGGGATTTTGTCAATCCAATAATATAGAAAAACCCGAAATCAATGCCAAATCAGCCCTTTCTGTTAAAAGTAGTTTTTCCGGTCAGGATAAGGTTATTTTGGAGAAAAACAAAGATGTTGTGTTGCCAATTGCCAGCCTAACTAAACTAGTAACAGCAATTATTGTTTTGGATAATTATAATCCGTCAGATTTAATAAAAATTAGTAAATTGGCCGATTCTCAAAAAGCCGTTAAACAGGACATAAAGCTTGGCGATGAAATATCAGTGGATGTTCTTTTGCAAATAATGATGGTGGGGTCGAGCAATAAGGCAGCCTATGCCTTGGCAGAACATGTTTCTTTAGAAAAATTTGTTGATTTAATGAACGAAAAGGTTAGGTTTTTAGGACTTAAAAACACCACCTTTGTTGAACCTACTGGTTTAAGTCCACAAAATGTTTCTACTGCGGAGGATTTAAGCGAGTTGGCTAAATATATTATGTTAAATTATCCGGAAATAGCGCGAATAAGCAAAATAAAAGAACTTTATGTTCCCGGTGTTGGTTTAATTACAAACACCAATCAACTTTTGGAGATTTTTCCAGAAATCATTTTTGGCAAAACAGGATTTACCGAGAAAGCGGGCGGTTGCTTGCTTTTAATAACAAAAAATTTGAATGATAAAAATTATTTAATTAATATAATTTTAGGGGCAGAGGATAGGTTCTTGGAAATGGAGGCGTTGATTGGGTGGGCGAAAACAGTTTGCGATTAAAATGGCGGCAACAACATTAGAAATTATAAGAATTTTTAGTTTAACAGCAATCACGGCGTTTTTGGCTGTTCTTTGGTGTCCTTTATTAACTAATTTTCTATACAAACATAAACTTTGGAAAAAATCAGTGAGAAAAAAGGCAATTTCCGGAGAAGAGATGAGTATTTTTAATAATTTACACAAAGAAAGAGAGGTGGGAACACCAAGAATGGGCGGTCTTCTTGTTTGGGTGACAGTTGTGTTTGTGATTTTATTGTTTTTTTTACTTTCTTTAGTTTTTCCCAACAGCGCGGTAGCCAAATTTAATTTTTTATCAAGGGGTCAGACATGGTTGCCTCTTTTTACTTTATTTGTAGCCTCTTTGGTTGGCTTGGTTGACGATATTTTAACAATCAAGGGTGAAGGAAAATATATTGGTGGTGGTCTTTCTTTCAAAAAACGATTGTTGGTAGTAACCCTCATTGGATTTATTGGCGGCGTTTGGTTTTATCAAAAATTAGGCTGGGATGTTATTTTCATTCCTTTTGTCGGAGATGTTTCAATAGGCATTTGGTACATTCCATTATTTATTTTGGTGACGGTTGCTTGCTGGTCGGGTGGGATTATAGACGGTTTAGATGGTTTGGCTGGTGGAACCCTTGCTTCTATCTTTGGGGCTTTTACAATAATATCTTTTTCTCTGGGTAAAACTGATTTGGCCGCGTTTTGTGCTGTTATTACTGGCGCCTTGTTGGCTTTTTTGTGGTTTAATATACCGCCGGCAAGGTTTTATATGGGAGAAACAGGCATACTTGGTCTAACTACAACCTTAGCCGTAATAGCATTTTTGACCAACTCCGTTTATGTTCTACCAGTAATTGCCGGACTTTTAGTAATAGATGTTTTGTCTGCCATAATTCAACTTCTTTCTAAAAAAATTAGAAAAAAGAAGGTGTTTCTTTCAGCCCCCCTTCATCACCACTTTGAGGCAATGGGCTGGCCGGCTTATAAAGTTACTCTGCGCGCTTGGATAATTGGGGTTGTATTGGCCTTTGTTGGTGTTGCTTTAAGACTATTTAAATAGTATAATTTAAAATTATTGCGGGCCTATAGTAAATCGGTATTACGCCTCCATGGCATGGAGGAGGGCCGGGTTCGATTCCCGGTAGGTCCACCAAAATGAATTAGTAAAAATTTAGGAGAAAGTTATGTCGGATTCTTTTTTTGCTTTTCTCATTCTAGTAAGTTTTTATTTTACATCTTTTTTTATTCCGCAAACCATAGTAATTGAACGTCCTCAAAATCTATCTTTCGATCATTCAGACGCCCTTCCTTTAAACAATTTGAATAATAACCAAGAAGAGCCATTTTATCTTAAGACAATTTCAGATATTAAAAATGATTTTATTTTAAATAGCAAAAGTTTTTTAGAAATCAATCTTTCGGCAATGAAAGTAAGGTTATATCGAGATGGTGGATTGCTAAGAGAAGTTCCGATTTCAGCAAAGGGGGATCCTCAAGGATGGGGGGGGGTCAGCGTTAGGGGTGTACAAAGTTTTGTCTGGAAATGAAATTAGTTTTTCAAATATTGCAAATGTCTATATGCCCTACGCCCTCCACTATTACGGAAAGTACTATATCCACGGTGTTCCTTATTATCCCGGTGGGCAAAAACGAATTACTAGTATTACCGGTGGCTGTATCCAGCTTAGTGACAAAGACGCAAAAGATATCTACGAACTTACGGAATTAAATATGCCTGTGTTAGTGATAGGCAGAGAGAAAGATCATTATCAATTTACTAACAAAAAGTTTTCTGAATTTCCAGAAGTTTCAGCTAAGAGTTATTTAGTAGCCGACCTAGATTCTGGTTTTGTTTTTGCTGAAAAGAATTCTAAGGTCAAATTACCTCTTGCCTCTTTAAATAAATTAATGCTAGCTTTAGTGGTTGCTGAAAATGTTGATTTAAGAAATTCTATTTTAGTCAAACCAGAGATGTTAGAAGCTTATGGTTCTACAAAAGGACTAGAAGCTGGAAAAAGTTTTAGAGTTGTTGAATTATTCTATCCACTTTTAATTGAGTCCTCCAATGACGCTGCTGAAGTTCTTTCTGGTTTTTTGGGGAGAACTAAAACGATCGAAATGATGAACGAGAAAGCAAAAGCAATTTTGATGGATAATACCGAATTTGTTGATCCTCATGGTCTCGACCTTAAAAATGTTTCCACTGCCCAAGATCTTTTTCAATTAGCTCGATATGTATTAGACGCTCGTCCTCTACTTTTGGAAATTACTAAAGGCAAGATGGTCGGAAGTTTCGGGGAGGTTCGCTTTAACATTCAAGAGTTGAGGAATAGAAGTGTTTTTTTCAATGACCCAAATTTTGTTGGCGGAAAAACTGGCTATTTAGCTAAATCAAAAAATAATGCTCTTTTTATTTTTAGATTCCTTACCAAAGACGAAAAAAGTCGGGACATTGTAATTATTCTTTTAGGTTCCGATGATAAAAAAACCGATACCCAAAAAATTTACAGATGGCTTTTAGAGAATTATTCATTGTCTCCGGCATTTAAAGATTAAAATTTCAAAAAGATTTTTCTTTTCGTCCCGCCCGCGCCTGCAGGCGCGGGCGGGGGGTGACGGCCTACCTGCGTGCGCCTTGTGTGCGCAGGTAAAAAATTCAACCCCTCTTCTTAAAATAGGTTCGACTATTATCAATTATTGCCCACCATATTGAATTAGTCGCCTCGCTCGGGGTTTTGCCAAGATTTTTTCGGTGGAAAATTTTATATTTAGTCGCTTTTGTTCTATCCCGTCCGCCATGGACAACACAAGGGGTCTTTTTTTTTATTTACGGAACTTTTAATTTTTGATACCATAGTAATATAATAATCAATTCTTGAATATAGATTACATTACTATGGACGTAAGCAACAATTTAAAATTGAGAATAAATACAAGCCTGACCTCGGTAAAGTATTGGGTATGGGCGTTGTAACTTGATTAAATAATCCTATGACGCAACAACTTTTATGGCACGCAAAAGAAATTCCAGAAATTCTTGCCGCGCTTCATTCGCGTGAACATGGTTTAACGACAGAAGAAGCAACTAGACGCCTCAAGGAATACGGTCTAAATAAACTTCCTGAAGGGAAAATCGACAGCCTACCTGTTATTTTTTTACGCCAATTTCAAAGTCCGCTGATTTACATTCTTCTTACGGCGAGTATGGTTGTTTTTGCGATGAGAGAAACTATAGACGGATCAATTATTCTTGCCGTGCTTCTCTTCAACGCTATTGTTGGGACGATGCAAGAAGGCAAGGCGCAAAATACCCTTCTGGCGCTTAAGAAATTTGTGGAGACAAAAGCGACCGTGCTCCGCGAAGGCAAAGAGCTTATTATTTCTGACAGCGAGGTGGTGCCTGGCGACATTATCCTTTTGCAAGAAGGCGAAAAAGTGCCGGCGGACGCCCGAATCATTGCGGCTACAAATCTCAAAATTGACGAGACGGCCCTTACTGGCGAATCAGAACCGGTACATAAAATTTCGGATGTTTTGGAAAAGGCTGACTTGTCTACGGCAGAACAAAAAAACATGGTTTTTAAGGGCACGCATATTCTTGCTGGAAACGGCAAGGCAATTGTGGTAGCAACGGGCATTGAAACAGTAATTGGAAAAATTTCTAAAGAGATTGCGGCGATTGATACCGAAATTCCCTTAAAGACCAACATTCGTTATCTTTCGCGGCTTATTATTATCACCGTTGCCATTATCAGTACTTTGTTGTTTTTACTTGGCACTGTTTCGGGAAAATCAGTAAAAGAAATGTTCACGACGGTGGTTTCACTTTCGGTTTCAATTATTCCCGAAGGACTTCCGATTGTGATGACGCTCGTTTTGGCAACGGGCGTATGGAGGATGTCAAAGCGTAACGCCTTGGTAAAAAAACTTCAAGCAGTGGAAGCATTGGGACAAGCTCATATTATTGCCGTGGATAAAACAGGCACCATCACCAAAAACGAAATGGTAATCCAGAAAGTGTATGTGGACGGGAAATTTTTTGATGTTAGCGGAGTTGGTTATGAACCAAAAGGAGAAATCAGATATGAAAACAATATTATCGATCCGCTAAACCACCCCGAACTTTTGCTTGTGGGGAAAATTGCCGCTTTTTGTTCTAATGCTCGCGTGATGTTTTCAGAAGAAGAAAAGGTATGGCGTATTGCCGGCGATCCGACAGAAGCGGCGATGTTGGTGCTTTCTAAAAAACTAGGGTTTAGCAAAGATGATTTAGAGCGAGAGTCGCCACTAATTAGCGAAATTCCGTTTGATTACAAACTTAAGTATCATGCGACGATCCACCAGCAGGACGGTCGAAAATTTTTATCTGTTGTTGGCGCGCCGGAAGTAATTCTTGGTCTTTCGCAAAAAATATGGCGCACCGGAAAAAGCCAACGTCTATCGAATGAGGAAAAACAAAAGTTAGAATCTATTTTTTTCTCTATGTCACAGGAAGGGTTGCGGGTTGTCGCGTTAGCTGAAAGCCGTGATGTGCCGGGAACGCTTGCCCCTACATCAAGAGATTTGGTGAGGGGGCTTGCGCCCGAAGAGATAAAATCGCTTACCTTTGTGGGATTTTTCGGCATGAAAGACACGTTGCGACCGGAAGTGAAAGAAGCTATGCAAAAAGCGGTTTCCGCCGGCATCCGAGTGGTAATGATAACAGGAGATCATAAAATTACAGCGCAAGCGATCGCCAAAGAAGCCGACATTTACAAAGAGGGAGATATTGTTCTTACAGGACAAGATATTGACTCTTTTTCTGACACCGAGCTTTCCGAAAAATTAGCCAGAACCTCAGTATTTGCCCGAGTGACGCCTGAACATAAATTGAGGATTATAAAAGCGTATAAGGCGGCCGGAGAAATAGTGGCCATGACCGGAGACGGCGTAAACGACGCTCCTTCGCTTGTTGCTGCTGACCTTGGCGTGGCAATGGGGCGTATCGGCACCGAAGTGGCAAAAGAGGCATCTGATATTGTGCTTTTAGATGATAATTTCGGAAACATTGTCTCAGCCGTGGAAGAAGGTAGAAGTATCTACAAAACAATCAAAAAGGTTATCCTCTATTTGTTTTCAACAAGCCTTGGCGAGGTGCTTACAATCACCGGAGCCTTGTTTCTTGGCTATCCGCTTCCCATTTTGGCGGCGCAGATTATTTGGTTAAACTTTGTAACCGACGGTTTCCTTGATGTGGCGCTGGCTATGGAGCCGAAAGAAGAGGGATTGCTCCGCGGCAATTTTGAGCGGCCCAAAAAATATCTTGTTGACAAACTTATGGCGCAGAGAATGTTTGTCATGGCTATCCCCATGATGATTGGAACACTTTTTCTTTTCAAAGAATATTTTGAAAATGATCTTACCAAAGCCTGGACAATTTCACTCACTACGCTGGCGGTATTTCAGTGGTTCAACGCCTGGAATTGTCGACATGAATCAAAATCTATTTTCCAGATGAATCCTTTTTCCAATAAATTCTTGGTGTGGGCAACGCTTATCATTATCTCGCTGCAGCTTTTGGCGGTTTACCATCCGCTCATGCAGAGGCTTTTGCGCACCTTACCGCTTGAGTTTTCAGAATGGCTTGTTATTATTCCGGTTGCCGCTTCTATCATTCTTGCTGAGGAGATAAGGAAATTCTTTTATCGAAGAAGGACGGAAAACTGAAGTTGTATTGTATAAAAATATAGACAGCAGTATGGGTATTAATATAAAATAAAATTAAAAAGAGAAAAAATAAAAGGTCGATTTTCTCTAAAATATCTAAAATAAAAAAATAACTTAGCCAAATTCACAAAATTATGAAAATAGGCTGGAAAATATGGTTATTGGTGGCAGTTGTTATTGTGGTTGCCATTGCTATTAGTAGTATTGTTATTTATCAAGGGTTAAAAACTGCATCTCCTATTAAAGAAGAAAAGAGAGAAACCCAGTCACAAAACCTGCCAAATATATTTTCAAAGCCAGTAACCGACAACATTGACGATGCGGTAGAAACAATTTTATCAGAAATCTCCGAGGAGGAGAAATCTTTTGATGAGGCGCTTAAAGACGCTGATTTAGTCGCCAGCGATAGCCAAGCAATTAGTGATTTTGGCCAATCTTACGATGAAAAAGAATTCTAAAAGATTATTTACCATATTTTTGGGGGTGTTGATTGGCGTTAGTTTTCTTTTGCCGAATTTGATTTTTGCCCAGCAAAAATCGTCTCGGGTTCAACCAACGTTTTGCCAACGTTTTGGCGAAAATTTTTCACGGATTGGCCAAAGAATTGCCGAACGGGAGAAGAAAATAGAAGCCAATCGTCAAGAAAGGGGGAAGAAGCTTTCACAACGATGGCAAACAAGAGATAGTCGCTTAAATCAAATACGGAACCGTTGGAATGAACGCCGCCAGCAACACTATACCAAATTAGAAGAGCGAGCAAAAACTGATACACAAAAACAAGCGGTTATTGCTTTTAGGACAGCGGTTGAGGCGGCAATAAACGCCCGCCGAGCAGCCATTGATGGGGCTATAAGCAAATTTAAGGAAGATATTAATCAGGCGATTACTTCCCGCAATTCAAAGATGGATGCCGCAAAAGAAGAATTTAAAAAGGCGGTAAACGCCGCTATTGAAAAAGCTAAAAGCGATTGCGCGTTGGGCGTTGACCCAAAAATTGTCCGTCAAACTTTTCTTACCAGTATGAAAGCGGTTCAAGAGAAATTCAAAAACGATAAATTAGCGGCTGAAAAGTTGAAGGATTCTTTAAAACCCATTCAGGCAACAAAGAAAGCCGAAATAAAAAAGGCAATTGATGATTTTAAGGCAGCGATTGAAAAAGCCCGTAACGACCTAAAAGCCGCTTTTGGAGAATAGCAGAAATATTTCAGAAACACTGACCGCCCAAAGGCGGTCGGTTTTTTATATTTTCTTATTTTGTGATGTATAATATAATAAAAAGTTGGATTTAAACACTTTTTATTTTTTATGATTTCACGAGGCATTGCCACATTTACTTTGGATGAGGGAAAATGTCCAAAATGGCTTTTTGACAGAATGGTTTCGCTTTCCAAAAGAATAATTTATGCCATTATTGCCGAAGAGGGGCCAGAGGTTTTTATAAAAAGAATTTCTGACCCCGTCTGGTTCCAGTCGTTAGGAACTGTTTTGGCTTTTGATTGGAACGCTTCTGGGCTAACCACTATTTTAACCGCTGCCTTAAAAGAAGCCATTCGGGGTTCAGAGAAAGATTTGGGCATTTTTATTTGTGGAGGAAAAGGAAAAACATCGTTAAAAACCCCCCAAGAAATAATAAATTGGGCAGAAAAAATTTCTCTTCCAGAAAAATTAGCAGAAAATTTGGTTTACAACTCTAAAATGGCGGCCAAGGTTGACAACTCTTTGATTCAGGACGGCTTTTCTATTTATCATCACGTCTTTTTCTTTTCAAAATCCGGTAGTTGGACGGTTGTTCAGCAGGGGATGAATATTCAAAATCAATCAGCTCGGCGATATCACTGGTACTCTCAAAATATTAAAGATTTAATTGAAGAACCGCACTCGGGAATCGCCACCCCCCAAAAAATTCCTTTTGTTTTAGATATGACAAACAAGAGAAGCAAAGAGAATAGAGAAATAAGTAGACAATTAGTTTTCCAAAGTTTTAACAGTTTAATGAAAGATATAAATTTATTAAGAAAACATTATACCCCGGTTTCTAAAATGATTTCTTTTGGAGGGGGTAGTTATCAATTAACTTTATTAAATTTAGAAAACAAAGAGTTTTATTGGCATCCCGTTCTTAAAGAAGATTTTTCCAAAAGCCGATATTTAGAAAAAATTTTGTGGGGATTATGTAGTCAAAAACCGGAAAGTTATGAAAAACTTTTAGCCACACCGGGGGTTGGTCCCAAAACCATAAGGGCGCTGGCTTTGGTGGCTGAAGTAATTTACGGCGCCAAACCCTCCTACGAAGATCCTGCTCGCTATTCTTTTGCTCACGGGGGTAAAGATGCCACACCCTATCCGGTTGACCGCCTAACCTACGACCAGACTATTGAAAAATTAAAAAGCTTTTTAAGCAAGAGCAAATAATTAAAAAAGCCTTGATTTAAAAATTTGGCAGGGTAAAAGAAGGGTGGTAAAATAATAGAAAATAGAAAAATTTAAATGGCTCAAATGATGAAATTATGGTTACCACTGATAACCCTCAGGTTCAGGGAATAGAAGAGGCTCTAAAAAGTATTTTTCCCAATAAAAAAATTACCATTGGATTTTCTTTAAGTGAAGACATAGATTCTGTGCTCTTATTTTATAAAAAAACTTTAGATACAAGGTTTAACAAAATTATTGAAGAAAAGAGAAAGGTTGCCCCGGAAATTATAGACGAAATTATAAGTGACGCTACGGCTTTTAGGGCATCTGATATCCATTTTGATCCCCAAGAAAAAGAAGTTATTATAAGGTTTAGGATTGACGGCGTGCTCCAAACGGCAGGCGCAATTTCTAAAGATTATTATGAAAGTGTTTTAAACAGAATAAAGGTTCAGTCACGAATGAGAACCGATGAGCATTTTTCAGCCCAAGATGGGTCTATAAGATACGAAAAAAATGATCAAGTAATAGATATGCGCGTTTCGGTTATTCCCGTATTAGACGGAGAAAAGGTGGTAATAAGGCTTTTGGCAGAATATATGAGGGGTTTCAGTCTAGATGATTTGGGTCTTTCTCCTAAAAAACAAGAAATTATTTTAGAAGCAGCCCAAAAACCATTTGGAATGATTTTGGTAACAGGCCCTACCGGTTCGGGAAAAACAACAACGCTTTACGCGCTTATTAAATACATAAATAATCAGAACATAAACATTACCACAATTGAGGACCCAGTTGAATATAAAATTCCGGGAGTAAATCATATTCAGGTTAACCCCCTGACAAACCTTACCTTTGCCAAAGGATTAAGGTCAATAGTTAGACAAGACCCAGATGTAATTTTAGTGGGGGAGATACGAGACCTAGAAACAGCAGATATCTCAGTTAATGCCGCTCTAACCGGTCACCTTTTGTTTTCAACATTTCACGCCAACGACTCTGCTTCTGCCATCCCTAGGCTTTTAGAAATGGGGGTTGAACCATTTTTACTATCTTCTACTCTAGAGCTGGTTGTTGCTCAAAGGTTGGTAAGAAAAATTTGCGATAAATGCAGATATAGTTATAAAACATCTGTAAAGGAGCTTTCAAAAAGATTTCCAAAAGCGGCGAAACTTTTAGGAACCGGTGACATTACTTTATATAAAGGAAAGGGTTGCACAAGTTGTGCCAACATTGGTTATAAAGGAAGAACAGCCATTTTCGAAATGATAAAAATTGATAACGAAATGAAAGATTTAATATTAAAAAACCCCTCTTCCCAACAAATCTGGGATTTGGCAAAGAAAAAAGGCGCGCAAACACTGTTTATGGATGGCATAGAAAAGGTTAAAAACGGGATAACAACATTAGAAGAGTTGTTGCGAGTTGCCAATCCTGAAGAATAAGAAAAAGTAAAAATGAGAGTATATAGAAAAAAACTAAAAAAAGAATTAGGGACGCCTAATTTTTTAAATAGGATTTTTATTGGTAGTAGTAAAAATTATATATACATAATAGATAACCTTTCTTTGCTTCTTAGTTCCGGTATGGATGTTTTAAGGGCCCTTGACTCTATCAAGGAAAGCACTAAATCTAAATTTATTAAAAAGGTAGTTGATCAAATAAAAACAAATGTTGATTCTGGTTTTAGCCTTTCAGAAGCTTTGCATTTTTCATCTATTTTTCCAGAGAAGACCATTTCCCTGATTCGCATAGGCGAAAAATCCGGCAGATTAGTTCAAAATCTCAAAGTTGCCTCAGAACAACAAAAAAAAGAACAATCTCTTCGCCAAAAAATAAAAGCTGCTTTGATGTACCCCATTTTTATTTTAACAGTGGCTATTATTGTGGGGTTAGGGACCAGTTGGTTTATTCTTCCCAAATTAGCAGTGGTTTTTAGTCAACTAAAAATTAAGTTGCCACCGATAACGAAGTTTTTTATAGATTTAGGCAGCTTTTTGGGCAAATATGGAAACATTGTGGTCCCTTCTTTTTTAATTGGGTTTTTTCTGCTTGTCTATTTTATTTTCTTTTTTAAATATACAAAAATTGTTGGGCAGTTTATTACTTTTCACCTGCCAATTTTCAGAACAATAATTCAAGAAACAGAGTTGGCAAGACTTGGCTATTTATTAGGTGGTCTTCTGGAATCGGGGGTGCCAATTACCGAGGCGATAAGGTCAGTCAGAGATGGTTGTAACTTCTATAATTACAGGAAGTTTTATAAATTTTTGGAGTCTAGCATTGAGGAGGGAAATTCATTTCAAAAAAGTTTTTCTGCTTACCAAAAGATAAACGATTTAATTCCCCCAACTGTTCAACAGTTAATTAGCGGAGCCGAAAGGTCTGGTAACCTTCCCGTAGTTTTTAAAAATATTGGAAGCGCCTATGAAGAAAGGGTAGATAATACCACGAAAAATCTAACAGTTATTTTAGAACCAGTTCTTTTAGTAATTGTTTGGTTGGGTGTAATGTGTGTATCGTTGGCGGTAATCCTACCAATTTACGGCCTTATTGGTGGATTTAACTCCGGCTCTTATAATCAAGCACCTTCACCGGTAATAGTGAAAAAAAAGCCGTCACCTTCTAATATTTCAGCGTCCATTAATAAAAAAGCAGAAGAAACTGCCAAAAAAACTAGCCAAAAAATACTTTTTATTTCTTCCCCACCTTCGAGTTATGTTAATATTCGCGAGAGTCCTTCTACGAGCGGACAAATAATAAAAAAAGCAGCACCCGGAGAAAAGTTTGAATATACAGAGACAAAAGACAATTGGTACAAAATTATTTTACCAGAGGGAAATTTTGGCTGGATATTTGGGAATTATGTTAAAACACAATGATGCGCCACAATGCTTCTGTCAGGGCATTTACCTTATTGGAAATTTTATTGTCGATAACCCTTATCGTCGTTTTATTTGGAATATCCTTACCACCTTATTACAAATTTTTTGTTAAAAATAACTTAGATGTGGCAAAGAACCAGATTATTCAATGTTTAAGGAGGGCCTCGTTTTTATCAGCTGCTTCGGTTGAAGATGATACTTGGGGTGTTTATATACAAAGAAGTTCTGTTGTAATTTTTAGAGGATCAGATTACTCTTCAAGAGAAGAGGAATACGATGAAACCTATATAATACCCAGTGAAATAACGCCTTCTGGTTTGAACGAAATTGTTTTCGAAAAAATGACAGGGCTTCCCCAAGAAAGTGGCGAAATTATAATATCATCGGGCAACGATTCAAAAACAATTATAATAAATGATAAAGGCGCGATAAGCGTTTATTAATAAAACAAAATGAATAAAAAAAACGGTTTTTTAATAATTGAAACATTGCTTTCCTCCGCCCTTCTGGGAATAATAGTGGTGGTTTGCGTAGGAAGCATAATATATAGTCAACAAAGCGCGGTAGCAGCAGGAAATATGTCCCGGGCAGTATTTCTGGCTCAAGCTGGCATAGAGGCGGTTAGAAACATCCGTGACGAATCTTTTTATAACCTTCAAGATGGCACTTATGGATTATTTATTTCTGAAACAGGTAACAAATGGATTTTAACAGGCAATTCAGATGTAACCGATGGTTTTGTGCGCCAAATAGAAATATCATCGATTGATTCCAATAAAAAATTAATTACCTCTACAGTTACTTGGCAGGAAACACCTACTTCCCCCTACAGCCGGGAGGTTGTTTTTACCACCGAGCTAACAAACTGGAAACAATAATTTATATGTTCCAAATTTTAATAAAAAAAGGGAGTGTTTCGGGTGGATTTACCTTAATTGAGTTAATTCTTTATATTAGTTTAAGCGCCACCATTCTTCTTGCCATCTCTTTGTTTTTTATTTTGCTTTTACAGGTGCGGATTAAAAGCCAAGTTATTGCCACCGTAAACCAAGAGGGCGAGCGAGCAATGTCAATTATTACCCAAGCAATTAGAAATGCTGTTTCGATTAATAATCCAGACGAGTCGGGCGAAGAAACCGAGACGCTTTCTTTAAATACTAACGTATCAGAAAAAAATCCGACAACTTTCTATCTGTCTAATGGTATCATTATGATGAAAGAGGGTGATAGCGGGGCTGTTCCTATTACTTCGGATTTGGTTGTTGTTTCTAATTTAAAATTTCGCAATCTTAGCGGATCCTCAGCACCAGCCAATATAGATATAACTTTTACCATAAATCATATTAAATAAATTAATAATTAAATTAATAATTTTAAATAATTATGAAAGTTTTAATTGTAGAGGATAATAAAGATATAGCCTGGATTTGGAAAGAGGGGCTTATTGCCAAAAACTATACAGTTGAGATTGCCGAAGACGGAGAAAAGGCTATAACTCTTGCTAAAAAATTTAAACCAGATGCAATTATTTTAGATTTAATTTTACCCAAAAAAGATGGCTTGGATGTTTTAAAAGACCTTAAAGAGAAACCCGAATTAAAAGATGTTATTGTGGTAATTGCTTCTAATCTTAGTGATAACGAAAACATTGAAAAAGCCCTGTCTTTGGGCGCTGTGGACTATTTTATAAAATCACAAAACCGAATAAAAGAAATTATAGAAAAAATTGAGAAATATTTAACAAAAAATGGTAAAAGTTAAAAAATAATTTTTAATAAAGTTGTCGAATACGATTCTCTTATGCTTTGGTTAAAGATTAAAATGATTTCAAAATATTGACAAGAGTTTTAAAATTAATAATATAAGATAAGAAGTTCTTTCAAGTGTAGAAAAAAAGGGGGTTGTAGTTGGGGCCCCAAGGGAAGAGTGGAGTAAGTCTAGGGGGAAGATTCGCGGTAAGCCACCAATTATCGTTGAATCCCGGTTTGTACGGCCACAATTTCAGGTTCAGAAGTATGCCCAAAAGAGTTTCCAGTTTCTCTTTTGGTCTAACAAACCCTGTGATTGTGTTATAACCCCTATCCACGAGGCGCCAATCTTGTTGTGACAAGGTGGGCAATCTTATAACTGGAGCCCCTCTGTCCCGCCCGACTATCCTCGCTACAACCCCCTTCTACTGGGAGAGCAAAGCTTTATTTAGCTCTCCTTTTTTTCCGAGCCCAGTAATAAAGTTAGTGGGCTCAGAAAAAGAAAATTTGAAAAGCTCGCCATTTCGGTTGAGCTTTTTTCTTATTAAAATTTTTGATAATATAATAAAAATATGCCGCTTGATTTATCAAAACTAAACAAAGAACAAAAAGAGGCAGTTTTACACGGCAACGGTCCGCTATTAATTGTAGCTGGCGCAGGAACAGGAAAAACAACAGTAATAACCCAAAGAATAGTGAATTTAATAGAACAGGGTTTGGCACTGCCAGAAGAAATCTTAGCTGTCACTTTTACTGAAAGAGCGGCTTCAGAGATGGAAGAAAGAGCAGATGGTTTGCTAGATATTGGATATACAGACATATGGATTTCTACCTTTCATTCTTTTTGCGAAAGGATTTTAAGAGAAAACGCTCTAGATATAGGGTTGCCTGGCGATTTTAAGATTTTAGACAGTACGCGCGCTTGGGTTTTAATTCGACAAAATTTAAACAAATTTAATTTAAAATATTATAAAACTCTGGGAAATCCGACAAAATTTATTCAAGCCCTTGTTTCCCACTTTTCCCACTGCAAAGACCAAGAGATTTATCCAGAAGATTATTTAAAATATGCCGAAGATTTAAAAACAAGAGATGATACCCTTGAGTCGGATGAAATAGAAAGAATTAAAGAGGTGGCGAATGCTTATCATATTTACCAGAAAATTTTACTGGAAAATAGCACCTTAGATTTTGGCGACTTAATAAATTACTGCCTTAAGCTTTTTAAAGAGAGGCCATTAATACTTAAAAAATATAGAGATAAATTTAAATACCTTTTGGTTGATGAATTTCAAGATACTAACTGGTCGCAATACGAACTTATAAAATTATTAGCAGCGCCTAAAAATAATTTAACGGTTTGCGCCGATGATGACCAAGCCATTTATAGGTGGCGGGGCGCCTCCTTTTCAAACATTATAAGGTTTCAAGAAGACTTTCCAGAGGCAAAGCAGATATCGTTAGTACAAAATTACAGGTCGCCACAGAATATTTTAGACAAGGCTTATGATTTTATAAAACAAAACAATCCCGATAGGTTAGAGTTTAGAAACAAAATAAGCAAAAAACTTATTTCTAATATTAAAGAGGAGGGAATTATTGAACATATTTGCGCCAAAGACCTCAATCAAGAGGTTGGCGAAGTTTTAAAAAAGATTCTACAGATACTTAAAGAGGACGAAGGGGCGACCTATGGAGATTTTGCCATTTTAGTTAGAGCCAACGATGCCGCTTATCCATTTATAAGGGCCCTAGAAAGAGCGGGTTTGCCTTATCAATTCTTAGCTTCTCGTGGTTTATATTCAAAACCAATAATTTTGGATATAATTTCTTATTTTAAACTTTTAGATAATTATCACGAAAGCTCTGCTGTTTTTAGGATTTTAAAACTGCCGTTTTTGCAAATTCCCGAATCAGATATTGCCACTATTATCCACTATAGCCGAAAGAAAACAAAATCGCTTTTTGAAGCGCTGAATGAATTGCCGTTAATTTCAGGACTTTCGCCAAAAACCAAAGAAAGGGTGCCTTTTATTTTGGATTTAATTAAAAAACACAGCCGCTTAGTTAGCCAGAGGTCGGTTTCCGAGATATTTATGGCATTTTTAGAGGATTTTGGATATTTGAAGTATTTAGTAGCTAATTCGCCAAACAAAGAAGAGATAGAAGAACTCTATTTATTGGACCAATTTTATAAAAGGATAAGGTCATTTGAGGAAGCCACTATTGATCCGTCGTTAAGAAATTTTATGGAAGAAATGGGGCTGGAGTTAGAATCTGGCGAGGGCGGTAAATTAGAGTTTGATATAGAGCAAGGGCCCGATGTAATAAAAATTATGACAATCCACGGAGCTAAAGGTTTGGAGTTTAAATATGTCTTTTTGGTGAATATGGTTGATAAAAGATTCCCCACCATTGAGAGAAAAGACCCTATTGAATTACCCGATGCTTTAATTAAAGATATCAAACCGAAAGGAGACGCTCATTTACAAGAGGAAAGACGGCTTTGCTATGTGGCAATGACAAGAGCCAAAAAGGGTCTTTATTTTACTTCAGCCGAAGATTATGGCGGACAAAGGCGCAAAAAATTATCTAGATTTTTAATAGAAATGGGATACAAAGATGGTGGCCAAGAGTCAAAAATTAAAAATAAAAATGAATTATTAATAGAGAAAATTAAACCCCTCGAGAAGTTAAAAAATAAAGTTCAATCTCGATTCTTACCAACGCATTTTTCTTATTCCCAACTTGCTGCTTTTGAGAAATGTCCGTTGCAGTATAAATTTTCTTTTATATTAAAAGTTCCGGTTAGGGGTAAAGCGTCTTTTTCCTTTGGAAAAACAATTCACAAAACCCTTTGCGAATTTTTAAAAACAATTTATAGGGAAGATAAATTAAAACAGAAAAGTTTATTTGATAGGGGCGGGGAAAAAACAAAAAGAGAAGATTCCAAGATGCTAGAAGGT
>Ga0272448_1001331_pt1 | contig 33683 bp, 25 predicted proteins | sample YNPCB0191_FD_202220 | JGI IMG/M metagenome (GOLD analysis project Ga0272448, IMG submission 202220) | Hot spring sediment microbial communities from Yellowstone National Park, WY, United States - YNP-CB-019-1 | ecosystem: Environmental > Aquatic > Thermal springs > Hot (42-90C) > Sediment...
ATGTGAATATCTGCTCGTATGTTCCATCGTCATGCAGAATTAATACTTCTTTTCCACAGCAATAGCCAGGCTGATCATAGTTGATATCGTAAGTTCCAACCACATCAGATCTGGTCAAATCGCCGGATGGGCTACCTTTTGATTGGCTTTGTTTACAGGCAAACATGAGAGGAATTATCGCTGCAAGTAATATGAGGGCTAACAAAATGTAGAATATCTTATTCGCCATATCATTAATGCCTTTCGACGAGGCGATACGATACGGGATATACTGGATTATCCTTTATTTTGTATAAAATAAATCAGCGTCTTCATCTATCGTGATACGTACTCTCCCAAAATACCGGTTAATCGAAGAAAACATATTGCGCACGGTCGGAGGTATTCTAATATGGCTGCCGTATTCATCGATGTATTCTGCATGTTTGTATAAAATTATTTCACCACCGTTATCAGATGAGGGATTGTATTCCCACTCCCCACTATGCGTTAATACACAAGAACGTGTAAAGACTTGCTTGTACGAACCATCGGCATTTAATGTAAGCTCTTCGGTACCAACTATAGTTCCGTGTTCTCTATAGGTAACTATGTATGTCCCATAGATCCAAGGCCCGTGGTCTGCATTACGCCAGAGAAAAAAGAGGGGAATGATCATAACGCAGATAATTATCAGTAACCATTTCTGTTTTCCAGACATTGTTGGCACCACCCTATTGCGATGCATTCTCATGCCCCTTGATCTAGCAACTCCGGCACTGGCAATAGCCGAAATCGTCCCATGCGCTTATCTTACTGGTATCGCAGGCATGCCACAATAGGCAATAGAAGGAAAATGGATCATTTGGATGGGGTAAGTACGTATGATGGCCGGTTGCATGAACAGAGGTAACCGCACCTCTGGGTCGAACGAGGCGCGGCCTACCATTGTTTTGATACCGGAGTGCCTGTTTCCCTATAGTATTTACTGCCTCTTTATATATTCGAATCCCAAATCCTCATTGACAACAATTTTAATATCACCAAACCATCTGATTACATCGGTGTAATTATCATCGAACGACGGTTTCGTTGCGACATGATGCATCCACGGGTCAAGGTATGAAGCGAAATGCGAGAAATACAGATTAGAGGTTTGCAATTTCTTTTCGGCTGAAAATTTCCATGTTCCAGTATTCTTTTGTACTTTGCCCATGTTCGATGTGAATATCTGCTCGTATGTTCCATCGTCATGCAGAATTAATACTTCTTTTCCACAGCAATAGCCAGGCTGATCATAGTTGATATCGTAAGTTCCAACCACATCAGATCTGGTCAAATCGCCGGAAGGGCTACCTTTTGATTGGCTTTGTTTACAGGCAAACATGAGAGCGATAATCGTTGCAAGTAATATGAAGGCTAACAAATTGTAGAAGATCTTATTCGCCATATCCTTAATACCCGTGCTACTTGGGTCTGTAGAATTCATAAAAATTCACGTCATCCGGGTCGCCAACGGTAAAAGATATACACATTGAATTACCTCTGCCGCTAGTATTCATGTTGATGCGGACAAGTTCTTTAGCATTATCGACTGCATTAAAATCAATATCGAGTTGGTTATCTTCAACTGCCCATTCCCCGGAAGCCGAAACTAACTTATCTTTGAGTGTCGTACCGAAAACTGCATTCTTCCGTAGATTGAAGGCTTTGAAGTTCTTCTTGTTGAATTCAAGCTTGGCACCGTCTGCACTCACCCACTTTCCAACAAAGTCACTGTGTGTATACCGCTGGCCGCAAGAATTGAGCAGGAGCATTCCCAATCCGAAACATAAAATAATGGCCACAAGCTTGTATATATTCATTGCGCTTCCTTTGTAGTTACTGCTATTACACTACCTCCCGGGAACAGCGGCCTGTACGCATATCTTACTGGTATCGCAGGCATGCCACAATATGCAAGAGAAGGAAAATAGACAATGGGATGATATTGGTGCATTTGATGACCACCGGTTGCATGAAAGGTAGGCCGCGCCCACCGTGGCGCGTTGCTGGAAGCCTCTACTCCGTGGTCGCCAGCTCGAAACCGGAGATGGAGTCGTCGAACACGGAAGCGAACTTCCCACCAGCGCGCCACGGTGGGCGCGGCCTACCACTGTTTTCGATACCGGGGTGCCTGTTTTCTAGGTATGGGGTTTACTCTTTCTCCTTCGAAAACTCCACTCTTCTCCAACCGATTCCGGTTTCCCTGGAGCGCGAACCTCCTGGTGAGCTGATTATAGACTCGGTTCCGGTGCTCTCATCGGCTCACCAGGAGGTTCGCGCTCCAGGCTATTGCTCAACACGATGTATTAACGCCGTGGTAGGCATCCACTCGTCCACCCTCTCTCGCATGGCACGGATTTTCAACCAGGGTCGTGTGCCCCGGCCCATGGGATGATTCTTTCTCTTACTCTTTCTCTTTCTCTTACTCCGCGAAAAATATTTTGGAGTAAGAGAAAGAGAAAGAGTAAGAGTTGTTAGCGCACGTCCACCACCTTTAGATAGCAATCCTCCATATTCACCGCCTCGATGCCCAGCATGTGGTTGCCGGCGGGGAGGGGGAGGGGGGCGGTGAAGGTGGTGAGTTCGTCGTCTTTCGGGCGCAGGATGGCCCAGCCTTCTTTGATGGGCGGGGTGACGGGCGGGTTGGTCCAGCTCAGCAGCTTCGTCGCGCGGCTGACGGTGTAGGCGTCGTCCGGCGTATAGCCGGCGGTGAGCGCCAGCAGGTCGCGGGTGAAGCGCGCTTTGCCGGTGCGGTCGACCACGGTGAGCCAGCCGTCGGCGGAGGCGATGGCGAAGCCGCCGTCGTGCAGCGGGAAGAGGCGCTCCTCCCTTTTCCGCATAACGATGTGGCGGGGATGGTGCAGAGAAAGGAAAGGTAATAAAATGTCAGACCATGTATTCGCCGAAATATACCTGCATTTCACCTGGCACACCAAAAACAACATGCCTGTGCTGACACCGGCGATTGAGTCGATGGTGACGGTGCAGGCGAACAATTCGCTTTCCGGTGTGACGTTTTGCCAGCGAGATGACACTATCCATGTAGTCGCTCTCTGTAGGAGGAGTATTATGCAAAAGACGACCGTGCTTACCCTGGGCGTTGCCGCCGCCGTCGCGGCCGGCACCATTGCCCTGGTCCTATTGAACAGCCGTGGGAAGTTCCTCGCCGATACCAGCGCGGCTGTCGACATCAATAATGCCGGACAGGTGGTCGGAACGGCGAAAACCCCCGATAAAAAATCCCATGCTTTTCTCTGGTCCCCAGCGACCGGCATGCGCGACCTGGGCGTCCCGAAGGACGATGTGGAAAGTTATGGGATCGGCATCACGGATGATGGCCGGGTGGTGGGGAGTGCGGTACATTCGCGGCAGCGGTATACCATCGCGGAGCATACCTTCGTCTGGTCCCCCGTCACCGGCATGCGGAATCTGGGCGAACTGAATGGACCCGGGCATCCCGTACACGTGGGTGGCATGAATACCGCCGGCGAGTTGGCAGGCGTCTCGCCGCCGGATGGGAAAGAAAGGCATGCGTTCCTCTGGTCTCCCTCCACCGGCATACATAACCTGGGCACCCTTGGCGGGAAAGATAGTTGGGCGTCGGGCATTAATACTGCCGGACAGGTGGTGGGGATGGCCGAGGCCAGTAACCGCGGACGATACGCCTTCCTCTGGTCCGCGTCCACCGGTATGCAGGATATCAATCCGTACGGCTGCCCGACCAGTTGGGCAACAGGTATCAATGATGCCGGCCAGGTGGTCGGGAACTATTGGGTCAAAGGCGAGAATCATGCCTTCCTCTGGACCGCGTCCACCGGCATGCAGGACCTGGGCACCCTCGGGGGAACAGAGAGTGGGGCAACCGACATCAATAACGCTGGGCAGGTGGTGGGGACATCGCGCACCAGCGACAAGAAGTACCACGCCTTCCTCTGGAGCGCCTCCACCGGCATGCAGGATCTCGGTCTAGCTGATGGCATCGCGAGCCGCGCCCTCGCCATCAACGACGCCGGACAGGTGGTCGGGGAGGTCAGCAGCAACCAGGGAGGCACCTACGCCTTCCTCTGGTCCGCCTCCACCGGCATGATGAATCTGGAGACGGGGAAGGTGGTGAAATAGGAAACAGGGGAGTGGAAAACAGTCATTGTGTTAAAAGACAGTCACTGTGTGGAACAGGGCGAGAGCCCGGCAAAATAAGCCCACCAAGGCTGGCCGGGCTCCCGCCCTGTTCCACACAGTGACTATCCATACAGATTGACTATAGTTCTACCCTGTGCCGCACTGCGTGCAGCCAGTGCTGGCTCTTGGCCACTTCGTCGGGCACTTCGGTGCGGAACTGGCGGTATTTGCTGCCGCGGGCGACGAGGGCTTCGTTGAGCACGGTGCCGGGGAGGAGGGATTTCAGCCGGGTGAAGACGCGCTCCGTCTCGAAGAAGCGGCAGGAGAAGAGGTCGAAGTAGGCGCGCTTTTCCTGCGGGAAGCAGTGCAGGATGATGTGGCTCTCGGCGATCATGGTGACTACGCTGACATAGGGGCGGCCATCGGCGGTCTCGCCCTTGAGCAGGTAGGGGCGCATGATCGGCGTCATGTCGATCTCCCACGGCAGGCGGTCGAAGAGGGTGAAGAGGTCATCCATGCTGGTGGGGCCGGCGTAGTCGGCGAGGTCAAGGAAGACGTGCGGACCGAAATCCGCCTCGACATCCGGCGCGGCGCTGCGGATCGCCTCCGGCGCGCGGGTGACAGTGTTCACGGTGGTGGTGGCGCATGGGAAGGCCGCGTCGAGCTGCAGCCGCAACGCGCGGGTGTCGAACGCCGCCGGCGCCAGCAGATCGGCGAAATAGGCCTCGCGGAAGGAGAAGGTGTGCAGCGTGAAATGCCCACCGCCCAGCAGCACGAACGCGCTCACCCCGCAATCCTCCGGCACCACCCCGTTATAATACGGCAGCAGAAACGGCGGCATCGCCGGCGCCAGCCCGAGCTGATGCGGCAGCTCCTCCAATACCTCCTGGATGAGCTGAATGTGGTCGAAGCGCGACCGATACCCCTTGAACCCGTCAATCATGAAATGCTGCATCACCGCGTTGTCACTCCTACCCGAATTTCTTACTCATGCTCATACTCTTACTCTTACTCAAAAACGATAATGAATTCCGCTTCTGAGCATGAGTAAGAGTATGAGCATGAGTAAGAGCATGAAAAAATGTCCCCATATCCTACTTCGCCGGGCGGAGTTTGGCAAGGGACGGGGGAAGGCACCGCGACGCGAAGACACAGAGATCATTCGGGAATTCTGCTCAACCTATTGCTCATTCGGTTACACGCCGGGTATAATTTTCCTGCATGACTGCACATGAGCCCGAGCCGCCCATACGTGAATTCGCGGACCGCGGGATCCGGTGGTTGCTGGATACACCGGAGAACCTGCGCGGGGTGGTACAGTTGCTGGCGCAGGAGATTGCCGAGCAATTAGATTTTGGGCGTGCCGAGCCGGTGGAGCATGCCTTCATCCAGGAAAATCTGCGCAAATGGGAATCGGATTTGCTCTACCGCCTGCCGGGCAACACCGGCAAGCGCGAGGTGTGGATTTATCTGCTGCTGGAGCATCAATCAAAGCCGAACCGTGAGATGGGCTACCGTCTGCTCAATTATATGATGCAGGTGTGGCAGATGCAGCGCCGGCGCTGGGACGATGACCGCCTGCCGGCGAAAGACCGCTGGCTCTCCCCAGTGCTGCCCATTGTGCTCTACACCGGGCGACGCCGCTGGCACACCGTGCCGACCCTGGAGGCGATCATGCGGGTGCCGGAGGAGTTCCGGCCGTTTGTCCCGCAGTATGAGACGTTATTTCTGGACTTGCGGGCGATGCCTCCCGAGGCACTGCAAGGCTCGGCGGTGGCGTATGCGCTGCGGGTGCTGCAGGCCGATGACGCCCCACTCGCGCAACTGCGGCACGTGCTGGCGTACGCCGTGGCCGGACTGGAAGCCCTCCCGGCAGAGTGCTATGCCGCCTGGCACCGGACGATGTATTTCCTGCTGGCGCTCATCCGCGACCAGCGCGCCTACGACGAGCAGGAAGAGTTGACCACCCTGGTGACCGAGATCATTCGCCCGGATCACCGAGAGGAGATGGAAGAAATGGTACTGACCGGAACCCAATATTTGCTAAAAAAAGGCCGTGAAGAAGGCCGCGAAGAAGGACTCCGCATTGGCCAGAGTGAGTTGCTATTGACCATGCTCGAGGATAAGTTTGGCAAATTACCGGAAGATGTCGTGAACGCGGTCAAAGCCTTGCCGCTTACGAGGCTCAAAGAACTCGCGCATCAGATTCTGCGGGCAGAGCGGTTGTCTGATCTGCATCTGGGGGGCAACCAGTCCTGAGTAAGTGGTGCCGGTCGCGTGCCGGGAGTATTGATGCACACGGCGTGCATATTGCCTCCCGGCGCGCGATGGACATCGGCTTCCAGACGGTACTGAGTACCCTCCGGCTCAGTCTCAAGAACGCCGGATTCTGATCATAGACGCCCCCAAACTGCTCACTACTTACTGCTCACTCGTTACACCCCCACCTGGCTCAACACCTCCTCCACACTCGTCAACCCCGCGGCAGCTTTGCGGAGGCCGTCGGCGGCGAGGGTGTGCATGCCGTCCTGGATGGCCAGGGTGAGGAGCTCCTGATGGGGGGCGTTGCGCATCAGCGCTTCTTTGATGGGGTGGGTGAGCTCCAGCAGTTCGAAGAGGGCGAGGCGGCCATAATAGCCGGTGTGCGCGCACTGCGCGCAGCCGGCAGGGCGGTAGAAGACGGCGTCGTCGGGGAGGTCGCCACCGCCGGCAGCGGCCAGTTGCCGCAGGTGGGCGCGCTCGGTCGATGCCAGATCAGCCGGCTGCTTGCAGGCGTCGCAGAGCTTGCGCACCAGGCGCTGCGCGATGACGCCGGCCACGGTGGAGGTGACCAGGAAGGGGGCGACCCCGACATCGAGCATGCGGCGCAGGCTGCCGGCGGCGTCCTCGGTGTGCAAGGCGGTGAAGACCAGGTGCCCGGTGAGCGCGGCGGAGGCGCAGGCGATGATCGACTCCACATCGCGGATCTCGCCGACCAGCAGGATGTCCGGATCCTGGCGCAGGATGGTGCGCAGCACGGTGGAGAAGGTGAGGCCGGTCGCCTGGTTAGTCGCGATCTGCACCGTGCCGGGCAGCAGGTACTCCACCGGGTCCTCCACGGTCATGATCTTCACGTGCGGGCGGTTGAGCGCGTGCAGGCAACTGTACAGGGTGGTGGTTTTGCCGCAGCCCGACGGCCCGGCGGCAAGGACAAGCCCGAAGGGTCGCGCGAGCCAGCGCTGCAGCTTGGCCAGGTCGTCCGGGCAGAGGTGCAGGCGGGTGAGCCCGATGAGCGCCTCGGAGGAGATGAGCAGCTTGAGCGTCAGCGCCTCGCCGAAGACGGTGGGCATGCAGGAGGCAAGGACGTTGAAATGCTCCGCGCCTGCCGCCAGGGTGAAGCGCCCGTCCTGCGGCAGCCGCCGCTCCACCGGATCCATATTCGCCATCGCCTTGATGCGCAGCACCAGCGCCGCGTGCAGGCTTTTCGGCAGGTCGTGGATGGGATAGAGCACGCCGTCCACGCGGAAGCGCACGTGCACTGCGTCGGCCCCCGGCTCCAGGTGCATATCGCTGGCGCGGCGATGTGCGGCCAGGCGCAGCAGCCCGGCCACGCAGCGGAAGACCTCGCGTTCGCCGGCATCGGTCAGTTCCGCCGGCGCCTCCGGCAACGTATCCTCGAAGCCGCCCAGCTCACCGCTCAGGTAGTCCAGCTCTGCCGCCAGTACGTCCGCCGGGATGCCGCCCAGCGCCATTGCCACCGGCCCGCGCTCCAGGTAGGCGGCCAGATCCGCCTGGCGAAACCGCCACTGGCTGCCCACTTTCAACCCCTTCACCTCGCCGCGATCCAGCAGGCGATACATGGTGGGCCGGCTGATGCCGAGGAATTCCAACGCCTCGGTCAGGGTTAACAACTCATCGTTCACGGCAACCGCGGTTGCCGCCTCATCTCCGGTGTGCTCCTCAAGCATAGGTGTCCCTCCTGTGTACCGAATGTAGACGCCATCAACGTCTATCAGAATGTAAAATAACACAGTTTGATAGCTTAGTCAATAGGGGGAGGAAGAGAATTTATGAATTTTGTCAGCGATCGGTAAATATGGTGGAAATGGCATTCGTTAAGGAAACTTCATAGCCGCATCGCTTTACAGGTGCGCGAAATACAGGCAAGGGCGGATGAATGTTTTCTGGTCCATGGTCGCAGGATGTCAATATGTGGTATGATGAAATACGCGGATCACCCGTACCAGAACCAGATGAAAGGGAACATCCATGGCATCTTTGGTCACTGTTGAAGAGATTGAGAACTTAAAACGGAAGCTCGAATCCACCCGTGAACGTGTCAAACGTGACCGAAAAGAAGCGATCCGCGTGTTGCACGCCGCCGGTATTACCACTGAGACAGGGGAACTCGCCGATCCCTACCGCATGAATCGCGACAAGTAATTCTCCGACTGAGTGCGAAACCCCAACTGCATCAAGGGTTATTTCCTTCCCCGCTCGTCTGATAGCCAATATCCGATCCACTAACCGGCATTTGAATCTTTCTGTTTATTGGTCACGGGCATTATCGACGACGCACCCGTAAAGGGATGCGGCTACGGCGCTATATCCCCAAGCCTTTCCCATCGGAGCTATCAATCGGGAGGGCGAGGCTCCCGCCGAGCCAGATGAGAGAGTTGGGTGCGTAATCAGGCTCCGCAGGAGCGTCGCCCTCCCGAACCGATGCGTGTACCGGTTGCATGCCATACCACCCGATTGCTCACCAGACAAACGGCACGAGGCGGAAACGGACTTGTCGGCAATATTCCGCATAGCCCGGCAGATGCGCCACCAGGTATTGCTCTTCTTCCAGCAAGCGTATGACGATGACGAGGAGCAACGGCACCACGCAGGGGAGCGCTGCCCAGGAGCCCAGCGCCGGCGGGGTGGCGAGCATGAGCAGCAGCGCGCCGGCATACATGGGATGCCGCACGACGTGGTATGGGCCGGTGGTAATGACGGTTTGCTCCTCGGACACCTCAATGGTGGCGCGGGTATAGCGGTTCTCGCGGAAAACCAGGAAGACGACGAAAAAGCCGAGGGCCACCAGTCCGTCGGCCACCCCGCAGAGGCCGGGCGGCACGGAGGACCAGTGCAGCCGCGCATCCAGGCCGGCCACGACATAGATGCCGAGAAAGAAGAGGCTGGCCAGCCCCTGGATGATCTGCTGGCTCCGCTGGCGTTCGGCCAGCGGCCCGGCCTGCACGCGGCCCGCCAGCAGTTGCGGATCATATTTGATCAGGTAGGCCGTGATGAGGATGGTGCAGACGGCAAAGACCCCCAGGTAGACCCATGCTTGCCAGAAGTCCAGTGTCCCCGCCGGCAGAAACAGCGCGAGCGCCATAATCAGCAGTAAAAAGAGCATCCCGGCGAACGCCTGGAGCAGTAATGTCTTCATGTGCGGTGTTCCTTCATCCCAATCCCTCCATTACTATACCAGCATCAACACAATATCAATCCCGGTTGGGGACTGCCCCCGCGGCAGAGCCTGGTTTCGTTCAAGCGAAAAAGGTACCGATTGGCACTCCGGTAGAAGCGAGATCGCCAGGTCTGGGCTGTCCCCGCGTACATCTGACTGCTTGCATACGCGCCCAGACCCCGCACTCATGCAACCGGTCAGATAGCCGCGGGTGGCAGGGCATGCACCAGTTTTGGGAACTGATATCGAAACTCCGGTTGGTAGAGATGCTGTTGGTTCCGAAATGCCAGAAACGATTGAGCGCAACAGGGAGTTTCGGTGTCTTGTAAGAACAATGTGATTGTTGACATTCGAGAGTCGCTGGTTGTGTGAACGGAGGTAGGCCGCGCCCACCGTGGCGCGCAGAGGGAAGCCTCCGCGCCGTGAGCGACAACACCGTCACCGGGTTCGAGCTGGCGATCACGGAGCGGAAGCTTCCCCCAACGCGCCACGGTGGGCGCGGCCTACCACTGTTCTCGGTACCAGAGCGCCGTTATCGGTAGCCGGACGATACGGCATCCCTGCCAGCCGCGACTCGTGAGGGGAACTGTCCCCCAAACTCTATTATAGTTCCTGTTGCATATATGGCCATCATTCGGGAACTGGGCTCTCATAGGGTTTCGGGGACAGACACCGAAACTCCGTATGGCCCTCACCCCTTTACTGAAACCGGAGCACGGACAGCATCCCCATCCACCGGAGTTTCGATGTCAGTCCCCGAAACCGGTGCAACTTCCACTAACCGCGTACATCTGATGGCTTGCATAAACGCGGGGACAGCCCTGACCGAGCGCTGGTTACCGCCCGGATTCCATTTCACGACGTCTTGCTGGTTCCAATCACGCGCTTTACCGCGTGGGCAGTCCCCAGACCGGCTGCTGGTCGCAAGAGCGAGCCTTTGCCGCGAGGGCAGTCCCCAGACCAAAAACCCCGCGCGGGTGCCGGCAGGGGCACCCGCGCGGGGTGGGGTGAGGATCATTCGCAGGTTAATCCTCGATGCGCAGTTTGATTTCGTCCGAGTTGGCTTTCAGCTCCGGGGCGTACATCGCGCTGGCCTTGGTGGGCAGGGCACTGAACTCGCCGGGGGTTTCCGCGCGCAGGCGGTAGCTGAGGCTGTGTTTGCCGCGGGCCAGGCTGCGCACGAAGAAGGCGACGCGGTCGTCGTGGAGCTCCATGTAGGCGCCCATCTCGTTGCCGCCGTAGCCGCTCTGCAGCGAGGTCGGCTCGAAGCCGGCCGCCTTGATGTCCTCGAAGAGGATGTACTCATAGTCGTTCTTCGAGTCGATGGTGAGCTCCACCTCCACCAGGTCGCCGCTCTTCAGCGTGGCCAGGTTGTCCAGCGGCACGCGGGTGTATTTTTCCACGCGCGTGGCGACGGATTGACCGTGCTGGCCTTCCACCGTCTTCGATGCCTGCACCGGCTGCAGCCGGTAGTACTTCCGGTTGACCTTGATCTCCAGCCCGGCGCGGGTGATGTTGTCCTCCAGCGTGAAGTTGGTGACGTAGGCGTTGTAGTAGAGCGGACCAGTACCCTGCTTCACCAGCGTCACGGTGTGCGCGCCAGGGGTGAGCGCCTCGCCCTCCATCACCAGCTTGTTGTCGAAGGTGAAGAGGGTGTCGGCGGTGATCGGCACGTCCTTGATCTTCTGCCCGTCCAGCAGCACGCTGACCGTCAGGTTCGGCTTGTCCTCGCCGCTGGCGTGCATGTAGTCGGCCATCGCCTCGATGACGATGGCGGTGTCGCGCGTGCTGTTCCAGTAGGTGGCGTGCTTGCGGTTGTTGAGCAGGTACTTCACCAGCCGCGAGGCCTTCACGCCGGCGGGATCGACCACGGTGAGCAGCTTGAGGTAGTAGGCCTGCGCCTCATACTCGCTGCCGTACCAGCACCACCACCAGTTGTTCTCCGGCAGCTTGAGGTAGGCGGTCTGGTTCTCGTCGTCCTGCACCAGGAACTGGTCGATGTTGCGGATGAGCATGTCGCGCTTTGCGGTGTCGCCGATGGCGTTCAGCGCGATGCCGAACATGCACTTGGCGTAGACGGGCAGGTCGATGCGATCGCGATAGAGGTAGTCGCGCATCGTCCCGTTCTCCGCCTTTTCGTCGACCAGCACCATATAGACGAAGGCATCCAGCGCATCCGCCTGGGACTTGCCCTGCACTTTCGTGCGGTCCCACTCCTGCAGCCAACTGATCTGCTGCGCCTGGTAGCTCTTCAGCCAGGCACAACCGCGGGCGATCATGTCCGGCGGCACGGCGACGCCGGCACTGCGGGCGAGCTGCAGCCCGTGCACCACGTAGGCGGTGGAGTGCGGGGTCGAGTATTCGCCGTAGCCGGACCACCAGCCCCAGCCGCCGTCGCTGTTCTGCATATTGGCCAGCCGCTGCAGGCCGGCGGTGACCATCTTCGTCACTTCCGCCTGGTCGAAGACCGGGTTGCGCACTGTGCGCGGGTCGCCCGGCATGTTCATGCGCTGCCAATCCTTCGCACGCGTCTTGTCGTCGCCGATCTCCTGCGCGTTCAGGTTGGTCTGCTTGGCTGCAATCGCCTTCAAGTCCAGCCCCATCTGCAGCAGGATCTTCTGCGTCATCACGGTGGGCAGGAAGCGGTCGATCGTCACGTCGGTGGTGTCATAGGGATACGCCGTCATGTAGGGCAGGGCATCCACCATGGCGCCGGCGAGGGTGGGGGAGTAGCGCACTTCCAGCCGGCTCAGCCAGGGCAGCCGCTCCTGCGGCACGGTGAAGGTCACCGCCCCCTGCGTGCCGTCCGGGCGGATGACGCCGCTGAAGCTCTCCGTCTTCATGCCGCCGTGCACGTAGACGGGGAAGGACATCTGCATGGCGTCCGACTCTTCGTTGGTGATGGCCTTCATGCGCACGGTCGCCTGCCCGGGCTCGACCACCTTCACGCGCCAGTCGACGCGCAGCTCGCCGCCCGCCGGGATGGTCACCGTCTTCAGCGATTGGAAGTTGCCGTTGGCATCCGGCGGCAGCAGCGTGTTGGTCTTTTCATTGATGGGCTGCACGCAGGCGCCATCCAGCTCCAGCGCCACCTTCACGTTCTTCTTGGTGGCCAGGTAGTTATGCACGTTGGCGGAGAGCACCACCTCGTCCTTCTGGGTGAAGAAACGCGGGGTTTGCATACGCAAGATGAGGTTCTTGCTGGTGAGCACATCCGCCTCCCCCTCGCCGACCTTGGTGCCATTGCCCATCGCCCACACCCGCGTCTTCCAGGTGGTGAGGTTTTCGGGCATGGTGAGCTTCACCGTCGCTTCTCCGTTGGCGTCCGTCTGCAAGGCGCCCACCCACAGCGCAGTGTCGGCAAAGTTGGAGCGCACGGTCGGCTGCAGGTCCTCCATCCCGCCGCCTTCGCCTGGTGCGCCAGCGTGACGTTTCATTTCGTCCTTCGCGCCAAAGGCATCCATGGCCATGGCGCCGTTTGCTGCTTTATCCAGTGATGCTTCCATCGGCGCCGGTGCTGCCGCCAGTGCCGGCACTGCCGGCAGACCTGCGGCCCCTCTCGCTCGCTCTAATCTTGCGCCGTCTGCGTCATCGAAAGCGTAGTTAGCTCCAAAGCGGAACGCGTGGACGTTCTCCTCATCCACCACCGAGGCGCCGAACGCACCGAGCATGGCCATGCCGGGTTCGCCGGTCTTGTAGACGATATACCCGCCTTTGTCCAGGCTACTCTCCGTGCGGCTGTTGTGGTTGCGGCGCCACTTCCAGAAGAACTCCTTGATGTCCGGCACGTTGCTGCCGCCGGAGATGTACTCCACGGACTTGTCATACATGCTGACCACCAGCGAGCCGGTGTAGGGCTTGCCGTCCAGGTCGCTCACCTTCACCTTCACGGTCGCCGGCTGGCCGGGCTGGTATTTCTCCGCGGAGGGCTCCACCGCCACGTTGAGGATGCGCTGCTCGGGCGGTACTTCCACCTCGCGGACTTCCGTGTGCACCTTACCGTTGCTCACGGTGAGCGCTTCCACGAAGAAGTTCGGCATGTCCTTCTTGGCCACCGCCAGCACCTCGTTGACGCTCTTGCCGTTGAGGCGCAGCACCTGCGGCGGCTGGCACACGCCGTCGGTGGGGCGCAGGAAGAGCAGCACGGTGGCATCTTCGCGGTTGGTATTGATCATCAGGTTCACCGATTCGCCCGGCTGATATTCCTGCTTGTCGGTGATGAGTTCAAGGTCGTTGAAGCGGAAGCCGTCGCCGTTGAAGCCATCGCCGCGGACGACGAAGACGTAGCCGCCCTCGATGCGCCGGCCCAGGCCGTCGGTGACGGCGTAGCTCAGGCGATACTGCCCTGCCTGGCCGGCTTTCATCTGTTGGTGCGCCGTGCCCTGGGCGTTGGTGTCCACGTTCCACTGGCCCACCTCGGTCTCCACCGGCTTCAGCTCGCCGGCGCCATCGGTTTGATAGCTGACGCGCAGCAGGCGCAGGTTGCCGTGCCCCTTCACCGGCTTGTTGTCCAGCGTCTGGGCGGTGAAATCAGCCTTGATGGTGTCGCCCACGCGGTAGTGGCCGCGGTCGACCCACGCATAGACCTTGAACGGTTTGCGCGCCACCAGCACCGCGCCGTTGCCGACGATGGTGCGGCGGGACTGGTCGGTGACCTCCGCGGTGATCTGGTAGCGGTGGTCGGTGTCGCCGAAGATCGCCTTGGCCAGCGAGGTGTCGATCTGGATGGGCAGCGTGCCGTCTTCCCCGATGGGATCATCACCCTCCAGCACCACCTCCGGCTGCGGCTGCGGGGCATAGCCCCACCAGGCGAAGCGCGGGCGCATGCAGCCCCAGTCGCGCCAGCCGGGATACCAGACGTAGTCCGGGGCGTACCACCAGTAGCCGGGGCCGTAGAACCAGTCCCAACGCGCGGTGGGATACCAGCTCGCGCTGAAGCTGCTGCGCAGCACCTTGTAGTGCACCTTGGCGTTGGTCACCGGCGCGCCGAAGTAGTACTTCGCGTTGACGGTGGCGGTGACGGTGTCACCGAGCATCACCGGGTCCTTCGGCGCGTCCACGGTCACCTCGAACTCCGGCTTCTTGTACTCCTCCACGCGGAAGGAGCTGCCGCCGAGTCCGTCGATATACAGGCTGTAGACGCCCAGCGTGGCATCCTGCGGCACGGGAAACTCGCCGTTGAACCCGCCGAAGTCATCGGCAGTCATCGCCTGCTCGTAGACCTTTTCGCCTTTCGGGTTGTTGATCTTCACGGTGAACTGCTTGCCGGCGAAGGGGCTCTTGCCGTCCTGGTCATACTGCGCGTGGTTCACCCAGAACTTGAACTTCACCGCCTGGCTTGGGCGATAAACGGGCCGGTCGGTGATGACGAAGGTGCGGTCGGCGGTGTATTGCGCATCATAGCGCTCCCCGTACCACACGCCGCTGAAGCCGAGGAAGGCGAGGCGACCGTTGGCGGTGGCGGTGGTCACCCAGGTGTAATTCTGCGATTGATCCGCGTTGGTGGTGAAGGCGATGCCGTCGTCGTCGGTCACCTTGGCACATTCCGCGGTGGTGAAGCTGGCGCGGCCATTGCCCCAATCCTGCCGGTAGCCGAACATCTGCAACGGCGTCTTCGGCAGCGGCTTGCCGGTGACGGCGTCGGCCACGTAGTACATCGTCTGCCCGGAGAGCTGCTTCTTCACGATGGCGGTGTCCGCCACCCAGATGACGATGCGGCAGGTGTTGCCGCCTGCCATGGTGCTGGTGAGCAGGTAGGCGCCGGCGGTCTTCAGCGGGGTGGCCACGGTGACCAGGCGGTCGAAGTGCCCGTCGCGCGGCTGCAGGTCGCGATCCCATTCGACCGGCGCGGCATCGGTCAGGTATTGCGTCTGATTCTTCTCCACGATGCGCCAGCCGACGTTGTTGATGTCCATCATCTGCCAGTCGTACTGCTGCGGATTGCTCTTGTAGTAGGCCTCCACATCGGCGAGCAGCTTTTGCGTGTTGATTTCGCGCGCGGTGAAGTGTACCTTGTTGCCGTTGCGGAAACGGAAATTGACGGTGGCGCCCTGGCCCGCCGGCTGCGTCATCACCGGGTCGAACTGCCCCCAGTTGCCGAGGATCTGGTTCACGCGCTCGGTGTCGCCGGCGCGCTTCCAGTAGTCGACCGCGCGGTCATACTGGCGGCGGTCTTCGAAGATCTGCCCGAGCTGCCGCAGCGCCTGGGTGGGGAAATGCACCGCGGGGTCATCCGGCATCTCGGCCACTTGCTGGTAGAGCTTGATGTAGTTGAACTCATCCGGCAAGGTGAGCCGCTTGATGCCGTTAGCCAGTTTCGCGATGGTCTCCGTCTCTTTCAGCGTCACCAGCGCGTAGGGGCCGGTCTCGTCTTTGCGGATGCCGTCGTCGTCCGACTGGCGGTGCGTGTAGCCGGCCATCGACTGCACGCCGAACTGCCCGAGCAGGAAGTTGGCGAAGGTCATCTTCACCTGCGCGGTGAGGGCCGGGTCGGCGGTCATCGCCTGCTGCAGCGTCCAGCGCCAGCGCTCGCCGTCGTTGCGCGCGGCGTCCCAGCTCTTCGGCAGGGCGTAGAAGACCGGCGTGCCGTCGGCATTCACCGGGGCGCCGCGGCTGGAGCTGTAGCCGCGGTAGGTGTAAAAGCTCCCGTAGGAGACGCGCATATCCTCTGCGTAGCGGATGCCGTAGAAGTAGCGCCCGCGATAGCCCTCTTCATAATCCGGCAACGTGGTAAGGTCAGTAAGCTCCTGCAGGCGCCAGGACTCGCCCCAGCCGCGGTCGCCGAGGAGCATGGCGGAGAGGTTCCAGTAGAAGTCGCCGGCGTCTTTGCCGTTCGGCTCCGCTTTCACTGAAGGCAGCGCCTGCACCATCAACTGCAGCGCGCGCACGCGGTCGCGTTCATGGGCGTTGACATATTTGCCCCCGCCACGATGCCCGCCGCGGCTGAACTCGCCGGCAATGAGGAAGCCGCCGTGTTCCACGGTGGAGTAGGAGCGCGCCGCCGCGTAGAGCAGGCGCCACTCCTGGGGGTGCGCCGCGATGACTTTCTCGCGGAACGCATCGATCTCATCGTCGCGCCCCAGCCGGGAAAGGCATTGGATCGCGTTGATCAGGTCGTCGCCGACCTTATTGGGATCGTCCTGGGCATCCAGCGCCGCGGCCGAAAAGCCGTCGTAGGCCTCCTTCCAGTTGCCGTTCTTCATCTGCGTCGCCGCCTGGTCGCGCGAGATCTGCTGCCCGCGAGCGACCTGAACGCGCATGAGGCCCAACAAGGCCACCACGGCCACGGTGAGGAACACGAGAATACGCACGTGCTTCATAAAGATACCCTCCTGCCCGGGTATAAAATTTGCTCTCACGAGGAGAGGTTCAGGCTATAGACTGATCTCGAAGACGAAATGTTCCCGGTTTTGTAGAATTATCGCAGAAATTTTGCATTACGGGTAGATTTTTTCACCGCGAGTGATTGTCTGAACCATGATTTACGGATTAAAGGATTTGAGGATTGGGCGGCTCCTGTATTTTGCTGCCGTGGACCGGAAAACACACCGGTAAAGCCCCGAAGGGGCGTCATTCGATAGCCCAGGGTTGTCGGGAGGGCGACGCTCCCGCGGAGCCTGATTATGCAACCGGTTCTCTCATCTGGCTCCGCAGGAGCGTCGCCCTCCCGTGGTCTGAACCTTGATTTACTTGATTTTGGGATGGAAGGATTGGCTTCTCATGTCTATGGAAACATGGCGTTCAATACGCAAAGCCAAAAAATTCCTCCCATAGTAATTCCATAGCCCACGACCCTCGCCGTGGGAACCGGGTGGGGGAAAATGATCCCCGCTCTGTAATAGCAGAATCCCTCTTGAGGGAAATTCTTAGTGCGGAATTTTACGCTGAACTTAAATCCGCACTCGGTATCGGTGGCTGCCTTCGCGGCAACGCCAGGTCGAGATTCATCGAAAAAGGCCACGCTTGGCACGCCGGTTTATTTGAGAATGCCCGGTCAAGGCTGTCACCGCGTTGATCTGACCGGTTGCAAATACGCGGTGGCAGCCTTGACCGGGCGTTCCCGCATATACCGGTGTGCCTATCGCCGCCTGTTATTCATCATCTCAAGCAGGCACTGCCGCGAAGGCAGCCACCGAGACCGCATACCCAACGCATCGTCTTTCCCTTGCCGTTACCAGTTCCATGGTATAGAATATGCCTATTCAACCCTGACCGAGGTGTTCCAATGAGCGCTCTACCTGATCACCACATGACGCGGGAGGAGTACTACGCGCTGGAAGAGCGGGGGCTAGGAAAGCACGAATATCTCCAGGGACACATCTTTGCGATGACCGGAGGTTCGATGGCGCACAGCCGCATTGCCGTCAATATCTCCGCAACGCTCAACGCCCAGCTTCGAGGAAAGCCCTGCCAAACTCTGAATAGTGACTTTCGCATCAAGATTACTGCGACCGGTCTGGAGACCTATCCGGATGTCTCGGTCATCTGCCGTCCGCTGCAATTTGTCGAAGACCGGCGGGATGTCGCCACCAATCCGGTGGTGATCGTCGAAGTGCTGTCCCCCAGCACCGAAGAGTACGACCGGGGCACGAAGTTCAAACATTATCGCACCATCCCCTCCCTGCGCGCCTACCTACTGGTCTCGCAAGAGCAGATGCTGGTGGAACACTGGACGCGGCAGGATGAGCACACCTGGGTCATCCACGACTATACCGCCCCTGACCAGGAGTTTCGCATCGAAGCGATCGGCGTGACCATGAAGATGACCGATATCTATGATGGCGTGGAACCTGGCGACGCGGAGGCCAGCGCATCGACCACGGGAGAGTAGCGGAGCACCGGCTCCCCATGGCTCCTCGGTCTCGGTGGCTGCCTTCGCGGCAACGCCCGGTCGAGATCCATCGAAAAAGGCCGCGCCTGGCACGCCGGCTTAAACGCGAGTGCCCGGTCAAGGCTGCCACCGCGTGTATCTGACTGGTGGCAAATACGCGGTGGCAGCCTTGACCGGGCGCTCGCGCATATACCGGTGTGCTGAGCGTAGACTATTCTTCTCGATCGCTGACAGGCTCTGCCGCGAAGGCAGCCACCAGACCTGGTTCAGCCAAACCGTGCAAACACCGCATACCCAACCAGACCGGCCAACTCCAGCATGACCAGGCAGGGGAGGAGGGCGACGAGGAGGGCTGGCCAGGGGTGGTGGCGGATTTCGCCATAGTCGTCGAAGCGGATGTCGCCGAGGTGGGAGAGGCTGGTGCGCTCGATCCATTGCAGCGTGAGCGAATAGGGCAGCGCGCGCCGGGGATGCGCGGGATGGTAGAGGACGGCGATCTGCCCCCGCCGCTTTTTCCGTGCCCCATGCACGGTCATCTGCTGCGTGTTCCCATCAGCCGTGCGAAATGCATAGGTATGCTGGTATAAGCGCACCTCGCTCATCTCATCCCAGTAGCATTCATGTTTCGATTCCACCAGCCAGGCACTGGCCAGCAGCCCATGCCGTAACAACACGATTGCGTTCCATCCGGGCAAGAGGCCGCTGAGGATGAACACCAGGGCGACCAATATGAAGCCTAACGGCCAGAGGCTCTCCAGGGGCGCCGCGAAGTCGGTGCGCGGCACCGTGGCCCAGGCCAGGGGAAGAAAGAGCCCCAGGACCCCCCAGCCCACCAGGGATCGCCAATACCCGAAGAGGAGATAGCACGCGACGGCAAGCGGGACACGACGCGGCGGCAACGGCAAACTGGCCGCAACCTTCTCCTTCATCCGTGTCTCCTCCTTGCAGGCTGCGCACCCGGTGAGCCCCGAAGGGGCGCCAATTCGATAGCCCAGGGTGGAGCACAGCGGAACCCTGGGTGGGGTGGGTCATATAGATTCCCCGAGCCCTGAAAGGGCGACATTTATCAATACCATTTACGGAATGCCGCCCTTTCAGGGCTCGGTCTATTCACGCCGGCCTACCCAGGGTTCCGCTATCGCTGCACCCTGGGCTATCGAATAGCGCCCCATTCGGGGCTGTACCTGATGCGTTTTTCGATTCCTTCCCCGGGTGTTGAAAACACAGGCAGCCCATCCTCAAATCCTGAAATCAAGTGAATCCTGGTTCAGACAAACATCCTGGTTCAGGCCATCACCTTATTATTCACCCGCGAAATCACCGCCCCCAGCGGGGCCAGCCGCGTTTCCAGCCATTCGTAGCCGCGGTCGACGTGGTAGATGCGGTCGACGGTAGTGGTGCCTTCGGCGGCGAGGGCGGCGGTGACCAGGCCGGCGCCGGCTTGCAGGTCGCTGGCCATCACCGGGCAGCCGCGCAGGGTGTCGACGCCGATGACCACCGCTTTGCTGTAGGTGCTCTCGATGTTCGCGCCCATGCGCACCAGCTCCGGCACGTGGCGGAAGCGGTTCTCGAAGATCGTCTCGTCAATGATGGAGGTGCCGCGCGCGGTCGTCTGCAGCACCATCATCTGCGCCTGGAAGTCGGTGGGGAAGCCCGGGTACGGGCGCGTGCTGAAGCTCACCGCGCGCAGGCGGTTCTTCTTCTTCACCTGCAGCCGCCCCTTGCCCAGGTCCTTGATGGTGACGCCCATTTGTTGTAGCTTGTCGATGACGATGCCGATATGCGCCGGGCAGCCGCGGTTGATGATGATCTCGCCCCCGGCGGCGGCGCACGCGCCCAGGAAGAAGGCCGTCTCGATGCGCGACGGCATCACCGTGTATTCCACCCCGTGCAGGCGGTCGACGCCCTCGATGGTGATGTGCGGGGTGCCCTCGCCGGTGATGCGCGCGCCCATCTGCTTGAGCATGAGCGCCAGATCGACGATCTCCGGCTCGCAGGCGGCGTTGACGATGGTGGTGACGCCCTTCGCGAGGCAGGCGGCCATGATGATGTTCTCCGTGCCGGTGTGCGTGGGCGTGTCGAAGTAGACGGTGGCGCCGCGCAGGCCGCTGGTGGAGGCGAGGATGTTGCCGTTGTCCTCGGTGATCACCGCACCGAGCTTCTGCAAGCCCTCCACGTGCAGGTTGACGGAGCGCACGCCGATGGAGCACCCGCCCGGCTGCGAGACCTCCGCCTGGTGAATGCGCCCGAGCAACGGGCCGATGACCAGGAAGGAGGCGCGCATCTGCTTGACGTACTCGTACGGCGCAATGTGCGAGGAGATCCAGCTCGCGTCGATGATGAGCGTGCGCGTGTCACGGTCGTGCCGCACGGTGGCGCCCAGCCCCTCCAGCACCTTCGCCATGGTGTCCACATCGCTGAGATTCGGCACATTGTGCAGCACCGTCTCCCCGCTGCGCGCCAGCAGCGCCGCCGCCATCATCGGCAGCAGTCCATTCTTCACGCCCAGGATATCCACCTCACCCTGCAGCGCATGCCCACCTTCAATCACAAACTGGTCCATCGTCGGGTCGCCTCCCCGGATAACTTCGCTTTTATCTATTCTCCCGCCGGAGGAGTGATCCTTCCGGGGAAGGGGAAATGTCTTGTGAACTGTTTTCCCTCACCCCCAGCCCCTCTCCCAGAGGTAGAGGGGGGTGGGCTTGCCTGATCTCGTGAGGGTATAGCATCGAATCTCCGCGCCGTGGCTCCCCTCTCCCCCTGGGAGAGGGGCTGGGGGTGAGGGAAAACGCGCATGCCCGAGTCAATGCAAATTCTCCATCCTTTTTCTCGAAACCGACCACACTTAAACGTGCCACCGCCCGATTGGCAGGGAAGATAGCAGAAAAGGCGAAAAAATCGAGGGTGCCCGTCTGGATGTGCGGCATCGGGGTGTCTTTAATGGAAAATGTTCAGCGTTCGAAATTGTAAGAGCGAATCGTCCCTGTTCTTTCTCTTTCTCTTACTCTTACTCTTACTCTGAAAAACACGCGGAATGCATTTTGAGTCAGGACCATCCTATGATCGGGGCATACGAGCTTGGATGAAAATTGGTGAAGCGGTGTTGACCCGTCGTATTGGGCAATAGCCTGGAGCGCGAACCTCCTGGTGAGCCGATGAGCGCACCGGAACCGAGTCTATAATCTGCTCACCAGGATCGTTCGACCCAGAGGCTCTCGACGGGGGTTCGCGCTCCAGGGAAGCCGGAATCGGTAAAGGAATTTTAGAGTAAGAGAAAGAGAAAGAGTGCTGAGGTAACCAATGTTCAACCGACTATTACGGGTCATCATCCTCTCGCTGCTCTGGCTGCGTTATCGAATTACGACGCGCGGGCTGCGGGAGATTCGGCGGCGGGGGACGCGCGGGACGCTCTTTTTGCCCACGCATCCGGCGCTCATTGACCCGGTGATCCTCACCGCGCTGCTCATCAAAGGCTTTCAGGCGCGGCCCTTCGTCAACCAGGACGCGGTGGACATGCCGGGGGTGCGCTGGCTGGTGGCGCGGGTGCGCGCGTTGAAGATTCCGCCCATCTCCCGCTACGGGCAGGCCGCCGCGCCGCGCATCGAGGCGATGGTGACGCAGAGCATCGACGCGCTGCGCAATGGCGAAAACCTCATCCTCTACCCCGCCGGCTACCTGCTGAGTGGGCGCAACGAGGTGGTGGGCGGCAACAGCGCGGTGGAGACCATCCTGCGCGCGCTGCCGGACGTGCGCATTGTGCTGGTGCGCACGCGCGGGCTGTGGGGCAGCCGCTTCAGCATGGCCTACGGCAAGGACCCGGACGTCGGCGGCACCCTCAAACGCGGCTTCTGGCAGATTCTCGCCAACTTCCTCTTCTTCACCCCGCGGCGCAAGGTGGACCTCTTCTTCTGTGAGCCGGAGGACTTCCCGCGCACCGCCGACCGCGCCACCATCAACGCCTACCTGGAGCGTTTCTTCAATGAAGACGCCCCGCCGGCGCATTACGTGCCGTACACCATCTGGGAACGCGGCGGCGAGCATGACATGCCGGACCCCGAGTGGGGTGGGGGCGCGGGGCACGCCGCCGAGGTGCCGCCGGCCACGCGAGAGCTCGTATATGGGAAACTGCGCGAGATGACCGGGATTGAGACGATTCGCGATGGCGACCGGCTGGCCGGCGACCTGGGCATGGACAGCCTGGCGCGCGCGGAGCTGCTGGCGTGGATCGAGGAGGAGTTCGGCTTCCCGCAGGGCAACTCGGACTCGCTGCGCACGGTGAGCGATGTGCTGCTGGCCGCCAGCGGCGAGGCGATGGCCGGCGCGGAGGTGGCGCTGACCCCCCCGCCGCCGGCGTGGTACGTAGCACGCCCTTCCCAGGGCGTAATGACCGTCCCCCCCGGTGACACCCTCGCCGCCTGCTTCCTCGCCGCCGCGCAGCGCGACCCGCGGCGCCTGGTGGTGGCCGACCAGACCAGCGGGGCGAAGAGCTACCGCGAGCTGATCATGGGCGTGCTGGCGCTGCTGCCCGCGGTGCGAGAGCTGCCGGGCGAGCGGCTGGGCATCATGCTGCCCGCCTCGGTGGGGGCGTGTCTCGTCTACCTCACCACCATGTTCGCCGGGCGCACCCCGGTGATGGTTAACTGGACCACGGGCCGCCGCAACATGCTGCACGGGCTGGAGCTCACCGGCACGCAGCGGGTGATCACCGCACGGGCGCTGGTGGTGAAGCTGGAGGCGCAGGGCATCGACCTGGCCGGCGTGAAGGAGCGTTTTGTCTATCTGGAGGAGCTGGCGGCAAGCCTCCTGCTCGGCGACAAGCTGCGCGCATGGCTCGGCAGCCGCTTCTCCTGGCGCGCGCTGGCGCGGGCGAAGATCAGCCCCACCGCGGCCATCCTCTTCACCAGCGGCTCGGAGAGCCTGCCCAAGGCGGTGCCGCTCTCGCACGCCAACATCCTCGCCGACCTGCGCGACGCCATGCCCATCCTCGCCGCCACCGGGGGCGACCGCATGCTGTGCATGCTGCCGCCGTTCCACTCCTTCGGCCTCACCGGCAACATGGCCGCGCCGCTGCTCACCGGCCTGCGCGCGGTCTACCACCCCAACCCGACGGAGGGCCCGGTGCTGGCCAAGCTCATCGAGACGTATCACGCCACCCTGGTGCTCGGCACGCCCACCTTCCTCAACGGCATCCTGCGCGGGGGTACGCGGGCGCAGCTCGCCTCGCTCCGCCTGGCCATCGCCGGCGCCGAGGAGTGCCCGCAGCGCGTCTACGACCTGCGCGACGAGAAATGCCCGCAGATGACGCTCATCGAAGGCTACGGCATCACCGAGTGCTCGCCCATCGTCGCGGTGAACCGGCCCGAGCACCCGCGCCCGCACACCATCGGCCCGCTCCTCCCCTCGTTGGAGGCCGTGGTGCTGGATGTCGAGACCGGCCAACCCGCGGCCCCCGGCGCGCCAGGCATGCTACTGCTGCACGGCCCCACCATCTTCGCCGGCTACCTGGGCGAGGCGCCGGACCCGTTCGTCGAGTACGCCGGCAAGCGCTGGTATCGCACCGGCGACCTGGTGAAGCGCGGTGATGACGGCGTCTACACCTTCGCGGGCCGCCTCAAGCGCTTTGTCAAACTCGGCGGCGAGATGATCTCCCTCCCCGCCATCGAGACCGCCCTCCTCGACGTCTACGGCGCCGTCACCGACGACGCCCCCATCCTCGCCGTCGTCGCCACCGGCGACGAGCACCCGGAACTCGTCCTCGTCACCACCCGCCCCATCACCCGCGAAGCCGCCAACACCGCCCTCCGCGCCGCCGGCCTCTCCGCATTGTATAACATCCGCCGCGTGGACCAGGTGGACGCCATCCCGGTACTCGGCACGGGGAAGACGGATTATCGGGCGGTGCAGGGGATGGTGGAGCATGCCGGGAAGGGATAAGAGGGGTGTGCGCATTCGGCCCCGGCTCCCATGGCAAAACTGTGGGCTAGGGGATGGCTCATGGAGGAATTTTACGCTCATCTACCTGATGTAAGCAAGCAGATGATCGGCCACAACGCATGCCTGGCATATTCGTCTATTGCCCGGTTCTACGAATATCGCCTTTTGCCGGAGCAACGAGGAAAGCGTAAAATTCCTCCCATAGTAATTCCATAGCCCACGGTTTTGCCGTGGGAGCCGGGGCCGTGTAAGTCTGTATGAGCAAAGAATCGGCAGGTATCAACAAATATGGTAATAATGGTGGAGATATCTGATGAAAAATGTGAAGTGGGAGTTAGAGGTTAATGGTGAAAGAATGGGAGTAGACGCGAAAACGATACGAAATGAACTTGACCGTTTGCGGAGCGAACACAGTGGCAAAATCTTCACCTTGATTAGCCCAACGAACAATGCTATGATCGTCGGGCTGAAGGATAATATTGGCATACTGGATTTCATCCCGGGAGATGATAAGCCACCGTACTATCATTCTGTGCGAGAGAAGCACAACGAGACTCACGAGTTTGAACTGTTTTTCGCCGGCGGAGAGGCAACCGAAATCCCATGGAATTATTGTATCGATTATGTCGATATTATCATCCGTGTTGGTGAATTCATGGAGACGGATGCTTTGCCGAAAAGTGGTATATGGGAGGAAGATTAGGAGCTAAAAACTCGGGAGTACTATACGGATTTTCCATTTGCCCGAATTAAGAACCGTATGTTGTCCCCGAATTTATCGGGAGGATATGAAATGGTAGTATGCTATCCTAAATGGGAGTTGCCAGACGAATTCATTGGAAATTGGCAACAAGATGGTGAATATTGGTCACCTGAATATACGCGTAGATATTATAAATGGTTTATAGTGTTCAAAGATGTGCGTGTTAAGATACTGCTGGATTATTTTAACGAAGATATAGGTGAGCTGCCAGAAATACTGCTCTCACGTTTGGGTGATAAAATTGCAAAAATAATGCATGGCGAACAATATTCTATAATAACAGAAGTAGCAAGAGGTGTAATCGTTGAAACGCGAGAAATATTGACCTCACAAGGCTTGGCAATGGCGGTATATGATCTGGGTATACTTATTGCTGAATTACTGCAAAGAGAGTACTCTTCTTTATGTTGGACAATCCGTAAATCACGCGGGAAAATCAAGGATATATACCATAACCATCCTGTACTAGAAGGATTTAATAATAATATGGCATTCGATCCTTTGTTAACACTGCTAAATATCAGCGCCAATATTCTTGAAAATCAATCAGGAGTAGAGAAGTGGATCAATATTTATAATTATTATGCAAATGCTGTACTGGCTAAATAGGTAATGCGTGGACGCCAGATGGATTTGACGTCTGTCCGAACAAAGAATCGATATAGAGTCTCTGAATTAACAGGAGATGCCCTATGTTCAAGTATAACTTCTGGAAGGATCAGATTAATACCGATGAAGGGTTTATGATCCAGTTCGGGAACTCGCCTCACTATCTAAAGTATATAGAAGGCAGCGATGTATATGTGGTTGGAATCGAACGTGCGGTAAGTGGTCCTGATGCGGTTGAAATCTATCAAGAGAGTATACGTCCAGCGGATGCGCCGCGAGGGCCAGCCTCATGGGGCCTGGTTGACGAGGAGACACGGAAGAAGATCATTGAGAACTTGCTCCGGGCACTGACTGCGGTAAAGATCAAGTGGACATTGGTCAGTGTAAGATCGGGGGTTATTAAGGAAGGGTAATCCAGAGCGATGTCCTCGGTGATGGAGGAAACATGGAACCAACTGATACCTTCACAATCCAATGCCTAATCGGCTTAGAATACATCTATATCGAATCAGCCGGTGAAAAGGATTTCAAAAAATTCTTTTTTGAAATCAAGCGAAAAGTCTCTTCATGGCCATCTTCCGGCAGTTCGGCGATTTCGAATAGAATGATTAGAATGCCGAATGGTGTGCAATTATTCGGCATCATGTATACAGGAGGGATTGAGGAGTACAGCAAAGTATACATGGAACGCTGCCGACAACTCAACCTGCGCTGGGCCGTGATTGAAGGCGATCAACTGGTGCTGTCTGACGGCAGCCAGATTGCGCTGCGGGAGTGTGAGGCATACCGGTATAATCTGGTGCCACAGAAACAACGCTAGGGCTCACGCCCTCTTGCGCATGACGCCGTTGCCCGATTACCGCCGCTGCTTTCGGCAGAGAAATTCCTTGCACAGAGTTACGAAAGAATGGTAGAGTTGATGCGATTGATGCCATAGTATGAAGAAGGAGCTCGCGCCAGATGATCACCGATATTGAGGGCCATTGGTTCGCTGTACCGTTAGAAAATGTCGGTTATGCTGTTGGAATAGCAGCACGCGTATCACGGCGAGGCGATTTCTTGGGCTATTTCTTTGGACCGATATTGCAGGCTATTCCGTCACTTGATGATGTCAAGGACCTTGCTCCCGAGCAAGCTATCCATATTGCACATGTGTTGGGGAATAGTATATTAGATGGAGAGTGGCCGATTATTGGGCGATCTGATGCATGGGATCGCGCTAAATGGCCTCTCCCCCCATCGCTTTGCTGTAGCCTTCATTGGTATGACGATGAGAATTTAAACCTTGAGTTATTCTCAAAACGCTTGTCGGAAGACGATATTCAACTGTTAAAGCTTAATTCATTTGACGAGATATTCGAAAGATTTCTCCCCGAGTCTTTCTCTGGTGATCTTGCACTTGTTGATGATATGATTCGTTTGTTAACAGATCCGTCATTACATCCACAGCATAATTATATCCTTGACCTGGAAGTCACCCGCTTTTTACCACCGCCAACCCCCAATTATTGGGAAGACCTGACAGCGCAGCAAGTCATTGTTGTCCGGATACGGACGCCGAAAGGCGGCAAGGGGTATACGAACTTTGTCCAGGCGCTTAGGCAAGTCGAAGCCGAACTCAACCAGTGCCTTTCGCTGCCGGGAGGTGGGCGGTATGATGGGGGATTCATCGGGGAAGGGTGGCTGACGCTCTATTTTCATGGGGCGGATGCCGATCATCTCTTCGCCGTCATTGCGCCCTGGCTGCGGCGATTACCGGCCAAACAGGGCTCCTACGCGGCGCTCTTCCGCGATCCCACGCGCGTGGAGGCGGAGCGGATTGATCTCTCCCCGCCGGAATCGTCAGGGCGGTCGCATTCGTCTCGGAAGGATACGACGCGCAGGAAGGCGGTCGCCGCCGAACAGATTGCCCCATTGGAGCCGGCAATTTTCTGGCAGCATCTGGCCGCGGCCCGCCGGGGGACAGCGGATGACTGCGAGATGCTGGCCGAGAAGCTGACGGCACGCCTCGCCAGACGCCCGAAAGCCGAAATTATCGCGTTTGACTTACGGTTGGAGGAGTTGATGAACCAGGCATCACGGTGGGATGTCTGGGGTGCGGCGTATCTCATCAATGGGGGCTGTTCCGATGATGGGTTTGCCTACTTCCGGGGATGGCTGATCGCCCAGGGGGAGGAGGTGTTTACCCGAGCCCTGGCCGATCCAGAGACGCTGGTCGAGACTATTGACCCCGGCGAAGTGGCAGAATGCGAGGGGCTTCTCATCGCCGCACCGATGGCATATGAGTTGAAAACGGGAGAGCCAATGCCCCCTCGGGAACAGCATCCGCAGGAGATCTGTGGCGAACAATGGACAGAGGAGGAATTGCCTACCCTCTTCCCGCGCCTGGCACAAAAATTCCTTGCAAAATAGCACTGATCAGAATGATACGAATCCGTATGATGGCCCCGAATTTCGCGAACAAAGACTCCATATGGTGTCTCCGAATAATCGCCACTTTTCATGCAGATAATTACTCAAGGGTCTGGAAAGGTAGAATAATGACTGGTATTCGAAAACGACTTGAATCAGAGCTCAGGCGTTTAGCGGATGGTCCACTTCCTTCTGAGCAAATAGGAGGAATCGGCACAGTGCGATTTATTGCGCGATGTACTGGTGATGCAAGTGACATCCTTGAACGAGTCAAACAGATACTTATCATAATTGATACAGAGTCTATCGCAGGGTGGCCAGCAGAGGACGAATGGAAAAATATACTGCCAAACTGGTTTGTATCGGTGTGTGCGCCATCACGAACGCGGGAGCAGGCAGAGCAATGGGTTACATGGTGGAAGACACTGCCACCTGATGAGCAGGCGAGAGTAAAGAAAGAAAAGAAATGGGCACTTGATGATTGGCTCTACTGGATGCAACCAGACAATCGCCAATGGTTCTGGTGGGATGCAAAAGCACTTGAGGATGTTACTAGTATTGTCGTAGCTGTTGAAGTTGATGGCTGGCCATTTCCATGGGGTGCGCTCAGGTGGTTATTTATCGCCGCCGGAGCGATCGATCTTAATGCAGAGGCAGAGGAGTAACCCGTATTTCAAGGATACCATACGAATTCTATGTCAGCCCGATCAAAGAATGGGTACGATGCCCGATCCAGACTTCCCGAGAGGTGATGCGATGGTCTATCATGCGCAGGTCAAAGAAGTAATTGATATTAAGCCAGAGTACAAATCAAAGAATGGGTGTGGTTCGGTGATAGTATTTGAGGTAATTGAGTCTAATATTAGCCTTGAAAGCCTGCAAGGAATGGTGTTTGCCGTATACCTGAATGGGAATATGATAATCACGCAAAGAGTTGATATAGTGAAGCAACATGGCGATTCTATTTTTAGCGTGTTCTTTAAAGAGATCAGAGATACTGCTATCAGCAGAGGAATTAGTCTTTGCATCGAGGTTTCCGTCCCAATAGAGTAATACGATAACACAATAAGGTAGATAGGGAGATGTAGGAAAATGTCTGAAGATTATTCAATTCTACTTGGTGGGCAAATCCATATTGAAAGTATAGTAGAAATTGTTGAACAATTCATTGGACATCATTTTGATAAATCCTTAGAGGCTGAATGGGATTTATATAATACACAAGCTGTTGGTTTTTCAATTGTAATTTACGAGGTGGTTGATTTTGAGAATGACCAAGGTATTGATTTCAGTCAGTACGCTGTATTAATTAGTATTAAAGCATTACCTTGTATGAAGAATAATAAATATCATGAGGAATTTATAACTCTATTATCGAAAGTCATTGCTAGTGTTCTCTCTTCCAGGTTAGAAATCAAATATTTAATCGTTAAAAACTTACAACAGATAATCTGCAGTAGTGAATGATTACCCTTGCCTTCACAATATAGCGACGGCGACGCCCGCTCTCTGGGCGTCGCCGTCGCCCGTGTATCTACTCAATCGCCACTAACTGTAAATCAAAGATCAGGTCTTTCCCGGCCAGCGGGTGGTTGGCGTCCAGGGTGACGGCGGTGTCGGTGACGTTGGTGATCTGGACGACGATGGGTTCGCCGTTTTCGCCCTGGAGTTGGAGTTGCTGGCCGACCTCCGGGTGGAGGTCCGGGGGGAACTGGTTGCGGTCGAAGACTGCGGTCAGCTCATCGCGGTGCTGGCCGTAGGCCTGGTCCGCCGGGATGGTGATGGTTTTCGACTCGCCGGGGCTCATACCGAGCACCCCGTCTTCAAAGCCGGGGATCACCTGGTCGGCGCCGGTGGTGAATTCCAGCGGGTCGCGATCACAGGAGGAATCGAACACCGAGCCGTCCGCCAGTCGACCGGTATAATGCACCTTTACGGTGTCCCCTTTTGCTGCCTGGGCCATATCTGCCGCCTTTCGCATTCCAAATGTGGCTCATCATACACGGTTCTGCCGCGTTCGGCTAGCCAATTTCAGCGCAAGTTCGGCGGAATATGCGGGAATTGCTGCAGGAAGCAGGTTGCAAGGACAGCCTGACCTGGAGCGCGAACCTCCTGGTGAGCGGATCACAGTTCTGTTCACGGTTCTCTCATCCGCTCACCAGGAGGTTCGCGCTCCAGGGCGTCTTCGGTGTAATTATCCGCGGGGGCAGTCCCCGGACATCACCCCAAATTCACCTCATCCTCAATTCATTCTCAATACTTCGTCTAAACGGTAAGGAACGGACATTCACCCCGAAAAAATGGTCGCTTTCTGCACAAGCGCCACGTATAATACCCCTCACCTGGTCTCGGAGTTGCATCCGGGCACGGGAAGGGAGAAGAGGAGCATGCGCAGATTTCATTTCTATACGCCGGCACTGGGGCTGCTGCTGGCCATCATCGCACTGATGCTGTCTCACACCGCACAGGCACAATTGCCGGTGCAGACGCCGCTGGACCCGGCGCTTATTCCGAAATATGTCGAGCCGCTGCCGCACTTCGCGGGGTATCGGGTGTCGGGCACCAACCTCACGGTGAGCATGCACGAATTCCAGGAGAAGGTGCTGCCGGCCGATCTCTATGACGCACTGCCGGCCCCCTACAACGCCGGCACCTATGTCTGGGGGTATCAGGTCAACAACGGCTCACAGACATTCGGGCCGTATTACCCGGGATTCACGGTGGAAGCCACGCGGGGCGTGCCGACCACGATGACCTATGTCAACACGTTGCCGCTCTCGCCGGTGCTGCAATCGCTGGTGCCCATCGACCAGACGCTGCACTGGGCCAATCCGCTGGGGTGGGACATGATGGACCCGCGGCGGATGGACCCGTATACCGGCCCGCCGCCGGCTGTGCCACACCTGCACGGGGGGGAAGTGCCCTCTGAGTTTGACGGTGGCCCGGATGCCTGGTTCACGCCGGACGGGCGCAAAGGCGCGGGCTACCGCAGCGCGGTGCCGTCGCTCACCAACAGTTGCGTCTACCGCTATCCGAATGACCAGGACGCGACCACGCTGTGGTTCCACGACCATGCGCTGGGCGCCACCCGCATCAATGTCTACCGCGGCTTGGCCGCCTTCTACCTGCTGCGCGACTGGTGGAGCAACACGCCGGGGAAGCGGCACAACGGCCTGGAGCGCCCGGATCTGCCGGGCGGGCCGGCGGACACCACGGTGACGGAACCGGACCGCGCCATTTTTCCGAATAATGTCTACAAGCCGGAGATCGAGCTGGCGATTCAGGACCGCATGTTTGACGACCACGGCCAGCTCTACTTCCCCCATGACGCCGATAACCCGGATGTGCACCCGCTGTGGCTGCCGGAATTCTTCGGCAACGTGATGCTGGTGAACGGCAAGTCCTGGCCGTATCTGCACGTGGAGCCGCGCCGCTACCGCTTCCGTGTGCTGGACGGGTGCAACGCCCGCTTCCTGAATATGTGGCTGCAAAACGACCAGGCGGGCGCCCCCGGGCCGGTGATCTGGCAGATCGGCAGCGATGGCGGGCTGCTGAACCATCCGGTGAAGCTGGACCCGGGCAAGCACCGCACCCTCTTCCTGGCGCCCGGTGAGCGCGCCGACATCATCATCGACTTCCGCGGCTGCACCGGACAGACGCTGACGCTGCACAATGACGCGGCGGCGCCGTACCCCGCCGGCGATCCGGAAGACCCGGCGATGGTCGGGCAGATCATGCAGTTCCGCGTGGGGCAGACGACCACCAACCGGGATATGAGCTACAACCCGGCCACCGGCCAATCGCCGCGCATGTCGCCGCTGCTTCCCATCAACCCTGCGGGCGCGGTGGTGAAGCGGCAACTCACGCTGAACGAGGTGGAGCTGAACGACAACCCGGAAGAAGTGCTGGTAAACAATACCAAATGGTCCGGCAAGCGCCCGGTGGACGATGGCATGCTGGCCCCCATCGACGGCTTTGTCCTGGATGGCCAGGGCGACTACCTGTCGGAACTGCCCAAAGTCGGGACCACGGAGATCTGGGAGTTCATCAACCTCACCATGGACGCCCACCCGATCCACCTGCACCTGGTGCAGTTCCAGTTGCTGAGCCGCCAGGATTTCGACCCCGCGTATTTCGATGCGTATGCAGCGGCCTTCCCGGGCGGGTATCATTTCGAGAAGCAGATCGTGGTGCCGCCGGGCGAATATATCCCCGCCTTCGGCCCGCCGCTGAAATATAACAAGCTCAACGCGGACCGCGCCGTGGGGGGCAATCCGGCCATCAGCCGGTATTGCATCCCCGGCACGCTGACCGGGCCCTTGCCGGAAGAGCAGGGGTGGAAGGACACCATCAAGGTGTACCCCGGGCAGGTCACCCGCATCGCCGTGCGCTTCACCCAGCAGGATGGCAGCCCGTTTACCTTCGACGCCACCGGCACCAAACTCATCGCCTATAACCGCGACGACAAACTGGACACCGGGCCCGGCTACGTCTGGCACTGCCACATCGTGGACCACGAGGACAACGAGATGATGCGGCCCTTCAAGCCGGTGAAATAGGCCGTATCTGAACGGTTATCGTATATAGTGGGAGGGCGACGCTCCCGTATCTGACCGGTTGCGTACGCGTCACCCACGACGATTTGCTTGTTCTCCCGGCAGGGGATCGCCCGGCAGGCGCGAATTAGTCTAGAGAGCGTTCGCTTTCAGCACAAATCGAAGTAACGCCATGGTTATCCGGGGAGGGATAGCTGGATCGAGCAGGGAAGGCATGGTGGAGGGCGCAGTTGGGCAATTTTTTCAGCCGTCTTTTTGGCAAGCCAACAGAGGAGACGGTAAACGACGGTATGCAGCCGACCGGGAAAGCGGTCACGATTTATCTGGACGGTGTGAATCTCACTGAGGATGTCTATCGCGAGTATGATGTGGTGACTCTGGAGGACCAGCTCATCTGGGCGGTCGCCGAGCAGGAGCTGGGCAGCTACGACGGCAACGAATTCGGCCCGGACGCGGTGGCGCTCTTCCTGGACGGCCCGGACCCCGAGCGCCTGTACGCCGGGATCAAGCCGGTGCTGGAGCAATACCCCCTCTGCCGCAACGCCCGCGTCTTCATCCGGGCGGGGAGCGGGGTGCGCGAAGAGCGCATCAGCCTGACGGTCTGAGGGCAATCCGGCAGGAAATTGCTGGCGCATATTGAATAAGAATGCTTAATCGGATATTTTGTAGGTGCCCGAAAACCCATGAATCGCATTTAGCACCCGCCAAAGCCTGAAAGGCTGAAATTCGATAGCCCAGGGTGGAACGTAGTGGAACCCTGGGTGGGTAGGGGAGAAAGATCCGCCAAGCCCTGAAAGGGCGGCATTCCTCTCACCGCACGACCATCATCGAATTGCGCCCTTTCAGGGCTTGGCTGGGGAGATGAAGGCACCCAACCTGAAGTTTAGCCATTTGGGTGGTGAGGAAAAAAATCGTTTTAGTTAAGTTGATTTAGGTTTGGTCGGTGGTGTCCTGGGGTATGGCTTGGTTGAACAACAATCCCACCCCCAGGAGACACCG
>Ga0272448_1001332_pt1 | contig 33680 bp, 40 predicted proteins | sample YNPCB0191_FD_202220 | JGI IMG/M metagenome (GOLD analysis project Ga0272448, IMG submission 202220) | Hot spring sediment microbial communities from Yellowstone National Park, WY, United States - YNP-CB-019-1 | ecosystem: Environmental > Aquatic > Thermal springs > Hot (42-90C) > Sediment...
GAAATAATTAATGTATTAGAGAAATTAGATAAGAAAGAAAGAAAAAAGAGGGAAAAAGAGATAAAAGAAAGAGAAGACAATAAAACAAAATCTTTGACGATGGAAGAATTAAGTAAAAATAGTTAATAATTTTTTGTTTATGGCTTCTCGTCATTTATCGCGCTCAATCGCAATGCAAAGCTTATACGAATGGGATTTTAATGGTAAAAATCCGGATATATTAGAAGGAATTATAGAAAAAAATATTAAAGAGTTTGGTCCCGGCCTTAAAGATGAAAGTTTTGTCTGGCAGCTTATAAACGGAGTAGTGTCTCATATAACTGATATTGACAAAATTATTGAAAAAGCTGCGCCAGAATGGCCAATAAGTCAAATAACAATCGTTGATAGAAATATTTTACGGCTTGGTCTTTTTGAACTTTTATATGGAAATAAAAAGGAAGTGCCGCCGAAGGTAGCTATAAATGAGGCAATAGAATTGGCAAAAACATTCGGAGGTGAAAGTTCGGGGAAATTTATCAATGGTGTTTTAGGAACGGTATATAGAGAGTTGGAAAGCGATGATATTAAAGATAATAATGACGAAAACAAAAAATAAAAATATTTATTCTATGAAGGATTTTGGATTATTAGAAAAAAAATTAAATGTAGAATTTCAAAATAAAGATTTGTTGATTCAGTCTTTTGTCCATCGTTCTTATTTGAATGAAAATCCGGATTTTCATTTATCTCATAATGAGCGATTGGAATTTTTAGGTGATGCGATACTTGAATATGTCATTACCGAATATCTTTATAAAGAATATCCTGATAAAACAGAGGGCGAGTTAACGGTGTGGCGAGCGGCTTTGGTAAATGCGAAAATGCTTTCAAAAGTTGCTTACAATCTGGGATTTAATGATTTTTTGTTACTTTCTCAGGGAGAAAAAAAAGAAGAAGGAAAAGCGAGGCAATATATTTTAGCAAATACTTTCGAAGCGTTTATTGGAAGTTTATATCTTGACCAAGGGATAAATATTTGCAAAGATTTTATAAATAATAATATTATAAAAGAATTACCGGAAATTATTAAGACCGGAGCTTATAAAGATGTAAAATCCCGCTTTCAAGAAAAATCGCAGGAAAAAACAGGTATCACCCCGATATATAATGTGTTAAAAGAATGGGGACCGGATCATAATAAAAAATTTATTGTTGGAGTTTTTTTGGGAAAAGAATTAGTTGCCGAAGGGGAGGGAGCTTCGAAACAAGAAGCGGAAGAGGAGGCGGCGAAAAAGGCATTAGAAATAAAAGGTTGGTAATTATTTAACATAAATAATATTTAATATGTTAGTCATTCGTTTTTTAAGAATTGGTAAAAAGAATCAGCCATTTTTTCGTATAGTTGTCGCAGAAAAGAAAAAATCTGCTAAATCAGGACGTTTTATAGAAATGGTTGGTTTTTTTAATCCTTTAACTAAAGAAAATAAATTAGACGAAGAAAGAATAAAATATTGGTTGTCTAAGGGCGCTAAGCCGTCAGATAGGGTTTTTAATTTGTTGGTAGAGAAAAAAATAGTCGAAGGAGAAAAAATTCCTGTTCATAAAAAATCAAAGAACCAACAGGAGATGACGTCTATGAAAGAAGAATCAACAAATCAAGAAAAAGATGCGACAGTAGAACAAAAACAGCAAATACAGGAGCAATAATATTATATTAAAAATTTTAATATTTGTTCTTTGAAAATAATTAAAATCAGCTAAAACCATAGCCAGAAAGGAGGATAAAGCCATGTATCAGGATCAAGAAGAAAAATGGTGTTTGGTTGAAATTAATTTAGAAGAGTCTGTTTTTTTTGCTAAACCATTTATAGTTTTAGAAAATGTAAAAAATAAGGAAAAAGTAAGATTATATTTTGAAGAAATAAAAATGGCAATTACTTCCGTTGTCTATAAAGACGATGAAATGAAAATTGATTTATTGCCTAAGAATCCGAAATTGGGCGCGTTATTAGATGATTTAAACATTAAGCCTATTACTGTTTATATCAAAGAATCAGATTATAGAGTTATAGCAAATGTAAATATTAAGATAGGAGATACGATAAGAAATTTTACTTTTTCTGCGATTAGCGTTCTTTGTTTTATTATAGCGTCAGGTATAGATGTTCCGATTTTTATTGAAGAAACTTTTTTCGAAAAATTAAAGAGTGAAAAGAGGTTATTTCATGAAGATATTTATAAAATAGTGAGAGATTTAGATAAAAAATTAAGAGAAACAATAGAGACTCAGGATCTGAATAAGGTTTCTCAAATTCAGGATAAAATATTTAACATTTTAGAAAATAGAAATAATTAATTATATAAAATAATATACCTTTCGGTAATTTATGACGGAAATAGATATAATCTATTTCCGCCTTTTTATTTTTAGTAGTTGACAAAATTTATGAAAATATTAAAATATTAATATTAGTAGTTTTTCTGATTCTCCCGATTTACCGAAGGAGAGAATCGTCCGCCTTGAAATTTTTCCATAATAAAATGGAAAAATAACGAAAGGCATAAAGGTCGAATCTCGTAAAACGAGAACTACTAATAATAAAATTAAATTTACCGAAAGATTTATGATAAGCAATACTGCTGATAAGGATTTTCTTGAGTACGTTATAAAGGCCCTCGTTGATCATCCTAACGATGTAAAAATTGAAAGGAAGGTTGACGAGATGGGGGTTTTACTTTCTTTAAAGGTAAACCCCGAAGATATGGGTCAGATTATAGGCCGCGCCGGTTCTACCGCTAAAGCGATTAGATCTTTGGTTAGAATCGTTGGTTTAAAAAACCACGCAAGAGTTAACTTAAAGATCGAAGAGCCGGAAGGCGGAAGAACAACTGCTCAAGGAAAAAATAATTCGACAGAATCAAGTTTAGAGGATTTAAAACTCTAAAATTAAAAAAGCTTAAAGAAAATAAAAAACCGTGCTATTATATCAAGTAGCGCGGTTTTTTGATATAATTTTATTTATGATTAAATTCGAAATTATAACTATATTTCCCAAAATATTTGATTCTTATTTAAAAGAATCCCTTATATACAAAGCCCAGAAGAAAGGTTTGATTAAGATAAATATTTACGATTTAAGAAATTGGACTTATGATAAACGCAAAACCGTTGATGATAGGCCTTATGGAGGAGGTTTTGGAATGGTTATGAAGGTTGAGCCGATTTATAAAGCAATTTCTTATTTGAAGAAAAAAGGAAAAAATAAAAAAGAAAAGATCGTATTATTTACCCCGAGGGGGAAAAAGTTTACCCAAAAAATCGCTTATAAATTTTCAAAATTAGATAGGATAATTTTTATTTGTGGCAGATATGAAGGAGTGGACGAAAGAGTAGCAAAATATATTGCTGATATTGAACTTTCAATAGGGGATTATGATTTAATGGGTGGAGAATTACCGGCAATGGTTGTTGTAGAAGCTATTTCAAGGTTAATTCCCGGCGTTTTGGGTAAAAAAGAATTATTAAAAGAAAGGGTTTTTAAAAATGGTTTTTTAGAATATCCTCAATATACAAGACCTGAAGTTTTTGAACCCAAAAAAGGAATAAAATGGAAAGTCCCAAAAGTTTTGTTATTAGGAGATCATAAAAAAATTAAAGAGTGGCGAAAAAAACACGGGAAAATAATTATTTAACAGTGGAAAAAATAATTATTTTATGTTAATATATAATCGGGCAGGTGGCTGAGCAGACAAAAGCACTTGACTGTAAATCAAGCGGTCTCTGACCTTCGGGGGTGCAAATCCCTCCCTGCCCACTTTTATTATTAACAAACTGCCGATGTAGCTCAGGGGTAGAGCAACTCCATGGTAAGGAGTAGGTCGCCGGTTCAAATCCGGCCATCGGCTTAAAATATTTTTAGAAATTAAAAATATAAAAATTTAAAATATGGCTGCAAAAAGAAAACCTTTTGTAAAACTTCAATGCCAGGACTGCAAAAAGATTAATTATTTTATTCATAAGTCAAAGCAGACAAAAGAAAAAGGAGAGAAAAAACTGGAGTTAAAAAAATTTTGCAGATGGTGTCGGAAGCACACAATTCATAAAGAAACGAAAAAATAAAATCAGATAAAAAGATAGATAAAGATGTTTTGGAAAATGGCAATTTTAAATTAGGGGACGTGGTGTCAATGGTAGCACAGCGGTCTCCAAAACCGTTAGTCTGGGTTCGAATCCTAGCGTCCCCGCCTATGGCAATTTTGGATATTAAAAAATATAATGATCCGATTCTAAGGGCAAGGTGCGAGGAAGTGAAAGAAATAGATGAGAATATTAAAAAAATTATATATGATATGGAAGAGATGATGATTAAAAATAATGGTGTTGGTTTGGCTGCTAATCAGGTGGGTATAAAAAAAAGAATAATCGTAGTTTTTGATTTAGATAATTCTAAAACTATATCTTTGATAAATCCTAAAATATTGAAAAAAAGCAGAGAAAAAGAAATAGGAGAGGAAGGATGTTTAAGTTTTCCAGATGTTTTTCTGAATATTAAACGGTCCAGAAACGTAAAGATTGAAGGAATTAATATAAAAGGAGAAAAGATTATAATTAACGCGGAAGGTTTTTTGGCAAGAGTTTTTCAACATGAGATTGATCATATAAATGGAATTCTTTTTTTTGATAGGCTACCTTTTTTAGAAAGAATAAAATTTATGTTTAAAAAATGGCCCTAATAGAAGATTTAATTAATGAAGGTTGGCTTAAAACGCCTGAAATTATTAATGCTTTTAGAAAAATAAAAAGAGCTGATTTTTTGCCAAAAGATATTGTTAACTTGGCTGAATTAAACGAAGCCTTGCCTATTGGGATGGGGCAGACAATTTCTCAGCCTTTGGTGGTTGCTTTTATGTTAGAACTTTTATCACCTAAAGAAGGAGATAAAATTTTAGATATTGGTTCCGGTTCTGGTTGGACTACGGCTCTTCTTTCAGAAATTGTCGGTAAAAATGGAAGGGTAATAGGTATTGAAATAGTTCCTGAACTTAAAGAATTTGGAGAGAAGAATGTTTTAAAATATAATTTTATAGATAAAGGGATCGCTAAGATTATTTGTGATGACGGTTCAAAAGGTTATATAGAAGAAGCTTCTTTTGATAAAATTTTAGCTTCTGCTTCTGCGAGAAAGATTCCTGAATCATGGAAAAAACAGTTAAAAATTGGAGGCAGGATCGTTGCGCCAATTGATAATTCGATCTGGCTTTTTATTAAAAAAAACGATGATAATTTTGAAGAACACGAATATCCCGGTTTTGTATTTGTGCCTTTAGTTGAAAATAAATAGATGAAGAAATTTTTATTTTTATCTATTATATTTTTGACAATTATTACATTTTTTATTTTTGTAGTTGTTTTTTTTATTTGGCGGGAGATTAAAATATCTAATAATTATAGCTTTAGAGAAGAAAAGATCTTTTCAATTGAAAAAGGGCAAAATATTTTTGATATAGCTAAAAATTTAGAAAAAGAGAAAATAATTAAAAATCGTTTTTTGTTTATTTTATATACATTTATAAATAATAATTATAAAAAAATACAGGCTGGAAAATATTTAATAAGTTCAAATTTAAATATTCCTCAAATTGTTGAAAAATTTGTTTTAGGAGATACTCTAAAAATAAAAATTACAATTCCTGAAGGTTTTAATATTTCTCAGATAGAGGAAGAATTTAGAAAAAGCTTTAAGGGGATAGATTTTGAAAAATTCCATATTTCGGATTTTAAAAAAGATTTTGATTTTTTATCTAATATGCCGGATGACGCTTCGTTAGAGGGATTTTTATTTCCGGATACCTATTTTTTTGACCCTGATTCTGAGGAAAGAGAAATTATCGGCGCTTTTTTAAAAAATTTTAATAAAAAGGTTGTTTTAAAAATTAATGATAAAATAAAAAATACAAAAAAACCGCTTTTTGATATAATTATAATGGCTTCTCTTATCGAGAAAGAAGTAAGAACAATAGAAGATAAAAAAATAGTATCGGGCATTTTGTGGAAACGTTTAAAAGCAGATATTCCTTTACAGGTTGATGCTACAATAACTTATATTACAGGTAAAAATACTACAAAAATCTCGATAGAGGAAACCCAAATTGATTCTTTATATAACACTTATAAATATAAAGGTTTGCCCAAAGGTCCTATAGCAAATCCCGGTATTGATAGTATTATAGCGGCAATAGAGCCGTTTGAAACGAATTATTGGTATTATCTCTCTGATAGAGATGGAAAGACGATTTTTAGCGTTAATTATAAACAGCACCTTGAAGCGATTAAAAAACATTTAAGATAGACTTTAAATTTATTGTCTATTGTTTTAATAATTGTTATAATAGTAGTAGTATGATGGAAGATACCAAATTAAAAAATAAGTCGGTTGTAATGGTTGTAGCTTTTCGTAATTTTCGTGATGAAGAATATTTTGTTCCTAAAAAAATTTTTGAAGAAAATGGAGTAAAAATCACAACGGCAAGTTCTTCTTTGGGAAAGGCAATAGGGAAGTTAGGTGGGGATACGGAAATTGATGTTTTAATTGAAAATATTAATGTAGACAATTACGATGCTGTAATATTTATTGGTGGTCCGGGAGCTTATAATTATTTTGACAATAAAGTTATTCATCAAATCGTTCAAGAAACGATAGAGAAAAATAAAATTCTGGCTGCTATTTGTATTGCGCCGGTTATATTGGCTAAATCAGGAGTTTTAAAAGGGAGGAATGCTGTTGTTTGGTCTTCTTCGTTAGATAAATCGGCAATTAAAATATTAAAGGATAATGGAGCGTTTTTTAAAGATGAATCAGTTGTTGTAGATGGAAGGATTATTACAGCTTCGGGACCGTCCGCCGCAGAAGAATTTGCTAATAAAATAATTAATTTATTAAAACAAAATGGAAGATAAATTCGATATTATCTCAAATTTGCCGCTTATATTTCTTTTTGTTGTTTCGCTTGTTGTTTTTATTCTTTTTATGTGGGGAGGGATTATTTTGTTAAGAGCGAATAAAGATTCTGAAAAGATTCAAAAAGGAAGAGATATTTTGCATTTAGCTTTTTGGGGATTTCTTTTTCTTATTTTATCTGTTTTGATTTTTTATGTTGTGAGCTATTTTATTAAAAAAGGAGATATTTTTGAACCGATTCCTGTAGAAGATTTTCCTCCTTCGCCAGCGGCTAATTTTCCCCCTGCGCCAAAATTTATAGAAATCGGAGGTTATTATTTCAATGGGCCTTTTGCTATTAATAAATTTAATAAAATAAATAGCCTTGCTTTATATGCAGTTTTTTGCAAGAAAAACGAAAATTATGATATAATATTTATAAATACAACTTCAAAAGAAGATCTTTTAAAAAGCGGGAGTTATAAATGTTGGCTAAAGGGATGTGATAATAATAAAAACAATCTTTATATAGCTGTTTTATGGGGAGACAATGCTAATTATAAAAAAGAAAAAATAGAAGCAATAGGAAAATTTTTAAAAAATATGAAACAGCCTTATTGTTCTTCTTAAAAATTAGAGGATTATAATAAAAATAAAATAATATAAGATAAATTTTAAAAAATGAATTCAATATTTGAAAAAATTACAATAGAGAAAAGTTTGCTTTATGTTTTAATATTTATCATTATCGTTTTTTTTGGATTTGTTTTCTATTTATTTTTTGGCCAGTTTACTAAAAATATTACTATTATTGCTCCTATAGGAGGTGAAGAATGGGAGACTGGTAAAATATATAGAATTGTCTGGAAAGCAAAGAATATAGATAAAGTTGGTATAGTATTATTTAAGGGAACAGAGCCTCAATGGATTGCCAAAAATATATATGGTGGTGTTGGAAGTTATGAGTGGAAAATATTACCCGGTTATCCTTATGGCCCAAATTATTGGATTGCTGTTTTTGAATATCCATGGAAGAAAGGAAACAAAATTGCTTATACAAAAAATTCTTTTTCAATTGTTTTCCCTCAAACCGCAAATTGTGATGGCTTGTCTGTAGGGAATGAATGGCCATATTTGCCAAGCGATTTGCCTAATTTAAGAAGAGTTTTTATAACCGAAGGGAAATATAAAGGAAATTTAGGTGGTTTAGAAGGGGCTGATAAAATATGCCAACAAGAAGCTCAAAAACTTGGATTTCAGGGTAGTTGGAGGGCTTTTATAGGGGGAGATGACGATAAAGATACGGCTATTGAAAGAATGAAAAAATCTCCTAGATCTATTAACGGAATTTTTATTTATGCAAAACCAGCCCTTACTTTAACAAGGGGCGCAACTTGTCATCGTCTCTTGGCTAAGGATTTTAATGAATTTTTAAGAAAAATTAATAATCCTTTAGGAAAAAATGAAGAAAAATTAGAAGATAATTTTTTGGCTAATTTAGATAAAATATGGATTGGGAGAATAGGCGAAAAAAGTTCTAAAAATTGTATACCAATATTGGATATTCTAAAGATTGAAAGTTTCCCTTTAGCTGAAAAATATAGCTATACCTCAACCTGTCAGAATTGGACAAAAGAAGAAAAATTCGTTCCGGGATATCCTTCTTCTTCTATTCCACCGCCTCAATTTCCTACTTGTTATTCAATAGAAGGAAAAAGCACTCCTTCTGTATCTATTGGTGGTTTGTCAATGGGATTAATTGGCGGTGCTAATGAAAAAAATTTTACTCCTTATTATGGAAAATCGTGCGATATTTCACAAAGTCTTTTGTGTATTGAAGATTAAAATTGCTTGACAAATATTTTAAAATTATTAATATAGAAAATAAGAAAATATACAATTAAAAACAAAAAGCCATAGACAATGGGTATTTCGTTATTATAGCGAAAGTAAATCCCATCAAGGCGATTAATATTTTTAAATGCTGTCTATGGCGGCATTTTTTAATTTATAATATGCCTAAAACAAAAGAACAAAAAAAGAAAATTATAGAAGATTTAAAAGAAAAAATAGAGAATCAAAAAGCGATATTTTTCATCGGTATAGGGGGTTTGAAAGCGAAGGAATCTTTTGATTTAAGAGAAAAATTCAAGAAAGAAGAATGTTTTTTATCAGTTGTTAAAAAAACTTTATTAGATATTGCTTTAAAAGAGAAGAATATCAATATAGATACGAAAAAATTAACAGGACAGGTCGCTTTGGTTTTATCTTATAAAGATGAAATATCGCCGGCAAAAATTATTTATCAATTTTCTTTAAATAATCAGAATTTAAAGATTTTAGGAGGATTTTTAAATAACCAGTTTATTGGAAATGACGATGTTGTTTTTTTGGCTAAACTGCCTACAAGAGAAGAATTATTGGCAAAGCTTGTTGGTAGCATTAAAGCACCGATTTCAAATTTAATTTACGCTTTGCAATATAATATTAAAGGTCTAATAAATGTTTTGGCTAAAGCTAAAACATAATTATAAATTTAATTTTAATTTACAAAAGATTTGCGATTAAGGTTAAAACGCAAATTGGATGTAAATTAAAAAATTAAAAATATGGACGAAGACAAAAAAGAAGAAAAAATAGAAATCCCTGAGAAATTTAAAGATATTGTTGAAAAAATTGAAAATTTATCCGTTTTGGATTTATCAGAACTTGTTAAGATTCTTGAAAAGAAATTTGGCGTTTCTGCCGCAGCTCCGGTAATGATGGCTTCTGTTGGTGCAACGGCAACTAGTTCTGAGGCAGCTGGTTCAGAGGAAAAGAGTACTTTCAATATTGAGTTGAAAGAAGTAGGCGATAAAAAAATTGAAGTGATTAAAGTGGTAAGAGATATAATGGGGAAGGGATTAAAAGAAGCCAAGGATTTAATTGATGCTGTTAGTAATGGTCCTCAGCTTATAAAAGAAAATGTTAAAAAGGAGGATGCAGAGGATATCAAGAAAAAATTTGAGGCAGCCGGGGCGAAGGTTGAATTAAAATAGTTTTTAACGAAAAACCAAAAATCCTAAAATCATAATTATCGCAAGCATTAAAAAAAGAATTATTATTTTTCTTATTTGACTATTTTTAGTTATTATATTAAAAGGATTTAAAACAAAAAAGAGAGAAAAAAGATTATTAAAAGATTTTCTCTCTTTTTTGTTTTTTATTTGATTTTTATTCCTTCTTGTCTTTTTAGTAGAAAAATAAGAAATAAAAGAAAAATTTTTTATAAATTCATATATTTTTTCAAAATGATATAAATAAGAAGAATTTTGTTTTTTTCTCGCAAATATTTTTGATTTATTAGCAAAAGTTTTTTCTTGATTTAAAATAATTAAAAGACAAACTCCGAATATTTCTTTATTGTTTTTGTCTGAAGAATAGAAAGAAAATATCTGATTTATTTTGTCTTCGTTAAGATTTGTGTTTTTTGCAATTTTTTCTATTATTTTATCTTTTGAGAAAAAATCGCATAAATCTTTTGTTGTAATTAATAATATATCATTAATATTCAATTTACCCGAAGCGATATTGGAGAATACTTTTAAAGGATATGGTTCTATTTCTTCTGATAATTGAAGATTCTTGCCTATATCTATAATTTGCCCGTTTCTCAATAAGAATATCTTTGTGTCCCCTGTTTTTGTAAAAAATAAATCGAAATTTTTTATTTCTTTTGAAAATTTATTTTTTCTTAAAGGATTTATAGATATTAAAGAAAAACTTAAATTGCCCAACCAATGAATATTATCTTTTTTTACTTCTTCTTCAAGAAACTCATTTGCCTTTTTTAATCCTTCCAAGATAGCTTTTTCTTGACTATTAAAGGAGATGGTATAATATTTTTGTTTAATTGTTGTCACAAGAGAGTTTAGAAAAGCGGAACTCTTTGGTAAAGCGTTTTTTAACTCTGCGACAGCGTATAAATTGCCCAATTTTTTTTCGTGGGCATTTTCTGGCTCATAGATGAAACTTTCAAAAAATCTATCTTCCTTTAATTTGGGATTGAAATAAAGCTCAAAAACACGCATTTTGAATTTTTCTAAAATTTGTTAATAATTATTATATTATATCTAAAATTATGATAAAATAATAGAATAATTAAAGAATATAGCACCCTTAGCTCAGTGGTAGAGCGTCCCGTTCACATCGGGAAGGCCGTTGGTTCAATCCCAACAGGGTGCATAATTTTTGATAAATTAACTAAATTTTACTTGACTTTATAAGCATTAAGTGATAAGATATAATAAAATCACGTATAGATAAAAATATGCGTGAGAAAGGTCTTATAATAAATTTATTTAAGCGACAATTAACAGGGGGATATTTGTATTTTAAAAATCCGATAGTAATTTTAAAAATTTATTACCGGTAAAAATATAAGTATTCAAGTTATTTGGAGTTAATTATTGTGGATTTTAACAATAAAAAAGGAGACGGTTTCAACAGACATATATTTGAAGGAAACTGGAAATGCGCTGAATGCGGCACAGATATTACAGAGCTTCCTTTTGAGCCTCGCGAAGGTTCAAAAGTTTACTGCAAAGATTGTTATCGTAAAATGAAGCCTCCAAGAAGGCATTTTCGTTAAAAAAAATGAAAAATCAAAAACCCGCTTTAAAGCGGGTTTTTGATTTTGAAAAATATGCTATAATATTAAAATAGCTATATAATAAATTTAAAAAAATATTTATGGAAAAAAATATTTTAATTCAATATATTATATGGCAATTTATTGAATCTCCCAAAGAGCTTTTGAAAATATGGAAAAATTTTTTGATTTTTAACATAAATTATTTTTCTATTCCTTTCCTTTTAAGAACTCTTTTTTCTTATTGGCATAAATATAGTATGTCTTATGGGAAAGGACTTGATCCGGGACGTTGGTTTGAGGCTTTTGTTTTCAATGTTATAATGTCTCGTCTTATAGGCGCTATTGTAAGAATATCTTTTATAATAATAGGTATTTCAATTGAATTATTGATATTGATCATTGGCGCAGTATTATTTTTACTATATCTGTTTTTGCCGTTTATATTAGTTTTTCTTTTTATGTATGGTTTTACTTTAATTTTATTTTAAAAACAATGTTTAATTTTGATATAACAAGAGCACAAATTAATACAGCCTTAATTTGGGAAAAACTGCCTATCTTTAAATTTAGCAGAAAATTAAAAATTTTATCTTTCGTTTTGTCTATTATCTTTTTTGTTTTTTTTATTATTTTTGTTATATCAGAGGCACCGGAAAAAATTTTAAAAATATTTTTGGGATTCTCTTTAATTTCGTTTAGTTCATTTTTTGTTTTTTGGCTTATAGAGTTATTTTTTAATTTAAGACTTAAAAATCCCAATTTAGGAATTTCTTTAGAAGAGGTATTATCTAATCCTTTAAGATATAATTTAGCCGAATTTTTAAGTTTTGAAGTTGCGAAAGTGATTAAGAAATCTTTTAGATTTATGAAAGGTAGTGTTCCTTCGCCGACGGTTCTTTTATATTTTCTTTTAAAAGAAAACCCAATGATTGATTTTATTCTTTTAAGGATGCTTTTTAATCCTGAAGAGATTAAAAATAAATTAAAAGAATTTATAGAAAAAGAGATTGTTGATAATCAAGATGAGGTTTTTCAAAATATAATATTTGATTCTATTAAAATAGCTTCTGAAAAAAAACACCTAAAAATTGAAATAGGAGATTTTCTTTTTGTATTAATTGATAAGGTGCCGATTTTAAAAGAAGTATTTGTTTTGTCAAATATTAAAGTAGATGATTTCAAAAATATGATTTGGATTTTGGAAAAAATAAATGAGCAGGTAGAGGAAAGAAAAAAATTCTGGAAATATGAAAATCTAATGAAGGGAGGAACCTTGGCAAAGGAGTGGATAGCTGGTTATACTATTAGCTTAAATAAATACGCTATTGATATTACTAAACAAGTTAGAAATATTAATATAGAGTTTGTCTCTCATAAAAAGGAAAGACAATTATTAGCACAGGTTCTTTCCCGCCGGGAAATAAATAACGCTTTAATAGTGGGAGAGTCCGGGTCTGGTAGGAGAAGTGTTGTTTATGGTTTTGCTCATGATAGTTTATCCGGAAAATCATTGCCCGATGTTAATTATAAAAGAGTCGTTCAATTGGATATGCCTTCATTGTTGGCTGAAGTTCAAAATAATGAGGAAATTGAGGTTGTTCTTAATAAAATTTTTGAAGAGGCGGTTTTTGCAGGAAATGTTATTTTAGTAATTGATGAATTTCATAATTATATAGGGCAAGAAGTTAAACCGGGCGTTATAGATATTGCCGGTATTATAACTCCTTATTTACGACTTCCTTCTTTTCAGATTATTGCTATCACGAATTATGAAGGTTTACATCGATATGTTGAAAGAAATCAATCGGTATTATCTTTTTTTGAAAAAATAGAAATAAAAGATATAACTCCGGAAGAAACGCTTCTGATTCTGGAAACTTCGATTCCTGTTTTAGAGAATAAATATAAAATTTTTATTTCATACCCAGCTATTCGCGATGTTGTATCTTTGTCAGAAAGATATATTCCGGCGCTTCCTTTTCCGGAAAAAGCACTTGAGGTTTTAGACGCTGTTGCTGTTTATGTTTCAAGTTTGCCAAAAGAAGAAAGAATTGTTCTTCCTCAACATGTAGCTAAAGTTATTACGGAAAAAACAGAAATACCAGTTGGAGAGATTCAAAGCAAAGAAAAAGAAGTACTTTTGAATCTGGAGAATTTAATTCATCAAAGAATTGTAAACCAAAACGAGGCGGTAAAAGAAATAGCTACTGCTTTGCGTAGAGCAAGGTCGGATATTACAATTAGAAAAGGTCCGATGGGCGCTTTTTTATTTCTAGGTCCTACTGGTGTAGGAAAAACAGAAACGGCGAAAGCGTTGGCTGAATTTTATTTTGGATCAGAGGAGAGAATGATAAGGATTGATATGTCCGAGTTCCAACAAATTAATGATATTTCTCGTCTTATTGGTTCTCCGGAAGAAATTGGATTATTAACCCAAAAAGTAAACGAAACTCCTTTTTCTTTGGTATTGCTTGATGAATTTGAGAAAGCTCATCGTGATATTACAAATTTGTTTTTACAGATTTTTGATGAAGGTTATATTACTGACGGTTTAGGAAGAAAAATAGATTTTAAAAATACTATAATTATTGCCACATCAAATGCCGGTTATCAAATAATTTTACAGGTTATTAAAGAAATAACAGAGGGTGGTCCTTTTTTGGCCAAAGAAGAGGTTAAAGAAGATTCTGAGGTGTGGCAGATAGTTAAAAAAAGACTTTTAGATTTCATTTTTAATCAAGGAATTTTTAGGCCTGAACTTGTTAATCGTTTTGACGCGGTTGTTGTATTTAGGCCATTAACTAAAAAGAATGTTTTGGATATAGTTGATTTAATGCTTCAGAAATTAAAAAAGAATCTTTTTGATAAAGGAATAGATTTTTTAATAACCGAGGAATTGAAAGAAAAAATAGCTGAGTTAGGTTATAATCCAACGTTTGGCGCTAGAGAGATAAAAAGGGTTATTCAGGAAAATGTTGAAAATGTTTTAGCGACTGCTTTGCTTAGAGGAGATCTAAAAAGAGGCAGTAGGGTAAAGATTAATCCAGAAAATTTTTCATTGATTATTAATCCTTAATTTTTTTAATGTAATAAAGGTTTTAAAATTATAATTAATAAAAAATATGGAAAATAATCAAAATTCTTTTAATCAATTTTCTCAATTTAGAAAAGAGTTGTGGCAAAAATGGATTCGTTTCAGCCGCCTACAAAAAATAAGGGGCCGTTTTTCGCTATTATAGTTGGCGTTGTATTATTGTTATTTATCATTGGAATTTTTGTTGTTTTCGCATCAAGAATCTGGAATCCTTTATCAATTTTTTTAGACCTCCTCCCCAAAAAGTGATTGAAAAAATGGTTGACAATATGTCTAAGTTGAAAACTTTCAATCATAATTTTAAAATAAACCTTATTTCAAACGCAGAAAATAACGCATCAAAATTAGAATTAAATATTAATGGTACTAATGATTTAACTGACCCATCAAGTCCTAAAGGTTTTATGGATTTTAATGTTAAATTAGAAATGGAATGGCTTAGTATGAATTTAGGTTTTAGTATGAATTTAGGTTTTGAATCTAAAACATTTAAAGATATTGCCTATGTTAGAATAAAAACCATACCGTTTGAGAGATTTTGGTTTAGTGATAATTCTACTAATAATTTCAAGGATCAATGGATTAGGATTGAAGCGACTAGTCAAGATAAAGAAATTAATGATTTAAATCTTAGAATGAATCTTAGAATGGAGAAAGTAAGGGAGGAAGTAAGACAAATTTTAAAAAATCCAAAAATCTTTTATTTCAAAAAATCGTTTCCTGATGAAAAAATTAACGATAAAAATGTTTATCATTTTGAGGTTGGTTTGAATAAAGAAGATGTTAAAAAGGCATTAGAAATCCTGATGTCTACCTTTGATAACCCAATAAATTCTTTCCAAGGTATTAATAAACGATATTATGGGGAAATAAAGAATGATCTTGATGAGAAATTAGAAGAATTGTTAAGGCAAACAAGTATTCATTTATTTATTGGAAAAGATGATAAACTTCTTTATAAATTAACTATAGAAGGAAAAACAGAAATAGATACGCTTACAGAAGAAAAATCAGAATTAATATATAATATTGAATTATTATATTCAGGTTTTAATGTTCCTGTTAAAATTGAAGAGCCGACAAATTATAAAACATTAAATTTATACGATTTATACAAAGATATATTCAAGAGTATCTTTAATATGCCAAATATTCCTTCTCAAGACGATTTTTGGAATAACCCTTATATAAATAATCCTTCACAGCAGATGAATAACCCTTTATTCCAAATGAATAATCCTTTACAAAAAGATTTGAACAAAAGGACTTTGCCTAAAAAATAGATTAAAATAATAAGATATTTAAAAACCCTGCCATTTAAATGGCAGGGTTTTTAAATTTGTGAATAAGTTGTGCAAAACTTTAAATTTTAAGATAAAAATCATATTTGTTTTATGGTGTTGACTTTAGGTTATTAAGTGGTGTATAAATAAAGTATAGAGGAAAATTGTGGATAAATATGGGGAAAAGTAGCAATTTTGGTGGAAAACTAATATGTTTTTAGGAGAATATATTCATACAATTGATCAAAAAAGAAGGTTGGCAATTCCGGCTAAATTTAGGAAAACGCTTGGCAAAAAAGCCATTATTACTCCCGGATTAGATAATTGTCTTGTTATTTATCCTCAAGAAGAGTGGCAGAAGATGGCTCAAAAATTGGAGGGTTTACCAAGTGGTCAGGAAAATGCAAGGATTTTTACAAGAATAATGCTTTCTGGCGCAACTGATGTAGAGCTTGATGCTTTGGGTAGAATTTTGATTCCGGAACATTTAAAAAATTATGCCAAATTGGAAAAAAATGTAGCCATTTTAGGTCTTTCAAATAGGATAGAATTATGGGACGAAGATAAATGGAAAGCGTATAGAGAAAAAATGGAAAAAGCCGTTAACGATATGGCTCAGCAATTAGGAATATAAAATGATCCATATACCAGTTCTTAAAAAACAAATTTTAGAATATTTAGATCCAAAGCCAAACGAAAATTTTATTGATTGTACAATCGGTGCGGGAGGGCATAGTATTGATATTCTTTCAAAAAACAAACCTAATGGTAAAGTTTTGGGGATAGAAATAGATGAAAAAATTTATCAGATATTAAAGCAGAAATTCGGTTTTACTGACAGATTGATTTTGATAAATGATTCTTATACAAATTTAAAAAATATTGTTTTAAAAACAAATTTTTATCCTGTTAACGGAATTATAGTTGATTTAGGAATGTCAAGCTGGCATATAGAGAAATCGAAGAGAGGATTTTCATTTTTAAAAGACGAGCCGTTGGATATGAGATATACTGATAAAAACAATTTAACGGCGGAGAAAATTTTAAACGAATATCCCGAGAAAGAGATAGTAAAAATTTTGAAGGAATACGGCGAGGAAAGATTTTCTGAAAAAATAGCTAAAAAAATTGTTGAAGAAAGAGAAAAAAAACCAATAAAAAGCACATTTCAATTAATAGAAATTATTAGAAAGGCGATAAGAAGAAATTATCACAATAAAAGAATTCATTTTGCCACAAGAACATTTCAGGCGTTGAGAATAGCGGTTAATGACGAATTAAATAATTTAAGAAAACTTTTGCCGCAGGCATTGGAAATTTTATCATTAAATGGAAGATTAATTGTAATTTCTTTTCATTCGCTGGAAGATAGAATCGTTAAAAATTTTTTTAAAGAAAATTATAAAAAAACATTGGATATTATAATCAAAAAACCGATAAAAGCCGATTATGAAGAAATAAAAAATAATCCACGATCACGTAGCGCGAAATTAAGAGCCGCAATAAAAATAAGCAATAAAATATAAAATTAATAAAATAACAAAAAATAAAATGAAAAATTTATTGATTATAAATCCAGCAATTGCGTTAAATAATTTTTATATTAAATGGCGCAGTATTCCTAAAATATCTTGGATGTTGTATATTTTTTCGATAATATCTCTTTTGTTATTTTATATTTTTCAGATAAATTCTGAAATATCGGAACGATATTTAATTCGTGAATATGAAAAAAAATTAGATCAGCTTTCTCAGGAAAATAAAGAATTAACCATTGGTTTATTTGAAAAAAATTCTTTTAATAATCTTGAAAAAGAGTTGGAGGGCTTTCATTTTGAACCTGTTGGGAATATAAGTTATATTCAAGTTTTGAATAATAAAATAGTTGTTAAGGAAAGATGGGGAATTGGAGAATAAATATAATATTTCTATTTATTATTATTATAACGGCGGCTATTATTAGTCGCTTATTCTATCTCCAAATTTTTCAATACGATTATTATAAGGCTTTGGCTACAGGACAGCAGAAGGATTTTAAGCTTACAGAAGGAGAGAGGGGTAATGTTTTTTTTAAAAATGGTCAACTATTAGCTACAAGCATAAAAGTAAAATATGTTTTTGTTCTTCCCAAAATAATAAAAAACGATGATAAAGAAAAAATCGCTCTAAAGATTTCTGAAATTCTTGCTTTGGATAAAGAGAAAGTTTTAGAAAAGCTTAATAGTAATACTCCTTTTGAAGTTATTAAAAAAGATATTTCCAAAGAAGAAGCAGCAGCGATAAAAAAAGAAAACTTAAGCGGTGTTTATATAGAAGAGATGGTTTTAAGGAAATATCCTCAAGATAGGATGGCTTCTCAAATAATTGGTTTTTTGGGCGGGAATAATATCGGTCAATATGGTATAGAGGGTTATTACGATAAAATATTAAGAGGGAAAACTTTTTTTAAAGAGAAAGAAAAGGGATATATTGGTTTTTTCTTTGATAGTTCGGAAAGGAAACCTCAAAATGGAGCTGATATATATTTAACTGTTGATTATAATGTCCAGCTTATCGCAGAAAAATTATTAAAAAAAGCAAAAGATGATTTTGATATTGAGGGTGGTTTAATTATAGTATCAGAACCTAATTCGGGGAAAATATTGGCGTTGGCTCATTTACCAAATTTTAACCCTAATTCTTATTCTGAAGAGAAAAATTTTACAATTTTTCAAAATAGCGCTATCCAAAGGTTTTATGAGCCGGGTTCGGTTTTAAAGGTTATTACTATGGCCGCCGCTTTAAACGAAAAAAAGATAACTCCCCAAACCACTTATGTCGATGAAGGTTTTGTTAAATCAGGTGGTTATACGATTTCTAATTACCATCAAAAAGTATGGGGAAAAAGAACAATGACTGAGGTTTTAGAAAAGTCAATTAATACAGGAGCGATTTTTGCAGAAAGACAAATAGGGGATAAAGTATTTTTGGAATATTTGGAAAAATTTGGTTTTTTTAAACCGACGAATATTGACCTTCAGGGAGAAATATTTTCCGAGAATAAAGAATTTAAAAAAGGTTATGAAATTAATTTTTTGACCGCTTCATTTGGGCAAGGAATTGAGATAACTCCTATTCAACTAATAAGAGCTTTTTCAGCAATTGCTAATAATGGGAAGATATTAGAACCTTATATTGTGGAAAAAATTATTGATAATGGCAAAATTGTAGAGATAAAACCTAAAATATCCGATGAATATATTATTTCTCCTGAAGCGCTTAATCAATTAATAACAATGATGATTAGTGTAGTGGATAAAAATCCGGGAGGGAAGGCTAAAATTCCGGGATATTATATTGCTGGTAAAACCGGAACATCACAGGTTCCTTATTCTTCTTTAGGAATTAATCAAAAAGGTTATTCTAATAAAACATGGCAAAGTTTTATCGGATTTGCCCCAGCTTTTAATCCTAAATTCTTAATTCTTGTTAAGCTCGATAATCCTAAAACAAAGGATGCAAGTGCTTCTGCCGCACCTATATTTAGGGATATGGCTAAATATCTAATAGATTATTTTCAAATACCCCCTGACTATAAAATAGAAGAATAATTATGAATTTTTTTAAAAAAATCTTATTTATTGTAAATAAACCGGATATTATTTTAATAAGCGGAGATAAAAATTCTTTAACTTCTTTAATTATTTATAAATTGTTAAAACAAAAATTTAAAGATATTAGAGTTATTAAGAGCGGCTTTCCTTATGTTTTTAACCGTAGGAGCATTTTTATTTTTCCTATTGATTTTAATAAATTTTTTAAATATAAATTTATTTTAGAAAAATCATATAATTTAATTATTATTAATAATATTAGCTTCTCTGAAGAGAATGATAAACAATTATTTGTAAAATTTCTAAAAAATTTAAAATCTGCTATTTTTAAACATTATATTATTATTAATATTGATAATGATATATTGGACGAATTATCTCGTAGATTAAAAAATAATTTAAATATTCTAACATATAGCTTAAAAAAAGAAGCTGATTTTCAAATTAGTGATTTAAATATAGATAACAAAAAATTAAATTTTAAAATAATTAACGAAGGTGATATTGTGCCTTTGTGGATAAACATTAATTTTAAAAATAAAATAGATATTATTATTGCCTCTATTATTGTGGCTAAATTAAAAGGAATGAATCTTGTTGAAATTTCTCAAATTTTAAAAGACGTTCTCTAAAATCATATATAATAAAAGTTTAATATTATAAATTCTAAAACGTCTTATTATTAATATGAATAAGATAAGTTTAGTAAATTTTTTTATTTTGTTCTTTACAGAAATAAAAGAAAGGAGAGAGAATATGAGTAAGAATGGAAAGAAGGGCTGGGTTGTTGGAAATATTATGTGCTCTAATTGTAAATCTTTTTTTCCAGTAGAACGCAATATGCGTCCTAAATGTTGTCGTTGTGGATCGAATCTCAAAATCGTTAAAAAACAAAACGGTTTTCATATTTTTTTGAGAAATCACAAAGATAAATAAATTTAACGTCCATCAATAAGGGGCGTTTTGCAAAATTTAAGTTTTAATGATATCTTATTAATAATAAAAGAATAAGGCCCTATCGTCTAGCGGCTAGGACGTCAGGTTCTCAACCTGGAAACACGGGTTCGATTCCCGTTGGGGCCGTAGAATTATTCTTACTTTTTATTAATATTATTAATAATTATATTTTAATTTTTTAAAAAATAGTTTATAATTAGAGAATATGTATTTATTAGCTTTTTGGTCTGTAATTTTTTTTATTTCTTTATATTTTTTAATAAAAGGAGCAGATTTGTTGGTTGAAAATTCTGAAAAAATTGGTTTGGCTTTTAGGATTTCGCCATTTATTATTGGAGTAACTATTATCGCTGTTGGTACTTCTTTGCCTGAGCTCGCTTCTTCTATTGCGGCTGTTTTTAAAAACACTACCGAAATTGTTGTAGCAAACGTTATTGGTTCAAATATTGCTAATATTTTGTTAATTGTTGGATGTTCAGCCGTCGCTACAATGAGTTTTTTATCAGTTAAAAGAAGTTTGATTGATATTGATTTGCCATTATTAGCTTCGGTGACAATTTTGTTTACTTTTATTATATGGGATGGCTATATTGACAGACCAGAAGGAATTTTGCTTGTTTTATCTTTTGTTATATATCTTTTATATACAATATCTCATAGAGAATATATTGATAATAACGATTATATCGTTAGCGATGAAATATTTTTTGAAAAAACATCTAAAAATAGGGAAGAAATGTTTGAAGTTATTCCTTTAAAAAAAACGCCGGAAAAAGGAAGAAAGTCTTTTAAGAAAATTGATTTTAAGGTTTTTTTATTTTTAATTTTGGGTTTAGTTTTTTTAATTGCTGGCGCAAATTATTTAATTGATTCCGTTTTAAAGCTATCAGAGATTTTAAATATCGGGGTTTCTGTTATTACTATTTTTGCAGTAGCTGTTGGCACTTCCTTGCCAGAAATAATTGTTTCGTTGAGAACAGTGATTCAAAAAAAATACGAAATTTCTTTAGGAAATATTTTAGGTTCAAATATATTTAATACCTTAATTGTTGTTGGGATACCTTCTTTGATAAAACCACTTTTAGTTGATAATATTACTTTTAAGATTGGTTTTCCTTTTATGATTATCGCGACTTTTCTTTTGGTAATTTCAGGTATTAGTCGTCGTATTAGCGTATGGGAAGGTTCTATGTTTATTATGATTTATATACTTTTTCTTGCTAAAATATTTAATTGGTTTTAATAATTAAAAAATATGAATATCGTATACGCTATAACTACTTTGGCTGGTACTATAATCGGAGTTGGGCTTTTTAGTTTACCTTATATTACTTTAAAAGTTGGTTTTGAAGTGATATTAATTTATTTTATTGTATTAGGGTGCGCAGTTACCTTAGTGCATTTATTTTTAGGAGAATTAGCTTTAAAAACAGCTGATTTTAAAAGATTACCAAGTTTTTCCAAAATTTATTTAGGAAAATGGGGAGAAAGAATATCTTATGTTTCCAATATATTTGGTTCTTTCGGCGCGCTTTTGGCTTATCTTATTGTTGGGGGTGAATTTCTAACAGAATTGTTTTCTCCGTATTTTGGCGGAAATACTTTTTTTTATACAATTGTTTATTTTATTGCAGGCGCAATTTTGATATTTTTGGGGACAAAATTTATTGCCAAAATCGAATTTTGGGGATTAATATTTTTTCTTGTTATTTTGACAGTTTTGTTTTTCATTTCGAAAGATATTATAAATATTAATAATCTATTTCTTGGTAGTTTTTCTTCTAAAAAGAATTTTTCTGATCTATTTTTGCCATATGGTGTCATTCTTTTTTCTTTATGGGGCGCAGCATTAATTCCAGAGATAGAGGAAATGCTTTTCCCTAGGAAAAGATTTCTTAAATGGGTAATCCCAATTTCTATTATAATTCCGGCGATTGTTTATCTTTTCTTTATTTATGTTGTTTTAGGTGTTAGTGGAGAGAAAACGACAGAATCGGCATTGGGCGGTTTAAAAAATATTTTAGGCAATGGTATTGTCAATTTAGCTTTATTTTTTGGAATTTTAACAACATTTACTTCTTTTATTGCCATTGGTTTAACTTTGAAAAAAATCTTTTGGTATGATTTAAATATAAAAAAATTTTTTTCGTGGACGATTACTTGTTTTATTCCATTATTTTTATATATTATTGGCTTTAAAAATTTTATTAATGTTATTAGCGCTGTTGGGGGAATAATGTTGTCTGTTGATGGAATTTTAATTTTATTGATGTATAATAAAATAAGGCCCGATCGTAAATTTATTGTCTATCCTCTAATTTTATTATTTCTATTAGGTATTATTTATTCAATAATATATTTTTCCCATTAATGAATTGATTTTTTTGATATTTTTATCAAAAATAATGTTTTTTTTATATATTTTACTATTTTTATTTTCCTGTTTTCTTATCGCATTTGCCAGTAAAAAGGTGATTGTTTCTTTAATAAGAGTATCTCGTTTTTTAGGATGGAAGGAATTTGTTGTTTCTTTTTTTATTATGGCTTTGGCCGGTTCTATTCCTAATTTTTTTGTTGGAATAAGTTCCGCTCTTAATAAAGTACCCCAACTATCTTTTGGCGATGTGGCGGGAAATAATATCGTTGCTTTTACTTTAACCCTTGCTTTGGCTGTTTTATTTTCTCCCAGAAAGGAAATAGCGGTTGAAAGCAGAACTGCTCTTAAAACTTCTATTTTTACTCTTATTGCAGCGATTTTCCCCATAATTTTGACATTAGATAAAATTCTTTCTCGAAGCGACGGTCTATTATTAATTAGTTTTTTTGTTTTTTATATTTTTTGGCTTTTTTCGAAGAAAGAAAGATTTAGCAAAATTTATGAAGAAGAAAAAGAGCCGATAATTATGGGGGTTAAAATTTTTATAAAAGATTTAATAAAAATAGTTTTTAATATAGCTATTCTTTTGGTTGCCTCTTATTGGGTTGTTATTTCTGCTCAATTTTTTGCCAAAAATTTAGATGTTTCTATAATTTTTATAGGTATTTTAATTACTGGTTTAGGTAACGCCTTGCCGGAAATTTATTTTACTGTTATTTCGGCAAGAAGGGGGGAGACATGGATGATTTTAGGAGATTTAATGGGAGCGGTTATTTTTCCTGCTACGTTGGTTTTAGGAATTGTTGCTTTAATATCTCCTATTTATATTTATGATTTTTCTCATTTTTATATAGCGAGATTATTTTTGATAATTTCAGCTATTCTTTTTGCTTTTTTTATAAGAACCAATAAAAAAATTAGCTTTAAAGAAGGTTTATCTCTTTTGTTTATTTATATTCTTTTTACAATAGTTGAAATTTTTCAAAAATAGTGATATTATTTTTTTATGGCTGATTTTTTTTTAATAATTCTTGTTATAGTTGTCGTTATAGGAAGCATAGCTTTTTTTTCAAGAAAAAAAACCGAAAATCAGGATAGTTCTTTTTTAATGATTCAACAACGTTTGGATAGTATTTTTCAACTTTTAGATAATAGGCTATCAGAATCAAATAAGGCTATTCAAACACAATTTAATGAAAGCACCAAAATTATAGCGGATTTGAGAGAGAGGCTTGGAAGATTAGATGAAACCAATCGTCAGGTTATCAGTTTTACCGATCAATTAAAAAATCTTCAGGATATTTTAAAAAATCCGAAACAAAGAGGAATCTTGGGCGAATATTATCTGGAAACCGTTTTAAAAAATGTATTGCCGCCCGGCAGTTATAAAACGCAATATGCTTTTAAAGATGGAACAATTGTTGACGCGGTAGTTTTTGTTGATAAAAGAATAATACCCATTGATTCAAAATTTAGCTTGGAGAATTATAATAGAATTTTAGAATCGCAGGATCCAAACGATAAAAAAAGATACGAGTCTTTATTTATAACGGATCTTAAAAATAGAATTGATGAAACGGGAAAATATGTAAAGCCGGAAGAAAATACGATGGATTTTGCTTTTATGTTTATACCATCAGAAGCGGTTTTCTACGATTTATTGATTAATAAAGTTGGATCAATCACTGAAGATACCAATAATTTAATTTATTACGCTCATAAAAAGAAAGTGATTATTGTGTCTCCTACATCATTTTTGGCTTATTTGCAGACAGTTTTACAGGGATTAAGAAATCAAAAGATTTCCGAACAAGCAAAAGAAATTATTAAAGGAGTGGAAGCATTGGGAAGACATTTGGCGATTTATAGCGATTATATGAAAAAGCTTGGTGTTCATTTATCAACAACCGTAAATACTTACAATAAAGCCAGTTTGGAGTTTAGAAAAATTGATAAAGATGTTGTTAAAATATCAGGCTTTAAACCGAATATAAAATCAGAAGAAATAGAGGAAAAACCTTTATTAGAAGAATAAAAAATTAAAAAATAAAATATAAAAATATATGAGTTTAGCTGTAATTAAAACCGGTGGTAAACAATATATTGTCTTCCCGGGACAAAAAATAAAAATAGAAAAAATAGAAGGAGAAGAGGGGAAAGAGGTTATTTTTAATGAGGTTTTATTATTAGAAAAAGAAAATAATATTGTAATTGGCAATCCTTTGGTAGAAGGGGCCAAAGTAATTGGTAAAATCTTAAAACAAGGAAAAAGTAAGAAGGTTATAGTATTTAGATATAAATCAAAAACTCGGCGTAAAAAGAAAAAAGGACATCGACAACCCTATACTGAAATAGAGGTAGTTAAAATAGAAAATTAATTTTATTTTCTATTTTCAAAGGCAGAAGTTAATGTTTCTTCGTCTGCGTATTCTAATTCTCCCCCTATAGGCAATCCTTTTCCAAGTTCGCTTATCTTTATATTAAAGTTGACTAATTTCCTCTTTAAATAAAGAATAGTTGCTTCTCCTTCTGTTGTTGGATTAATTGCTAAAATAATCTCTTCAAAATTGTCTATAGGTATTTGGAATTTGGAAGGATTTTTTAACCTCTCTTCCAATTCTTTTATTCTTAATTTTTTAATATCTTCTTTTTTAAGATTTGAAATCGTCCCCCCTAAAACAAAGTATATCCACTTGTATTTTTTGATGCTTTCTATCGAATTTATATCGCTTTCTTTTTCCACTATGCATAATATCTTTTTGTTTCGTGTTGGCGAAGAACATATATCGCAAAGTTCGTTTTCTCCCTCAAAAGCGTTAAAACAAAAATGGCACGTTTTGATTTTATTTTTTAAATCCTTTAAAGAGTCTATAAAATGATTAAATTCCTTATTAGACATTTTTATTATATGAAATACAAAACGCGCAGCCGTGCGTGGCCCTACTGTGGGAAATTGAGAAAATAAATCAATAATTTTTTGGATTCTTTCAGAATACATTGAAATAGATATTTTAAAACTGATCTATAATATATTCGTCTTTTTCCAGATTTCTAAAAGAAACTCTTTGTTCGTCAAAATATAGTTCAACTTTACCGACAGGTCCATTTCTATGTTTGGCTATAATAATATCGGCAATATTTTTTCTATCAGTATTTTCGTTGTATCTATCTTCTCTGTATATAAATAAAACAACATCGCTGTCTTGTTCCAAGCTTCCGCTTTCGCGAAGATCTGCTAATCTTGGTATTTGGGGTGTTCTATGTTCGACTGCGCGCGATAGTTGTGATAAGGCAAGAACAGGAACATTTAATTCTCTAGCAAGGCCCTTGAGAGAGCGAGATATTTCTGATACTTGTTGAACTACGCTTAATGTTGGATTTCTTGGTTCCATTAATTGAAGATAATCAACGATAATAAGACCTAATTCGTGTTCCGCCTGTAGTCTTCTTGCCATTGCTTTCATTTGTAATATATTAGAAGAACTTGTGTCGTCTATGAATATAGGAGCTTCTGATAAAGTGGCCATAGCGTCTCTTATTCTTTCAAAATCATTGTTATCATCTTCACTTGATAGTCTTCCGGTTCTTAATTTCCATAAGTCAACGTTTGATAAACTGGCTATTAATCTATCAACGATTTGATCTTCAGACATTTCTAAACTGAAAATACCTACGGCTAATTTCGTGTTGATAGCTATATTTAACGCTATATTTAAAGCTAATGTTGATTTTCCCATTGATGGCCTTGCCGCTAAAATTATTAAATCGGATTTTTGAAATCCTGATAAAATATTATCTAAATCTTTAAATCCTGTAGGTACCCCTCTTGTGTTAAATTGATGTTTTGATAATCTGTCAATTCTTTCAAACGCTTCTTCTAAAGCGTCTTTAATAGAAGTAAAATTTTGAGTTAAATTTCCCTGAGCAATACTAAAAATTTTTTTCTCCGCTTCATCTAATAGAAAATCCACATCTTTTTCTTCGTCATATCCCATTAAATTAATTTCTTGTCCAACCTCAATTAAATTTCTTAAAATTCTTTTTTTATGAACCGTTTTGGCGTAATTTAAAATATGGGCGGATGTAGGTACTGTATTTATAAGTTCGGTTAAATACGAATTGCCGCCAATTTCTTCTAATAATTTTTTTTCTTTTAATCTATTCGAAACTGCCAATAAATCAATTGATTCTCCTTTTTCAAAAAGTTCTAAAATGGCTTTATATATTTCCTGATGGTTTTTTTTATAAAAATCTATAGGTTTTAGAAAATCGGCAATTTTTACAATCGCATTTTTATCAAGCATCAAAGATCCTAAAACGGATTTTTCTGCTTCTATATTTTGAGGAGGTATTCTGTTTTCAGTATTTTTATCAGTCATATTTTTAACTATATTTTTTTTATATCAAATTAAACCCATAAAATCAAATTTAGATAGTTTGATTGAATAAATAATTTATGTTAAATTTTTAAAATGAATAAGAATCTTCTTATTGTAAGCTATAATCAAGGCAAAATAAATGAATATAAAAAATATTTATCTGATTTGCCATTAAATATTGTTTCTTTGTCTGATCTAAATATTTATGAAGAAGCGCCTGAGGGAGCGGAGACATTTGAAGAAAATGCTATTAGAAAAGTAAAATTTTATCATCAATTAACAGGCTTGGCGGCAATTGGTGATGATTCTGGGTTAATTATTGATGCCTTAAATGGGGCTCCGGGGTAAAAAGTCGTTATTGGCTTGGCTATAAAATGACTGATGAAGAAATGATAGAAAGCGTGATGAATAGAATGAAAGATGTTCCAGAAGATAAAAAATCTTATCGTTTGGTGGCTTTTACTTTTATAAACAAAAATGGCGTTATTTATACTCAGAAGGCGGAATAGGAAATTGGCTTTGGTTAAAATGAGAAATTATTTATTAAATCCTTTAAATTATGAATAAATTTGAAAAATTGTATAAGGAACTTAAAAGAAAATATGGAAAACCTAAAGAACAATGGGATTTATGGTGCAAGAGGAGTAAATCGGAAAAAGAAAGAGAAGAAGTGATAATAGGAGCAATTTTAACACAACGAACAACTTGGAAAAACGTTGAATTATCTTTAAATAATTTAAAAGATAGAAAACTTATTTCTTTTAAAAAAATTTTAAAATTGCGATTGAATGATTTGGCTAATCTTATTAAATCCAGCGGGTTTTATAGAATGAAAGCGGAATATCTTTACTCTTTAATAAAATTTATTGATAAAAATTATGGCAACTTGAAGAAAATGAAAAAACAGAAAAAGGATAAGTTAAGAGAAGAGCTTTTAAGATTAAAAGGTATTGGAGAGGAAACGGCAGATAGTATTTTGCTTTACGCATTGGATAAATCGGTTTTTGTAATAGACGAGTATACAAAACGTTTGGCTAAAAAAAAGAAATTAAGTAAAAATTTTTCTTACAATTATTTACAAAAATTGTTTGAAGAAAATTTAAAAAAAGATTTTAGGTTATATCAAGATTTTCATGCATTAATTGTTATAGATGGTAAAAATAGAGTATCTTATAGAGTATCTTAAAGAATTTTAGTCTTTTTTCAAAATAATGATGTTAGGGCCATTTTTTGTGTCTTCTATCTTATAACCTAATTTTTCGATTTCATTTCTTAATTCATCGGCTTTTTTCCATTCTTTTTGTTTTCTAAATTTTTCTCTTTTTTCCACCAATTTGATGATAGAGGAAGGGATAGATTTTTTTATTATTTTATTAAAATTAAGGCCTAATACTTTATCAAAATCAATAATTGTTTTTATTTTATCGGCGTCTTTTATCCTTTTATCTTTTACTAGTTTCCATAATATAGAAATGGCTTTCGGCGTATTTAAATCATCGTTTATCGCTTTTAAGAATGCTTTTTGATATTTTTTATTGATCTTTCCTTTATTATTTTTTAAACTGGAAATTTTCTCATAAAGTTTATTTAAAGATATTTGAGCGGATTTAAGGCTTTTCCATGTGAAATTAAAAGGGGAGCGATAATGGCCTGTTAAAAAAAGATAGCGTAATGATAATGGAGAAAATCCTTTTTCTTCAATATCTTTTAAAGTAAAAAAATTTTTTAATGATTTACTCATTTTTTGTCCTTCTATTTTTAAAAATCTTGGATGAAACCAGTAAGAAACAAATTTCTTTTCGGTAGCTGCTTCTGATTGAGCTATTTCCGATTCATGATGGGGGAATATGTTATCTTCTCCTCCTGTATGAATATCAAAGCTTTTCCCCAAGTATTTCATACTCATTGCTGAACATTCTATATGCCATCCGGGAAAGCCTTTCCCCCAAGGAGATTCCCACTCCATCTGACGTTTGACTCCTTCTGGCGTAAATTTCCATAATGCGAAATCGGCTGGATGTTTTTTTTGAGGATTTATTTCAATTCTTGCCCCTGCTTTTATTTTTTCTAAAGTATTTCCCGATAGTTTGCCGTATTTTCTAAATTTTTTGACATCAAAATAAACACCATCGTTAATTTTATAAGCAAAACCTTTCTTTTCTAGAATTTTTATCAGATTTATCATTTCTTTTATATGGTCGGTCGCTTTGCAAATAATTTCAGGTCTTTTTAAGTTTAATTTTTCTCTGTTTTCAAGATAAATTTTAGTAAAAAATTCGGCTATTTCCCAAACATTTTTATTTTTCTCTTTAGCGCTTTTTTCCATTTTATCTTCTCCTGTGTCTGAATCAGAAGTAAGATGCCCAACATCGGTAATATTTATTACTTGTTTTACTTTATATCCATTGTATTCTAAAATACGTCTAAGAATATCTGTTTGGGTATAGGTCCATGCGTGACCTAAGTGATCATAATCATAAACAGTTGGGCCGCATGTGTATATTCCCACTTTTTTATCTTTTAATGGCTTAAAAATCTCTTTTTTCTTGGATAAGGTATTATATATTTTTATCATTTTTATTTTTTAATTATATTAATTATATTATATGCGATAGCTAAAATCAATTAATTTTTAAAACCTCTCTTTTATTTTTTAGTTTTTTATACTAAAATATAGTAATTTATACTATGATAGATCTATCTAAAGAAGTTCAAATATTTTTTATTTCTATGGCGCCAATAGGTGAGTTAAGGGTTTCTTTACCCTTGGTTTTGGTTGTTTATAAATTTAATTGGATTTATGCTTATTTAATTTCTGTTTTGGGTAATTTAACAGCGGTGATTATCATTCTTTTATTTTTAGGAAAAATTTTTGATTTTATTTCTAATAAATACACATTATTAAAAAAAAATCTTGATTTACTTTTTGAGAAAACAAAAAATAATAAAGCATTATTGGAAAAATGGGGAAGTGTCGCTTTAATGTTTTTTGTGGCTATTCCTTTGCCGTTTACTGGTGGATGGACGGCTTCAATAATTTCATTGCTTTTTGGCATACCCTTTAAAAAGGCTTTATTTTTTATATCTTTGGGTATTATATTGTCTGGTTTTATCGTTTTATCGGCGGTCTTTATAGGAATTTCTATTGAAAAATATTTTGGCTTGCAAGCATTAAGCGGGATTTTGTTTTTAGCTTTATTAGTTTTTTATCTTTTAAAGATTAAAATAAATAAAAGATTTATCCGAAATTGATTAATATAAGGATATAATCATAAAAAAATGAAAAAATCAGATATTATAATTGCCGCCATTATTGGTTTTATTAACGGAGTTGTTTTTTATTTAATGTTTACTTTTGGAGGTTTAAATATTTATTATTTATGGATTTTGCCTATTATATTTCCATTCCTTGCTGCTTTCGCGATGATTATTGTTTCTTTGATTAGCAAAGTTTTTCCACCTATTCTTCAATTAGCGAAGTTTTTTTTAGTGGGCACATTAAATACATTTGTTGATCTGGGTATTTTAAATATCTTAATGTGGATTTTTGGGATTTATAGCGGTATTTTTTATTCTGTTTTTAAAGGTTTTTCTTTTTTAGCGGCAACCACTAATAGTTATTTTTGGAACAAACATTGGACGTTTCAAAAAAAAGAAGATGTATTTGAAACGAAAGAGTTTATAAAATTTTTAATAGTAACAACTATTGGATTTTTAATTAACGTGTCGGTAGCCTCCTTTGTGGTAAATATCGTTGGCGTTAAATTTGGCATTTCTCCAAAACTTTGGGCAAGCATTGGAGCCATAATTGCCGCTTTCCTCGCTTTTATTTGGAATTTTTCAGCTTCAAAGTTTATTGTTTTTAAAAAATGATTTATAAAAATGGGAAATTTAGTTTTATATCGTAAATATCGTCCTCAAACATTTAAAGAGATTATTGGACAGGAACATATTGTTAAAATTATTTCCAACGCCATTTTAAATAATATGGTGTCTCATGCTTATTTGTTTTCTGGTCCGCGCGGTTCCGGCAAAACAACAATTGCAAGAATTTTGGCAAAAGCTGTTAATTGTCGCGAAAGAAAAAGCGATGAGTTTGAACCATGTAATAAATGTTCATCATGTGTTGAAATAATTGAAAATAGGTCATTGGATGTTATAGAAATTGATGCGGCTTCTAATAGGGGAATTGACGAAATAAGAGAATTGCGAGATGGTATAAAATTTTCTCCTGTAAAAGAAAAATATAAGGTTTTTATTATAGATGAGAGTCATCAGCTTACAAAAGAAGCATTTAATGCTTTGTTAAAGATATTAGAAGAACCGCCGTCCCATGTTATTTTTATTTTAGCGACAACAGAAATTCATAAAATGATTCCTACGATTGTCTCTCGTTGTCAGAGATTTGATTTTAAGAAACTAACAGTTTCCGAAATTATAAAAAGGCTGAAATTTATCTGCCAAAAAGAGAATGTTAATATTGATAATTCTGTTTTTGAAATGATTGCCCTAAATTCGGGTGGTTCAATAAGAGATGCAGAAAGTCTATTGGATCAAGTTTTAACATTTTCTATTGGTTTTAATAAAGATAAAATAATAAAAGCGAGCGATATTAAAGAATTATTTGGAATAGTGGATATAAATTTTATCAGCAGTTTCGTTGATTTTTTAATTGATAAAAAAACAAGCGAGGCTATTAATGTTATAAATGAAATTTTTGAAAGAGGTTATGATATTTCTGAATTTTTAAAATCTTTGATTAATTATTTAAGAAATATAATGATTATGAAAATAAATCCAAATATTATAAATCATGTTATTATTGGTTTTACTAAAGAAGAACAAGAAAAAATTCGTTCTCAATCAGAAAAAATCAAAAGCGAAGAATTGCAGTCATTTTTAAATATATTTATTGAAACGGAAAACAAAATGAAATATTCTTCAATTTCTCAGTTGCCTTTAGAATTAGCGGTTATTGACATAACATTAAAAAAAGATAAAGATTAATTTTATTGCGGGGTGGTGCAGTGGTAGCACGCCACGCTTTGGACGTGGAAACCTTGGTTCGAATCCAAGCCCCGCAGCAGAGTTTGACAATACGAACTCGGAATTTTAAAACGAGAGGTTCGCTCGCCCAGCCCCGCCATTGGCGGGGCTGGGCTTGCTTGAGCAGCGGCTTCGCCACCGCGTGAGGCCAAATTGAAGCGGATTTTAATGCTTTCGGGGGAATAGAAAATGTTTGAAAGAAATTTTTTAGCAAAGAGATTTCTTCAATTCCTTTGGTGGTTTTGAGTCCGGAGAGGAAAAATTTTAGAGTGTTTGAAATTGGTTTCAACGGAAAATTTAGAGCATAGCTTCGTTAGTTCGTATCCAGGCCGGTAGGATGTATTTTGACCATAATTTAGCCGAAAAACAAGATTTTCAATATAGTCTTTATCCAAAGAAATTCGCTCCAAATTTTCTAAAATATAATTTTCTAATCTTTCAGCTGAGACTTGTTTTATTGAACAAGATTGTCAATCTTTGCGTTGAGTAGAATTACAACGATAGTAAATATCTTTTTAATTTTCCCTTACTATATTTGTTAGTAAAACAAGAACTCATTTTAAAATTGCAATTTCCGCAATTTACCAAACCGCCAAAAATAAAATCTCTATAAACTCTAAACCTCTTTAATTTCTTTTTTGTGCATTTTTTGAGCCATTTCAAAATCTCCTCTGAGATTATTGGTTCATGAATTCCTTGATAAATTTTGTCATTGTGTTTCACTTTCCCAACGTAAACAGGGTTGCACAAAATAAAACTAAGAGTTGTTTTATAAAAAGGTTTTCCTTGACGATTTTTAATGTTTTTCTCTTTAAGTAAATCATAAACTTTGACAACAGAGCCAGTTTCAATGTAGGTTTCAAAAATCATTCTGACAATTTCTGCCTCTCTTTTATTGATAATGAGTTTTTTGTTTTCTCTTTTGTAGCCAAAAGGAGCGTAGCCGTCATTATAAAATCCTTTTTTAGCTCTTTCTAAAATTTTATCTTTGGTTCTTTCTGAAACTAATTCTCTTTCAAATTGGGCAAAAGTAAGCATTATGTTCCTGAGAAGCTGGTCGGATGGAGTAGAGGTATCAATCTTTCTGTAATTGAAATAAAATCAATTTTTGCTTGCTCAAAAAAAATTCTATCAGTTGGTAAAAATCCTTTGGCGAACGGGTAAGCCGATCTATTTTATAGACCAAAACAATGTCAATTTTTCTTTTCTCAGATCTGAAAGCAATTGTTGTAATCCCGGCCGATTTAGAGTTGCCCCCTGAATATCCGGCGTCAGAATAAACCTTAAAAATTGCCAATTATTTTGACTGGCAACAAACGACCTGATTTTTTCTTCTTGCGCTTCGCAAGACGAAAATTCTTTTTCCGCTTGATTGTCGGTTAAGACGCGGGTATAAAT